>Ga0302319_10010831_pt1 | contig 17348 bp, 18 predicted proteins | sample Bog_T0_2_FD_203319 | JGI IMG/M metagenome (GOLD analysis project Ga0302319, IMG submission 203319) | Peat permafrost microbial communities from Stordalen Mire near Abisko, Sweden - Bog_T0_2 | ecosystem: Environmental > Terrestrial > Soil > Wetlands > Peat | place: Sweden: Abisko, Stordalen Mire...
GCCATATGCGTGATCCTTCGGCTCGGTCAGGATTTTGGCGCCCGCCGTTCGGGCTTGCTCGCAATGAGTCAGTGCGTCCTGAATGCGTACCTGCACAAGAATCGAATGGTTTGACGCAATGTTGCCTTCGGCGATGGTGAAGCAGCCCCCGCCGGCGTGCATTTGAATCCGGTGATTGGCAATACGCAACCGAACAGTGAAGCCGAAGGCCTTACCGAGCCATTCCGCCGCCACTCCGGGGTCGGGATAACGAAGGACAGGAATTACCTGGCAAGGGGGAACAGAACGGTTGTGTCGCATGAGTGATCTCCAGGGGAACTCGCGCTCAGATTAGCATGTGAGGCTGGGGATGCGATTGCCAACGCTCCGCTCTGAAACCGGGAACGCGCAATCCAGGATTCCCGTCGAATTGCCGTCCAACCAGAAACTGCCCGGGGCCATCCACCGGAAATGCCCCATTACAATAGCCAAATGGCAAGGCAGCCAATTGTAGACCTTGCAGGCGTGGGCCTCAACGCTACAGACCTGCTCATTCCCCTTGATTGAATCAGCCCCACCGTGTATCCCGTCGCAGCCTAATTCTTCGGCGCGGCGTCCGCCACCATTCGCACAAATTGGGCCATCTGCCGCTTGTGGATCGTGCGTTTGGTCAACGTCTCATCGACTCGATTGACAACAATCAAATCGAGCGATGGCACCCCCACGGCATACTGCCCCAGGTGCCCTTCGGCCCAGAAACTGCCCTTCGGGAAAGCGATCTCCTGCGCTTTGCCGCTCGCCGAGTCGCCGGTCCACCACAAATATCCATAGCCGCCCGACTCGGTATCGGAATACGGCCGTGTGCTGGCCTTGACCCAGTCTTCCGGAACCACCTGCGTGCCGTTCCATTTGCCCCCGTGCAGGTAAAGCAACGCAAAGCGCGCAAAATCCCGGGCGCTCATGTCGAAGACATAAGCCGGGAAGCGCGTGTCCGGACCGGTAATGTAATGTCCGTCCCGCGGCTTGAAGTCCTGCATGCCAACCGGCTGCGCAATCTCGCGGTAGTAGGCGTCGAAAATCTTTGTTCCCGTCGCCTTCTCGTAAAGGAATCCGAGCGCATTGAAGTCCCAGTTGTTGTAGTACCAGAACGTGCCGTGAGCATGGGAGCCGCGCGGCGGCTTCTTCTCCTCCATCCCCTTGGTCTCGTAGACCGTCGGATGATAGACCCCGGAACGCGCTTCGAGCAGATCGCGAATGGTTGCCTGTTTCTCTTCCGCCGTAAGCGACGGCTTGTTGTCGTCGAGACCCAGTTTATCAAGCGAATCGTCGAGGTTGATTTTGCCCTCGGCCACCGCAATGCCGATCAGCGAACTCAACAGGCTCTTGCGGCAGGAGTGCAAGTTCGACTTGCGTGCAACGTCTCCCCACGCGGCGACCACCACCCCGTGCTGCACGATCATCGCCGATGTGGAGCCGATATCTTGTACATAGTCGTGGATCTTCCCCAGCATTTGCGGCGACCACCCAGCCTGCTCAGGCGACTTCAACTGCTGCCACTCCGCGCCTGGGACGGCGGTCGATGGATCCTGGCCTCGAACCGCAATGCCAAACAGCAAGAAAACAGCCAACAGGGAGAATTTTTTCATGCACACCACTCTATATCCGTGCCGCGAATCGTTCAGTGACGCGGGAGCGCGGCCGTTCGAGCCGCATCTCACCCTTCCGGTTGCCGCAGCCATTCCGCCAGCAGAGCGGCCACCTTCCGCGGCTGCTCATAAGCGGCAAAGTGTCCGGCGTCCGGCAGCAGGTGGAATTCGCATCCCCCCGGCGCGAAGTGGAAAGCCTCCGTATCGGCTGGACTCACTGCCAAGTCTTCTCCCCCCGCGATAGCAAGCACCGGAATTGCGATGGTGGCCACTGTTGGCAGCGAATCGAGCCGTGTAGCCAGCCCTGCCTGCACGGCCACCGCTGCCTGTGGCGTTAGCGTCATGCGCGCGCGCAGCTCACCTTCAATCGCAGGCCGCCGCTCCCGCGCAGTGGGTCCAATCAGTGTCCTGGCTGCACCATCGAAGAACGCTTGCGTTCCCTGGGCACGGACCTGCGCAATGTTTTCGGCGCGTTTCACCAGGTTGGCCTCGGCGTCCGGCTGAGGCTTCGAACACACAAACGCCAGCCCGTTGATTCGCTCCGGCGCCATGCGCCACAACTCCAGCAGCACATAGCCGCCAATCGAGCAGCCGGCAAACACTGCTTCCCGCACCTCAAGTGTGTCCAGAAGACGAAGCACATCGGCTGCCAGTTGCGTCATGCTCAACACCGGAGCGTCGGGAACGCGAGCGAACCCGCCCAGAGGCAGGTCATCGCCCAACTCTGACCGACCGTGTCCCCGCAGGTCGGGAACGATGGAGCGAACGCCGGCAAGATCCTCAATCATCGGACGCCAGTACTCGCCGCCGAGCGGGGTGGGATGCAGAAAGACTACCGGCGTCCCTTTCCCCGTGTCTCGAAAACCCAGCGTGGCTCCGTCCGACAAGTACGTACCGTTCATATACCTGGAGGATACGCTCCGGGAAGTCCCATCGTCTCGTCGGGGATTCCGATCCAGCCCGCCAGATAGGCCACACCGACCACTCCGCCGGAGAAGAAGAACCCGAGCACAGTTAGAATGCGCACTACTCCTACATCCCACCCGTTCGCCTGTGCCAGCGCCAGGCAAACTCCGGCAATCTGCCGCCCCACGCGGGGCCGAATCAGCGGCCTGCCCGGCATGGTGGGAGCGGCGGGAATGACATTCCCGCAACTTGAGCAGAACCGCGCGCTCGGTGGCAACCCTGTGCCGCAACGATTGCAAAAGACTGCCATAATGCTCGCCTCCTTCAGAGATTATCCATTGTGAAGATACGGAGTCGAGCCGCTGGCGGTTCCATTCGGTCCCTGCCAAGTTTTCAGGGGCCGGTTCCAGGCCGCCATCGAAAGGACATCTCGCGTGTACCAGCGGCTATGGAGGTATTCAAGCACCCTGAGTCAATTCTCCTCAGCCAACCGTGCTCTCTGACTCCCCTGGAATTTCAGCGCTATGGAGAAAGCCAAAAGGATGGTATGCTGGCCGCTACATTCACTGGAACAGGAGAGAGTATGCGAATGCGGGCACTGCTGGTTTTCGTTCTGGGCACATCATGCGCACTCTGGGGTCAAACCAAAACGGCCTCCTGGGACAGCCTCAACACGCTTCAAGCTGGGCAAAAGATTCAGGTTCAGCCAATGCACTCAAAGAAAATCTCAGGAACCTTCCTAAGCGTCTCCCCAGCGGCGATTTCAATCGAGAAAGATGCGGTGGCGCAATCGATCCAGAGACAGGACGTTCGCAGCGTCAGGATTATGAAGAACAAGCACCGTCTGCGCAATACCCTGATCTGTGCGGGAATTGGCGGAGGTATCGGGGCTGGAATCTTTGCGGCGGCATACAAATCCTGCTCCGGGCAACCTTTCTGCATCCAGCCAGGTGGCAGAAGCCTGGGAGCCGCAATTGGCGCCGTCGCCGGCCTGTTAGGCGGCGCAGTCGTCGGGGCAGTCATCCCAGATAACCAGACTCTCTACGAAGTGGCCGCGCAGTAGAAACGGGCTCCTAGAGCGTGTTTTGCTTTGAGGGGTCATTGTGCCGTCTTCAGTGTTTCCCAAGGGATTCCCGACCGGTTCTTAGTGATGGAAGCCGGAGCCGTTTAGCGTGGGGTTGAAGCCGGGCTGGTGGGCAAACCAGTCCAAATGACGCCGCATGTCGCGTAGCAGCATGTTGGCCAAGTCGTGGGTAAATCCGTTGCGGACGACGGCGCGCTGCAGGATCACCTGCTGCCGGTTGGCCGGCATCTTGTAGGTTGGCACCTGCCAGCCGCGATCGCGGAGCCGGTCAGAGAGGTCGTAGAGAGACCAGTTCCACTTCGAAGGTTCTTTCAAGGTCCAGGCGACAACAGGAAGATCGCGCCCGGCGGAGAGGATCTGGAAGGGGCCGAGTTCCCCAATTTTCGCCGCAAGTTCGACTGCAACCTCCTGACAAGCTTCATGCACGGCGCGGTAGCCTGACCTGCCCAGCCGAATCAGGTTGTAATACTGCGCCACAATCTGGCTCGCGGGCCTGGAGAAGTTGATAGCCAGCGTGGGCATGGCCCCGCCCAGATAGTCAACGTTGAAGATCAGGTCCGGGTCGAGATCCGCAAGCTCGCGCCATACAATCCAACCTACGCCGGGATAGACAAGGCCGTACTTGTGCCCTGAGGTGTTGATAGATTTGACGCGCGGCAGGCGGAAGTCCCACAGCAGGTGCGGCTGCAGAAAAGGCGCTACGAAAGCGCCGCTGGCTCCATCCACATGAATCGGGATGTCGAGGCCGGTCTTTTCCTTCAACTGGTCGAGAGCCGTGCTGATGCCCAGGACATCCTCATAGTGGCCGGTAAAAGTGCTGCCCAGGATGCTGACCACGCCAATTGTATTCTCGTCGCAGGCCGCGGCTGCGCGTTCCGGGTTGGTGACAACTTCGTTCCCTTCCAGCGCCACTTCGCGGGCTTCCACGTCCCAATAGCGGGCGAATTTATGCCAGCAGACCTGGGTATTTGTCCCCATTACGAGATTGGGCTTGTCAGTGGGCTTACCGAGCTTTTTCATTTTCTGGCGCCAGCGCCACTTCAGGGCCAAGCCCCCCAGCATGCATGCTTCGCTCGATCCGATGGTCGATGTACCGATTGTGCCTTCCGGATCGGGAGCGTTCCACAGTTCGGCCAGCATGTGCACGCAGCGCATCTCCAGCTCGGCCGTCTGCGGATACTCGTCCTTGTCGATCATGTTCTTGTCGAACGTTTCGGCCATCAAACGGCTGGCCTCCGGCTCCATCCAAGTGGTGCAAAAGGTGGCCAGGTTGAAGCGCGAGCTGCCGTCGAGAATCAGCTCATCGTGGATGAGGTGGTAGGCTGTGTTCGGCGACATGCCTTCATCGGGGACGGAATGGCGCGGGGTAGGCCCAAGCAGCGAGTGGCGCGCATACATGGGGCGCACAAAGTCTGTACTGTGCGGCTTGCGGGGTTCATGCAGTACATCAGCGTCAGTCGTCATTGGGCCTCCAGAGATTGATTCATGGTAGCGGAGGCGGTTGGGATTTGTGTGTCAAATGTCGGCGAATCGTTTGGGGATCTTTGCATCAATGGAACACTGTTCTTGTACTTAGTAGAAGGTTACAATGGAGAGGAGGGTAGAAATATGGCAACACTCGATTGGTCCCAATGCCCCGCCGTCGAAAGCGTGGCCGACAGACGCAGCGGCGCATGGGTATTTCGCGATACGCGAATGCCCGTCGCTACGGTTTTCGAGAATCTTGAGGCGGGTTCGAGCATAGAGGAAATCATCGAGCAGTTTCATGTGACGAGGGAGCAGATTCAAGCCGTGCTCGAATTTGCTGCCCGCAGCCTCGACGCGCCGCCGGTTCCTGCTGGCGCAGCGACCTTTGCCGATGCGCATTCTTTTTGACCACGGTACGCCAAGCGGAATCGCCGGTGCGCTTTCGGCTCACGAGGTCACAGAGGCGAGAGATCGCGGGTGGGACAGGATTTCCAACGGAGAACTGCTGAAAGCAGCCGAGGCCGCGGGGTTCCAAGTTCTGCTCACGACCGACAAGAGAATCCGCTATCAGCAAAATCTGGCGGGGAGAAGAATTGCTATTGTCATACTCGGGAATTCGACCTGGCGGGTTGTGCGGCTTTACCTTGACCGAATTGCTTTGGCGGTGAACGAGGCCACACCAGGTGGTTATGCCGAGGTGGAAATACCTTTCAAGTGAGGGCCCGACCTCTTACCCTCGGACGGGAGCCTTCAACCCCAACTCGCGCATGGCAATCTGCAAATCGGCCCAGGCTTCCTTCTTCTGGCGGGGATCGCGCAATAAAAACGCCGGATGATAAGTGACAATCAATTGCATTCCACGAAATGCATGAACCCGGCCGCGCAATCCAGCCAGCGGCTGACGCTGGCCTAATAGATAGGTGGCCGCGGTGGCTCCAAGCGCAACCAGCACCTGGGGACGAATTACGTCGATCTGGCGGAAGAGAAACGGTGAGCAGGTATTGGCTTCCACGGGTTCCGGCGTGCGATTGCCCGGCGGCCTGCACTTGACCACGTTGGCAATGTAGACTTCGGTACGCTTCAGGCCCATGGCGGCGATCATGTTGTTAAGCAACTGGCCGGCCTTGCCCACGAATGGGAGTCCCTGCGCATCTTCGTCGGCGCCCGGTCCTTCGCCCACAAACATCAGGCGCGCGGCGGGGTCTCCGTCACCAAAGACCAGCTTGTTGCGGCCCTTGTGCAACTCGCAGCGGGTGCAGTCGCCGATGTCGTCGCGGATGAGTTGCAGGGCGGCAGCGCGATCGGCGATTGGGATAACATCGAGTGTCTGCGCGGGCGCGGAGAGCGGCTTGCGAGAGAGAATTTGTGCGTCCTCCTGAATAATTTTCGGCTGGGTTGCCGCATCCCCGGTCTCAGAAACGAGCTCTGGGGCACCACGGTTTTCCTGCTCGCTCGGCTGGGCGGCCAATTGGGCCAGCAACGCCGGGTCCACGGGCCTTCGGTAGAGCTCCGTCAATCCCAGGTCGCGATAAAAGCGAACGCGGGCCAGAAGCGCCTCTCGGGTTGCAGAATCGAGCTGGGGCGTCAATTCCTCTACTCCACAATCAGTTGCCGGCGGGTGGCAAAGGGTGAGGCGGTCTGGTTCAAGACCTGGTCCTGCCTCGACTTCTGGTCGATATGCTCGTCGAGTTCCAGAACCATGGAGCGTGGCCGCCGAAGGGCGATGATCTCGTCGAGAATACGGTCGGCGAGCCTGCGCTTGGTCATCTCGGGCAGCTCAATGGAAGTGCTCAGCGTAAGAAACGTGGCTGCGTTGGTGTCGGCGTCGATGCCCACGCCTTCGTTGGCTACATCGTTCACCACAATCGCATCCGCACCTTTGCGCAGGAGTTTGGCGCGTCCATTTTCCAGGCGATTCTCAGTCTCGGCCGCAAAGCCGACAATCAGCTGCCCGGGACGACGCCGGCGAACCACTTCGGCCAGAATGTCTTCCGTTGGCGCCAGTTCGATCGTGATGGGCCCGGTACGCTTGAGCTTCTGTTCCGAGACCGAGACCGGCCGATAGTCGGCCACCGCAGCGGCCTTCACCACCAGGGTCGCCTCGGTCATGCGCTCCAGCACAGCATTCCGCATCTCGCCGGCAGTTGTAACCTTGACCAGTTCACAATGCGCGGGCGGGTACAGGGCCGACGGCCCGCTGATGAGAATCACTTTCGCGCCGCGGCTGTGAGCAGCCTCGGCCAGCGCGTAACCCATTTTGCCGCTTGAGCGATTGCCGAGGAAGCGAACCGGGTCAAGCGCCTCGCGCGTGCCTCCCGCGGTAACCAGCACCACTTCGCCAGCCAGGTCGTGACGGCGACCGAGCGCGCCCAGCACGGCATCGGCTATGGCCTCCGGCTCGGCCATGCGTCCCGCACCCACCATGCCGCAGGCCAGCGCGCCCGTTCCCGGCTCAATTACGCGAACCCCGCGCTGACGCAGGATTTCGAGATTAGCCTGGGTAGCCGGGTGATCCCACATATTCACGTTCATTGCGGGAGCCACCAGGACCGGCGCCTGTGTGGCCAGGTACATTGTGGAGAGGAAATCGTCTGCTATGCCATGCGAGAATTTTGCCAGGATGTTGGCGGTCGCGGGAGCCACCACCAGCGCCTCTGCCCACTGCGCCTCGGCAATGTGCTCAATGCCGCTCTGAACTGGGCTGGCTTCGGGGCCTTCGCCCGAGTTCCATTCATCCCACAGGCTGGTGATCACCTTGTGTCCTGTGAGCGCGGCAAAGGTAAGCGGCTGCACAAACCTGCATGCCCCCTCGGTCATGACCACGTGGACTTCAAGAGCCTGGCGCTGCAGTGCCCGCACAAGTTCCGCAGCTTTATACGCGGCAATTCCGCCGGCGACCCCCACGGTAACTCTCATGGCTCGATTGTAGCCGGTTTCCGGTGGCGCTTGCAGCCTGGAGCCGCAATCACCAATGCATAGTCTTGCTCACCCCTGGCGTGCTTGCTCTCGCCACCGATGGTCCGCGCTCGACAGATTCCGCGGGATGCGCTAAAAGAAGTGAGTGCCGCAAATCCTGGCCAACCCGCAGGCGATTCGCCGAGCCGTGACCCGCAGGTTCGACGCGCCTTCTCCCGTGCGTCTTTGGCATCTGGCCAGCTTCGATGCCCCCACCGTTGCGGTGGTCTGGATGCTCGGTTTTGCGTGGGCCGCCAAAATACCGCTCCCCTTGTGGAACGCCGTTCTATTGGCGCTGGTTGCCTGGGCGGTATACATCGCCGACAGGCTCCTTGACGCCCGGGCCAGCCTGTCTTCGTTTTACCACCATCGCCTGCGCCGGCGCCACCGCTTCCACTGGCGTCATCGCCGCTTCTTTGTTCCCATCGCCATTGCCGCCGCCCTGGCCGCTGCCTGGATCGTCATCGACTTCATGCCAACAACAGCCCGCGAGCGCAACGGCGTGCTGGCCACTGCCGCCCTGGCATACTTTACCGGCGTCCACTCCAGAGGAAAGCGCCTGCCCGTCGAACACAAGCCACTGCCCACGTCCCTGGCCCCGCTCCATTCGACCCATCCATGGAGTCCCGCGGCCTTGTTGTCAAAGGAGCTTCTTGTCGGCCTTCTCTTTACCGCCGCTTGTGCGCTGCCGGTTATCGGTCGCGCCACAGCCGTACCCGGCCATGCGCTTTGGACTCTATTCACCTCGGTGGCGTTTTATGCCGCCCTGGCCTGGTTAAACTGCCACGCCATCGAGCGCTGGGAATCCCGCGAGAAAACCTCCCGAGTCTCCAACGTCTTTGCCCCAGCCATACTTCTCTCCGTTGCCGGCCTGTTACTGGCGGCAACCTTCTGCTCCGCCCAACCCCGCCGCGCCGCCCTCATCGAAGCAGCCGCGGTGAGCGCACTGCTTCTAGCCCTACTCCACCGACTACGCTCCCATCTCACGCCTCTGGCTCTTCGCGCCGCGGCCGATCTGGTTCTGCTCACACCGGCCATCCTGCTCTTACAATGAATCTCCCCCCAAACTTCAATCGCCTCGCGACCCTCTATCTCTGGATGGAATACTTGACCTTCGGTCCGTGGCTCAACCGAATCCGCTGCGCATTTCTGGTCGACCTCCACTTCTGCCGTCGCGCCCTTGTCTTCGGCGACGGCGACGGGCGCTTCACCGAGCGCCTGCTCCGCGCCAACCCAACCATTCAAATCGACGCCGTCGACGCCAGTGCCGCCATGCTCAAATCCCTGCTCCGTCGCGCCGGCCCAAGCGCAATCCGCGTCCAAACTCACCTCGCCGACGCCCGCCAATGGCAGCCGCCCGCCCGCCCTTACGACCTCATCGTCACCCATTTCTTTCTCGACTGCCTCACCACAGAAGAGGTTCAATCGCTGGCACGCCAGCTTCGTGTCGCCGTCTCCCCGTCAGCGTTGTGGCTGGTCTCGGAGTTTGCTATCCCGCCCAGCCTCTTCGGCCGCGTGATCGGCCGCCCTCTTGTCGCCGCTCTCTACCTGGCCTTCGGCTGGTTAACCGGGCTCACTGTCCGCATTCTGCCCGATCATCGAACCGCCCTGTCCGCCTCCGGCTTCATTCTGGTTCAACACCGCGAGCTGCTCTGGGGCCTGTTGACCGGCGAACTCTGGTCTGCCGAGCCTCCCGGCGCGTAATGACTTAACAAGTTGCGGAAAAACTCGGCGTCTCGTGTGAATTCAGCGGGAGACGTCCCTCCGGGGCTGAAGCCCGCGATGATTATGTTGGCCTTATGCGGGGGTTGAAACCCCCGCCTCCCTCCGTAGATAAAGTTCATCCGCAAACTGCTAAGCCCTACAATGAAAATGCCTTAACTATTTGGAATTGTTACAAACGTGTTAATATCGAAGCTCAAGGAGCTAGCGGCCCACCCATCCACCCGCCTGAAAGATCGCAATGAATCTCTATCTGATGCGCCACGCCGATGCCGGAGTCGCCCGCGGAAATCCAGTCCTTGACGCTAAGCGGGCCCTCATCAAAGAGGGAAAGGACCAGTGCATGTTGATGGCGCGAGTCCTCAGCGCCCTCAAGGTCCAGGTTGATGTCATCGTCTCCAGCCCCCTCAAGCGGGCACTGCAAACGGCGCAGTTTGTCGGCACCGAGCTCGGATACGAAGCCAAGGTTGAAATCAGCCCGGCGCTTGGCCTCAGCGGAGACTACGCCGCATTCCAAAGGATGCTAGCCAAATACTCGGACCGCGAGGAAGTCCTGGTTGTCGGCCACAACCCCAACATGTTCCAGTTTCTGGGCCGCCTCGTCACAGCGAACGGCGGCGCAGCCATTCGGATGCGCAAGGGTTCCATCGCCCGCGTCGACCTCGACCGCCATCCACCTTTGCTGCGCTGGCTCATCGATCCCCGCATGGCTCGCTCCATTTACTTGAGCGTGGCAAAAAGCTCCCGCCCAAAGACCTCGCGAAAGTAGTTTGCCTCCTTGCGGAGACTCCAAAGCTCCAACTCCGCTCCTGTCCGGCCCGGCTCAACTTCCAAATAAACTCGCTTCGGATACACCCTGGCCGACACCCGCAAAACGTCCGACGCTCGATCCTGATTCAACGCCACCGCCAGCCGCAGCAGTACTACCGCCCGATGCACATGCTTGTGCTCATCCGCCGGAATGTTGCGCAGCGCACGGTCGCCCGGCTGCGGCCTGCTCTTGCCCAGATACCGTGCCAGCGCCGACACAATCGTCCGCTGCAGTTGGGTATAGCCGTAGATCTCCGAACTGGACACAATGTATTGCGTATGCCTGTGGTGTCCCTGGTGGTTGATGAACTTGCCCGTATCGCGCAGCATGGCGGCCGCCGCCAGCCAGCTCTCATACTCAACCGGCATCTTGTGCAGCGCCTTCAAATCCCGGAAGAGCTGCACAGCATGCGCCCGCACCGGTTCAGCCTGCTTCAAATCCACCCCGTACCGCCGGGCAGTTGCCAGCACGCTCTCCCACCGCTCCTGCTCGAACTCCCTGTGCACCGTGGCTCGCGCATCCCGCTCGGCCAGCATCTGCGCCAAAATCCCATCTCGCAGCCCCAGCGGCGAGTAGCGAAACCCCTCCAGCCCGAAGCTCTGCAGCAGCTGGGCAAAAACCTCCACCCCGGCCACAATAATCTCCGCCCTTCGCGGTCCAATCCCTTCCACCGCCTCGCGCTGGGGAAGAGTCATCGGCGCAATCCTCTCCGCCAGCTTACGCACATCCTCGGTCGCCACCATTCCTCGCGCCAGCTGGCCAGTCAGCTCGCTAACTCGTCCTTCTGCTGAGTTTCCAACCTTGTGACCAACCACCTTGCTGACTACGTTACGCGCCGACTTACTCACTCTCTGCCTTCGTCCCTCGCATTCTCCCGCCGCGCAAGCCTCGCCTAGAGCCGCCGCCGTTCCTGAAGTCCCAATCACCAGCCCCACGCCATCCGGCTGAATCTTCTTCTGCGCCCGCCTCAGTTCGCGCCCAATCCACTGTCGCATGCGCGCCAGCCCATCCTCAGGCGCTGGGTCCGCGGTCAAGAACTCCTCCGTCAGCCGCACTGCGCCCAGTGGCACGCTGATGGTCTCTTTGATCCGCTTGTCTTCCGAGAGCGTGATCTCGCAGCTTCCTCCGCCCAGATCCACCAGAAGCACCCGTCCGTCCACACCCTGCCCCGTACCGCTCTCGCCGGCCATCACCCCGCGATGAATCAGCCGGGCTTCTTCCAGTCCCGAAATAATCTCCATGTTCCAGCCGGTCTCAGCCTTGACCCAAGCCTGAAAGGCCGGCCCATTGCGCGCGTCCCGCATCGCCGAGGTCGCCACAACGCGAATCTGGTCCACCCCGTGCGCCTGCACTGAGCGCTGAAACCGCTTCAGCGCCCGCAGCGTAACCGTCATAGCTTCAGGCGAAACCATCCCCGACTCGAACACGCTCGCGCCCAGCCGTGTAACCTCGCGATCCTCCGCGAGCGTCTTTAGCTGGTGCGCCACAACCTTGGCAATCTTCAACCTGCAGGAGTTGGAACCGATGTCGATAGCGGCAATAGTAGGCATAGCGGCGGAAGGCGCTCTCCGGGGGAATGGAATCTATGTTCAGGGCCAAGATACACGACCACGCCAGCGCGGCGCTGTGGAGATGAGATCAGCGGACTCAAGAAGATTCCTACTCCTTAATTCCTAATCCCCCAACTGTTATCCTTTTCCCAATGCCATTTTCCAATACGACATCTTCTGCGAATACGCACCAACGCCCCGAGCAATCCCCCTCCACGCTGGCCACCTGGCTGCTCCTGGGCATTCTCTTTGCCGCCGTGCAGTTCGCCTCTCTGTTCACGCCGCCGCTGATGGATGACGTGGATGCAGCACACGCCCAGGCCGCGCAGCACATTGCCGAAAGCGGTAACTGGATCACCTGCAAGATCAACGGCATCCGCTACATCGAGAAACCGCCACTGCCCTACTGGCTGGTCGCCATCAGCTACAAGGTGTTCGGCGAGAACACCTTCGCCACGCATCTGCCCAATTCTCTGGCCATGCTGGGGCTGGGCTGGCTGGCCTGGCTCTGGGCGCGCCGCGCCTGGGGATCGCGCGCCGGCCTCTACGCCGGTCTCGGCGTCCTCACCGCCTTCGGTCCGTTTCTCTTTACACGCTTCATCATTCCCGAGGCCATCCTCGCTCTTTTTCTGCTGATTGCGCTTTATTGCCTGCTCACCGGCTTCGAGTCCGGCCGTCCCGCGCGGTTTTACTGGATGTGGGCTTGTGTGGCGCTTGCGCTGCTGACCAAGGGCCTGATCGCGCCCGTCTTCTTCGTGGGCGCCGCCGTTCCCTACCTCATGCTGACGGGCCTTTGGCGTCGCTGGCGCAGCTTGAAGCCGCTTTCCGGCTTTCTCCTGTTCCTGGCCATCGCCGCGCCCTGGCACATCCTCGCCGGCCTTGCCAACCCAGACCAGGGACACCCCATCGGCAACCACCCCACGCTCGGCAACGTTCACGGCTTCTTCTGGTTTTACTTCGTCAACGAACACGTGCTGCGCTTTTTCGGCGCTCGCTACCCGCACGACTATAACCGGCTTCCCTTCGCTGCTTACTGGGCTCTTCACCTGGTGTGGCTTTTCCCGTGGAGCCTGTTCCTCCCCGCACTGGTCGCAATAGCCTGGAAGACCCGCCACCATTGGCTGCAGCATCTGCATCACGATGCAGGCCAAACCGTGGACTTTTACCTCGACCACGCCGTTCGCGAAGATGTGGCAACGTACGTCTTCAAGCTCAAATTCCGCGTGCGCACAGTGTGGCTGCTGAGCCTGTTCTCAGCCTTCACGCTGCTGTTCTTCTCGCTCTCAACCAATCAGGAGTACTACACCTTCCCGGTTTGGCCGCCGCTGTTGATCCTCATCGCCGGCGTCCTCGCGGGCGTCGAGGAGAAGCGTGGCCTGGATGGGTCTCCGGACGGCGAACCCAACAGCGCCCACCCGCTGCTCTCGACCGCATGGCTCACCGGGGCGCAGGCGGTTTTCGCCGTGGTCGGCGTGCTGGTGGCCGCAGCGCTCGGCTGGGGTCTTTGGGACTCCCGCAAGCTGCCCTTTGTCGCCGACATCGGCACCTTGCTGGCGCACCGCGGCGTGGGAGACTATACCCTTTCCATGTCCCACTTCTTCGATCTGACCGGCGCCTCGTTTGCCGCACTTCGGTTGCCCGCAGCTCTGGCCGCCGCGGCCCTGCTCATCGGGCCCGCCACCGGCTTGGTTCTCCGTCTCAAAGGCAAGCACATCGGGGCCACCATCAGCGTGGCCCTGACCTCGGCGGTGTTTCTAGTCGCGGCGCACATTGCCTTTGCCCGCTTCGATCCCATGCTGGGCTCCAAGCAACTTGCCGACGCAATCCTACAGAATGGCTCGTCCGCCGACTCGCTGATCATCTTTGGCGACCAATCCGACGCCTCGTCGGTCATCTTTTATACCAACAAGTTCTTCCATGGCCGGCCTGCGCTTTTGGTAGTCCAGCGCTGCGGCCAGCACGGCGAGGGCTCAACCCTGCTTTGGGGTTCCTGCTATCCCGATGCGCCGAATATTTTCTTAAGCGAAGGCCAGCTTGCGAAGCTTTGGGGAACCGGCGAGCGCAAGTGGCTGTTTGCACAGGATCAGAACCAGTCCAAAGCCGAGAACCTTCTGGCGGGAAAGCTTTATCCGGTCAAGTCCATCGCCGACAAAGCGCTTTGGACGGACCGGCCGCTGAAGTGAGTCTTCCTGTTTTTCTTGCAGGGGCGAAATTGCCGTGGGGCGCTCTTAGTCTGCTGCCCGCATCCTTCCGCCCGGAAGCAGCTCATACACTCGTCCCCGCCAAAGTACCTTGCTGGACAAGTAACTAGCCGCCCAAAACCCAAATCCCATCAAATCCCTCAAGGGATAAAGCGCCAGCAAGGCAAACCAGCTTGGGTCGCGCACCACCAAACGGCCCACGGCAACCGCCAACGCCAGCCGCGTGGCGACGCTCCAACCCAGCAGCGCCAACCCCCACCACGGGTGCCCCAGCGCAGACGCCGCTGCCCAGGCCAGCAACCCATACGGCAAACCAAACGTCAGTGCCGTTCCCAGGTGCCCCTTGGGCCGCGAATACCGCGTCGACCGCATCCAGCGCGCCTGGTGCTTTAAAGATGCCATGAAGCTGGAATTGATGACCATATGATCGATGGCATGATGACTGAGCACCACTGACCACCCTTGCTTCCAGGTCTCGTTCCCCAGCACAAAATCATCCGCGCAGTAGTCCGCCGTCACTTCAAAACCGCCCATTCGCCTGATCGCTTCCCGCCGGAACGCCATAGTCGGCCCCAACACGAACTTCATGCCCTCCATGGCCCGCGCCACCAGCACGCCGGAAGTCATCTCCACAGACATGCCCACAGCCTCAAGCCGCGCCCACAGCCCGGCGCCGCGCTCGCCCTGAGCCGCAGCTACGCCACGATACGGGCAGCACATCGCGCCCACCTTATCGTCGGCAAACTCAAGCGCTACCGCCCGCAGGTACCCCGGCGTCACCCGCACATCGCTGTCGCTGACGACGAGAATCTGGTACGCCGCCTCAGCCTCCATCTTTTTGAGCGAGGCCACTTTGGCATTGATGTAGTCCGGCTCGCCGCCAGTGAACAGAAACTTTGCTGGAATTCCCGAATGCCGCGCCGCCACGCGTCGCGCCGTTTCCAGACCGGCGTCGTCCTTGAGCCGCGCGCAGAAAAGAATCTCGTACAAGGGATAATCCTGCTCGAAAAAGCTTTCCAGGTATTCCTCTAGCCCGGGCTCCGCTCCATGCAATGGCTTCAACAGCGTCAGAGGAGGCGTGAACCCAGGCCGTGCCTCAAGCTGCTTGAGCGCCCGCAGCCGCCCACGCAGATAGCCGGGAACAGCCGACAACACCATACCGGCAAATACCGTGGAGGTAACCAGTCCGAAGAGTGCCAATGCAATGAGAACGTACGACATGCAGCTTCCAGCATACCCGCCCGAACCGATGGCCGGGATCAAGATTCCGCAGTCTGAGATGGAGTTCTGCTTTCCGCGATCTCGGTCAGCCAACGGGAAGCTGGCCCTGAGGCAATACTAAGGTTTGCGCGGCGTTATCGGCCGGGGCTGAACCGCCGTCTTCCGGATGGGCACAATTGCGCCGGAAGACCCCGGCGCATTCTGGTGGAACCGCGCCAGCATCTCCGTCCGCACATACTCGACAAAGCTCTGCATCTGCCGGTTCATCTCCTCCATTCGCTCCCGCATTTGCAGGATAATGGCAATGCCGGCAATATTCACGCCCAGATCACGCGCGAGATTCAAGATGAATTCCAGCCGCTCCAGATCCTCATCGGTGTAGAGCCGCGTATTGCCCTCGGTGCGCGACGGCTTCAGCAAACCCTCGCGCTCATAGAGGCGCAGCGTCTGCGGATGAATCTCGTACATCTCGGCCACCGCCGAAATCATGTACGCGCCTTTCGATTTGCGTTTTGCGGCCATGGGTTTCTTCACTATCTGAGATTTCCGGAACCAGAATGTTAATCTGTTGCGTCCAAACCAAGCTTCTTCGGCCAATCATGCGGTGTCCTAATCTGATAATCCTTCAATCGCTCCTCCATTGGTCCGGACGGGCTATTTGTGAACCAGTGTCCTTTATTCTTCCAATCATCTTTCTCTGAATGCCCCCCAGCCTTCAAAATGTCTTCAGCCTCTTTGTATTTGAGACAGAAAATAATTGGCTTCGAAAGATGTTCTTCATCCCAAATATTCTTGGCATTCCAAACGTAGACAATTCTCAATTCGTCAAAGCGACCATATTTGCGATACAACTCGAATGTTTTTTTAGATGATGTTTTTAGCTGTATTGGGCGGGCTACGAATTTGACGCGCTTTTCGCTACCCTCGTTACCATCGCGAAAAACGATCAGATCAATGCCATGATCGCGTATTGGTTCTGCAACTTCAAGGCCAGCCGCGAGCAGATTCGCAATAAGAATGTGCTTGCCGATGATCCCTATCTGTTGCTTATCCATAAATCCTCAAGCCGCCGAATTCAATTTCAATGGAGCATCGAGAAGCAACCCGATCTTGCACTCAATCCGCTGTTGCCCCTCCTGGGATGCGATCACCACCGGGTTTGAATCCACAACGCCATTATCGGCCTCAAACCAAAACGTGCCGTCGATGCCCGTGAATTCAATCAACGCCTGCTGAACGCTTTCTCTCCGTGTGTGCGAATCGTGATTGACGAAAACAAAGATATTCGCCAATCCTCGGTCGCCGTTCCAATAAAAGAGTTGATCCCGTGCGCGATCGGCTCGGTGAAGCACCCGCTCAACATTCGTTTCTCGCCAGTTGTGCCGCGTCTCGGTTGCCGTGCCATCCTTATGGTTCACCTTGACCGTGTAATCGAATTCGCCCATCGACTTGACTTCGCAAACGGCAACGGCGGTCCCTTTCCGCCTGAGCAAGAAATCAGGCGCTTTGGAGAATCGCAACTCGGGTTCGGTTATGCGCTCTACTTCAAATCCGAGGCCAAGCCAAAATTTCTCCACACGATCCTCGTCGCCTGAGTCCTCGCCGATGCGGAAGGCAGTGTATCCGGGAACTGCCTTGGAGAGGTCGTACTCCGGCAGCATATCGTCTTCGATTTCGTGATCCATGTCAGCTTTGCCGCTGCGCTTCATAAGCCATCCTTTCCGCTGGAGCGGCCTTGCGCGCGCTGATGATGCGATAACGCTCAAGCCCGTCTTTCCTTACGCGTTGTGTGTCCACTACCAACAA
>Ga0302319_10010834_pt1 | contig 17347 bp, 18 predicted proteins | sample Bog_T0_2_FD_203319 | JGI IMG/M metagenome (GOLD analysis project Ga0302319, IMG submission 203319) | Peat permafrost microbial communities from Stordalen Mire near Abisko, Sweden - Bog_T0_2 | ecosystem: Environmental > Terrestrial > Soil > Wetlands > Peat | place: Sweden: Abisko, Stordalen Mire...
AGGAGCGGCGGAAGCCAGAGTACGATCATCAAGCGCTTAACCTGGGACATCGGGGTTGATAAGATTCAGCATGGGCGTCAGCGAACGTCCATGAATTTCAATCGCCTTGTTGCCACTGGGCGTTGCCACTAACGCCCTCGGTTTTTGTAAGTGGCTTTCTATCAAAATGGGGCGGCCAACGGGACTCGAACCCGCGACCCCCAGATCCACAATCTGGTGCTCTAACCAGCTGAGCTATGGCCGCCGTAAATAGGGAGGCGGACTGTCGCGAACCGGGGCGGGGGTGTCAAGGGTGGCTTGGGGTGTGCGGTAAATGTTTGAAGCCAGCCCCTTCAGAATCCATTGATTGGGGTTTTCCACCAGCATGTCACGCATTGCACAGGCTTTTGCACGGGCGCGGGCAGAAAAGCGGGCGGCATTCGTCGCCTACCTCTGCGCCGGCGATCCGGATTTTGGGACTTCTCTCGCCGCCTGCCGGGCCCTGATCGCAAGCGGGGTCGATGTTCTCGAGCTGGGGGTTCCATTCTCGGATCCGCTGGCCGACGGCCCGACCAACCAGCTGGCGTCGCAGAGAGCCCTCACGGGGGGCATGACCCCGGCGAGGCTCTGGGAGCTCGTCCGGTGCCTCCGAGAGACCAGCCAGACGCCGATTGTCCTCTACACCTACTACAACCTCGTGTTTGCGAATGGGGTTGACGCCTGGGTGCGTGCGGCGAGCCAGGCGGGAGTCGACGGGATGCTCACCCTGGATCTTCCTCCCGAGGAGTCGGGGGAGTTGGCCGCGGCGTGCAAGGTCCACGGGCTGGATGCCGTCTACATCGTGGCGCCGACCACCCCCGACGCGCGGCTGCCGAGGATCGCGGACGCGGCCACGGGCTTCATCTACTATGTGTCGCGGGAGGGGGTGACGGGGGTTCGCGACCAGGTGGCGGGAGGAGTTGCCGAGGCCGTGGCGCGCATCCGCAAACATACCGCGCTGCCCGTGGTCGTGGGCTTCGGCATCGCCCGCCGGGAGCACGTCGCGCAGGTTGCCGCTGTGGCCGATGGCGTTGTGGTCGGCAGCGCGCTGGTCAACATGATCTACCAGAACCTCGACAATCCGGCGCGGATCGCCCCGGCCCTCGCCGCGCTCGCGGCGGACCTCGCTGCGGGGACAAGATTGGCCTAACAGGGTGTTGAAAAACTACGATGGCCGGCGCAACAAACTATTTTGGTCGCGAGCAAGGCGGGGCTGCCGGTGCAATGCTCAGCGAGCCTTGCCCGGCAGCCCCGCCTTGCGGAGAGCCCATTCTGATCGCAACGACGGCTCATCGTAGTTTTTCAACACCCTGCTAAAGCCGGGAATTCCAATCCCGTGGACACCGGCGAGCCCCAGCCTACGATTCACGTCGTCACCGGCTGCACGGGCGTTGGAAAGACCGAATGGGCCCTGGCCAGGGCGGCGGAGATCGGGGCGGAGATAGTTTCGTGCGACTCACTCCTCTTCTACCGCGGCATGGACATAGGGACCGCGAAGCCTACCGCGGCCGAACGGTCCCGCGTCGCGCATCACCTGATTGACATCCGCGCAGTCACCGAGCCTGTCGACGTGACGGAATACGCGCGCCTGGCTGCGGGGGCGGTCGCCGATGTGGCTGCGCGGGGGCGCCGGGTGTTGGTCGTCGGCGGAAGCGGATTCTACCTGAAATCATTTTTCGCCCCCGTGGCCGACGCCGTGGCGGTGCCCGCGGAGCTTCGGGCCCGTATCGCCGCCCGATACGACGCCGAGGGGCTGCCGTCGCTCGTGGCCGAGCTTCGCAGCCTGAATCCCGGGGGCCTGGGTTCCCTGGACACGGCTAATCCCCGCCGGGTGGTCCGTGCCCTGGAGCGCTGCCTGGCCTCGGGGGAGACCCTGGCCGGCCTGGCAGCGGCGTTTGCCGCCCAGCCGCCGCCATTTCCCGGGTGGCGCGTTGAGCTGACGGAACTCACCCGGGCCGCCACCGAGCTGGAACGCCGGATTGCGGAGCGGACGGCCCAGATGATCCGCGCCGGCCTCGTGGATGAGGTCCGCCGTCTGGTGGAGGCGGGACTTTCGCGGAATCCCAGCGCCTCCAAGGCGATAGGCTACCGGGAGGTGGTGGACATGACCGAAGGCCGGCTGAAGCCTGAGGCCCTCGAGGCCACGATCGCGGGCAACACCAGGGCCCTGGTGAAAAAACAGCGCACCTGGATGAGAACCCAGCTTCCGGCCATCCGGACAGTGCTCGGCCTCACTTCAGGTTGACGTGGTATTCGTCGAGCGAGGAGCCTTCCAGGAAGCGCAGATCGGCGATCGCCACCCGGAGATTCACCCTGGCCTGGAGCTCGCCCACCCGCGCCGACTCAAGCTGGTTCTGCGCCTGGAGGACATCGTAGCTCGTGGCAAGGCCGGCATCCAATTCGGCCTTCTGGAGCTCATACTGCTTCTCGGAGAGGTCGGCCTCCTCGGTCGCGGCCCGCACGCTCTCGAGGTTCGATTGCACGGCCCGGACCGCCGAACGCACCTGCACGGTGAGCTGCTGGTCGGTCTGCTCGGCGGTGAGCTGTTCGCTGCGGACGTTCGCCATGGCCTGGCGGTAGAGTGCACGGTTGGCGGCCATGCCCCACGGGATGCTCAGCGTGAAGCCTGCCTGCCAGTTGTAGCCATTGCCGTTCCAGAGGTGGCTTGCCGCGGCATAATAATCGTCCTGGGCGCTGTTGTATCCCAGGCCACCGTTCACCGCCAGCGCCGGAAGCGAGTCCCGTTTGGCCTTCAGGGCGTCGAGCTTGAACTGCTCTATCATCGCGTCGACGATCGCCAGGGAGGGGCCGTTGTCCCGGGCCAGCTTGTAGGAGAGGTCGAAGGAGACGTCGGTGTCCCCGATTGCGGGAAAATCGACCGCGCCAACGGCGTTCCTAAATTGCCGCTCGCCCAGGTCCTGGAGCAGGGCGTCCTCGCTGTTGCGCACCGTCTGCTCAAATGTGATCAGCTGGCTTCGCGCAGTGGCCACGCCGACCTTTGCCTGGAGCACGTCGAGGTCGGTGAGGACGCCGGTCCTGCGCTTGACCGTGTTCTCATCGAGGAGCTCCTGGGCAAGCTTGAGGGTGTCCTGGCCGACCTTGTACTGCTCACGTGCGAAGAGCAGGTTGTAATAGGCCGTCTGGGTGTTGTAAATGACGGTGAGCACGGCGCTCTTCAGGTTGAGGCTGGCGATCCGGACGCCGAGCCGGGCCCTGTCGACCGCGGCGCCGTTGTAGTCCGTGCCGGCACCCTGCAGAAGGGGCTGGGTGACGTTGATCGAGACGGTGCCCAGGTAGGCCGGGTTCAGCAGCTCCACGGCCGGATTGGTGAACTGGCGTTCCAGGTTGTAGTTTGCGGTGAGCGTGGCGCCGGTGATGACCGTGTCGGCGATGGAGGCCGTGCTCGTCTGCGCCTCGGTGTAGCCGCTCGATATGAACGACTGGGTGGCATCCTTGTAGACGGTCTTCTCGGACGAAAGATTGAAGGTCGGGAAGAACTGGGCCTGGCTGACGATGACCGAATCCCTGGCCTGCTCCACCGGAAGCCGCTGGATGCTGATCGCAAAATTCTTCTGAAGGGCCTGGGTCACGGCATCCTCCAGGAGGAGCGGAGCCGCCGCGGGGGGCGGCGAATCCGCCGCGCCGGCGGTCTGGGCGCGGACGCCCGTTGCAAATGCTAGAACGCAGGCGACAGCTATTCGATGCATGGTGTTTGCGTCTTACAACACCTGGATGAGCGGAAAGTTGCGCGAATTGTCCAGTCCTTTGCCGCCCGTGACCAGGGTGCGGGCGGAGTTCCCGGTGGGCTTATGGCGGAACGCGGGCAAAGCCCTCATTTTGCCGCGTCTTCGGAGCGCTTGAGCTCGCGCTCGACAATTTCCCCGAGATAGGCCGCCGTTCCGAGTTGTGCGGAATAGGAGGCGATCTCCGCCCTGTTCTGGGCGTAATCGGGGTTGGTTTCCGTTAGGTTCGGCACGCGCTTGTCAACGGCATAGACCAGACGCCCCTCGTCGGTCCCTGGAATCATCTCGGAGACATGGCCCTTTTCCAGGCCATCCAGGGTGGCCCTGATCGAATCGTCCAGATCCTTTGGCTGCGAGCGGAGCTGAAAGGGAGCCATGGTTTGTGTGTGCACCGAGACATCCCCGGCTGCGGCCTGTTTTGCGGCCTCGTCAAAGGCAAGCCCCGATTTCAGGCCGGCCTCGATCCTTGCCCGCAGCGTCCTGCCAAGCTGTACAAAACGGATGCGCCTTTCGTTTTCCAGAAAATCGGCGACCACCTTGGGGCGAACCTCGATCAGGCTGGGTTTGCGGGTCGGGAGTGTCTCCTTCCAAAGGATCACGGCCGCCCCGCCGGGTATCGTGAGCTCCTCCGAGAAATAGCGGTCGGGGCCGAGATTGAATGCGGCGGCGGAAATCTCCGGGGAGCCGCCAAACTCGGCCGGCCCAGCCTCGCGGGTGAATGGGGCCAGGGGCGTTGCTTTCACCTTGGCCTCGGCGAGGAAGGCGTCCAGGGCCGGCCCCGGAGCCACCTTGTTGTCGTAAAGGGAGACGGCGAACCTGGACGCCGCGTCGAGCGCCAGGCGCTGCGCGTCCCTCAGCCTGACTTCGAGTTCAACCTGGGGGCGGGCCGTCTTGAAATCGGCGATGGGCTTGCGGTCGGTGGGCTTCGCCTTGGGATCGGCAGGAGGGGCGAACTTCTCGGCGTTAGCGTCGAAATAGGAATTCAGCTCCTCGTCGGTAACGGTGACCGAGGCCAGGTAGTCGGCGGCCGAAAAACCGACATAGCTCGCCACGACGCGGGGAGGCACCTCATAGCGGAACGGATTCTCGGCGAAATATTTTTGGATGTCGGCATCGGTCGGCGCGATCGAGGGGTGGAAACTGGCGTAATCGACCGAAGCCACCGCGAGTGTCCAGAAGGTGTCGCCTGTCTCAAGGGCCCGCCTGATGTCGCCGGGAAGCACGTATCCCGGGCCGCTCAGCACCTGGCCAACCTGGCTGGCCCTGACGTCCTCGGTCAGCACCCTGACCATCGCGGCGCCCGCTGTGCCGGAGTCACCGGTCAGGCTGTTTCGAAACTGGTTGTACCTGTTCGCGTCGAAGCGTCCGTCCTGGCCGGCGAAGAGGCGCAGCCCCCGGATCGTCCTGGTGAGCTGGTCGGGGGTGGGGTCGGGGATATGCAGCTGATCCGCCAGGTGCAGCGCGGCAATCCTCCTGAACGCATAGCCCTTGAGCTGGTCGTCGCTCATGTTCGAGTAACCGTACATGAATTGGGCGCTCAGCGCGGCGTCGTGGATGATCTGGTTCATGTCCTCGCTCGAGCCGAGGTTGCGGCCAAAGAACTCGCGTTCGATGGTACGCTTGTTTCCCCAGCTGATGCTTGAGGTTGCGCCGATGGTGGCGACAAACGAGACGATGGTGCCCACGAGCACCACGCCGAAGATGATGCGAAAGTGCTGCTGGAAATTCCGCTGTACCCAGGAGATCATAGGGGGAAGAGGTGAGAAACTACGCCTGAGGGCATGGGTGGCAAGGTTAGAAAACCGGGGGAGGCATCCACAATTTGCACAATGCCAAACCGGGGGTTCCAGCGGAATCCGTCACATCCTTGTCAATGTCCGCAGTCCCAGCAGATCCAGCCCCGTTTCCAGGGCCAGAAGCGTCCGGGAGCAAAGAAGGAGGCGCCGGGCGCGCACCCCGGGATCGTCCACGAGGACCTTGTCGGCGTTGTAGAATGTGCTGAATTCCCCGGCCAGCTCGTAGAGATAGAGGCAGATGAAGTGGGGGCGCAGCGTGTCGGCGGCGAGGCGCAGGGTGTCCGCGAGCATTACCAGGCGCCGGGCGAGGGCGCGCTCGCCCGGCGTCTCGGGAGGCGTCGCTCCGGCCTCGGTCTCCGGGGCGCCCGGAGCCAGCCCGTGTTTCCGAAAGATGGAGTGGATCCGGGCCACGGCGTAGAGGAGGTACGCGGCCGTGTTTCCGTCGAGCGAGATCATCTTGTCCCATGAGAAGACATAGTCGCTGGAGCGGTTCTGGGACAGATCGGCGTATTGCACGGAGCCTATCCCCACCACGGCGGCTATCTCGCGACGTTCGGATTCGGGCAGTTCGGGGCTCTTCGAGGTGACGAGCGCATAGGCCCGCTCGACGGCCTCGGCGAGAAGCTCCCTCAGCTTGATGTTCTCGCCGCTCCGGGTCTTCATCGGCCTTCCGTCCTCGCCCAGCACGAACCCGAAGTCCACGTGCTCAAGCTTGGGAAGCGTGCGCCCGAACTGTGCAAACCATTTCCCGGCAGTGAGAAAGAGCTGCTCAAAGTGGTCGCTCTGGCGCTTGTCGACAACGTAGAGGATCTCCGTCGCGTGCAGGTATTCGGCCCTGTAGAGGATGGTCGCAAGGTCGGTCGACGCGTAGTTGGCCGCTCCGTCGGACTTTCGGATGATCAGCGGCTGGGTCTTGAAACGGGGATGTTCGGCATGGAAGACGACAAGCGCCCCGTCGCTCTCCACGGCCAGACCCGACGCGGCCAGCTCCCGATAAACCTGCCCGACCTTGTCGTTGTAGAAGCTCTCCCCGAGGGCGAGATCGAAGCGGATTCCGAGCTGGTCGTAGATGGGTTGGAAGGCCGCCAGGCTGGTTTCGATGATCTGCCTCCAAATGGCGGAGTTCTCCGGGTCGCCGGCCTGCAGCTTGACCAGCTCCGAACGGGCCGAATCGAGCGCGGCCGGGTCAGTCTCAGAGGCGGCCTGGCCCAACTTATAAAGCCGTTCGAATTCCTCAAGGGGATCTGTCTTGAGCGCGGCTGCATCGAGATGCCGGCGGTAGGCCCAAATGAGCTTGCCGAACTGGGTCCCCCAATCTCCTATATGATTGTCGCGGATGACATTGGCTCCACAGAATGCCTGCAGACGGCAAAGGGCTTCACCGATGACTGTCGAGCGAAGGTGGCCGACATGCATCTGCTTGGCGGTGTTCGGCGAGCTGAAGTCAATGACCCAGATCTGTCCGGCCCTGACCGAGACTGCGCCGGCCGCGAGGGCCTCCCTGGAATTGTGCGACGAAAGCCATTGCAGGGCGGCGCCAGGCTTGAGCGCAAAATTGATGAAACCAGGCCCGGCAATCTGGACTTCAAAGGAATCCGTGATGGCGGGCGGGAGGCCCGCCTTGATGCGTGCCGCCACGGCCCTGGGGTTCTCCCCGGCCTGCTTGGCGTAGGCGAGGGCGCCATTGGCCTGGTAATCCCCGTGCTTCGGGTCGGCCGTGCGCACATCCGGGGAATATTTTTTGGCATCGAGGCCGGCCGCGGACGCGGCGGCCGACAGGGCCGTCTCGAGCTCAGATGCCAGGTTGAATCCCAAGTGCACGGCTCACTCCACAACCGAGGGCGTCTTTCGCGCAAGCGTGGAATGGGTGGAGGTTTGCAAAAGGGGATGTGCGCGGCCCAGGTGCGCAGTTTTGGCTCGACTTTTGATTGGGGTCTGTTTGGCTCGTAGACTTTCCCGGCACCGGCCGGCTCTTCCTTCACATACTCCACCCCATGACCAGCAAGCGCAATATTCCGGCCCGTCGATTTGTAAAACCGTCATTCATAGCCCTTATCGAGAAGAAGCGCGATGGCGGGGAATTCACGCAGGAGGAGATCCGGTACATCATCGACAGCACTCTGGACAGCGAAATGCCCAGGCACCAGCTGGCTGCGCTGGCGATGGCCATCTATTTTTCCGGCATGTCGGCCCAGGAAACGGCGGACCTCACCGAGGAGATGATGCTTTCCGGGGAAGTCATAGACCTGTCCCACATAGCCAAGCCCAAGATCGACAAATACTCCACCGGAGGCGTCGGTGACAAGACAGCGCTCGTGCTCGTCCCCTTTGCAATGGCCTCGGGGGTCGTGGTGCCGATGATGTGCGGGGTCGAGCACGACTACGTCATCAACACCCTCGAGAAACTCTCCGCCATACCGGGCTGGAAGGGCCGGATGTCCAACGAGCAGTTCGCCTCGCAGCTCGCCAGGATCGGGGGGGCCATCGTGGCCCAGAACGAGGACCTTGCCCCGGCCGACGCCAAATTCTACGAATTGCGCAAGGAGACGGGTACGATTCCCAGCCTTCCCCTGATCGCGGGCAGCGTCCTCTCGCGGAAGCTTGCCGAGGGTTCCGAGGGCCTGGTGATCGACGTCAAGTGGGGCAACGGTTCGTTCATCAAGGACCTTGAGCAGGCAAAGCAGCTTGCCCGCTCCATGACCAGGGTCGGCCGCTCGATGAAGCGCCGTTGCGTCGCCCTGGTCACCGACATGAACCAGCCCCTCGGTGACACCGTCGGCACGGCCCTCGAGGTCAAGGAGGCCATCCAGCTCCTTAAAGGCGAGGGCCCCGAGGACATGAAGGAACTCGTCCTCAAGCTGGGCATGGAAATCGTGCGCCTGGCCGGTGTCGCCGGTTCGACGCTATCCGCCAAGCAGACGGTCCAGCGCCATCTCACCGACGGAAGCGCCCTTGCGAAGTTCAAGGAGCTGGTCAGGACGCAAGGCGGCGACACCACCTACATCGATCACCCCGAGAAATTCCCGCAGGCTCGCCATATCCGGAAGCTTCCGGCGCCCAAGCGCGGGTATGTCCATACCATAAACGCGGCCATGATCGCCCACGGCGTCCACATCCTCGGCGCGGGCCGGGAGAATCCAGCCGACAAGATCGACCATTCCGTGGGCGTCTCGGAGATCAAGAAGGTCGGCACCCAGGTCAAGCAGGGCGAACCGCTGATGATGATCCACTACAACGACGAGGCGAAGCTCGAGCAGGCGCTGGAGTATTTCAAGAATGCCTACCGGCTTGCTCCGAAGCGTCCAACGCCGCCGCTGCTGGTCGTCGAACGGGTAGCCTGAATCCGACCACCGCCCAGGCCGGCGGTCATTCCAGGGCCTCGTCCCCGTACAAGAGTGCGACGATGCCCACGCCGAGGGCCAGCGCGATGATCGCCCCCGGCTGGTCGATCACGGACGATAGGGACGCAATCGCGCTTGAAAGGATCGGGCCGATGTCCGAGACCGCCGCCGGCGATCCGCCGGCGAGCAGGGCGACGGCGAGTCCCGCCCCGCCGCCGGCGATCATAAAGAAATTCCGCTGTGTCCACCACCTGGCCGAGCCGGCGGATTTCGGCAGGCCGGCCACGACCCTGGATGAAAATCCTGCGTCGGGGAGTTCCGGCGACGCCGACGCCCTGATCAGGCTTTCGAGCCGGATATCATCCGGATCGCGGGGGTTCAGGTTTGAGGGTTCCATGTTTCGAGAAGGGTCCTAAGTTTGTCTTTTCCCCTGGAAATGTGGGTTTTTACCGTGCCGAGCGGCCATCCCGTGATGAAGGCGATGTCGGGGTGCGTGAATCCCTGATGGTAGAAGAGATGGAGCGCCGTCTGCTCATCGGGGTCGAGTTTTTTCATGGCAACCGTCATGTCGGCGTGAAGCTCCACTGACTTCGCCGGCCCCGGCTCCCCTTCGTCCGGCATCTCCGCCGGTTCCCAGGGGGTCTCGCGGCGGCGGCGTCTGGCATTGCGGTACTGGTTGTGGGCGATACCCATAAGCCAGGTTGAAAAGCTCGAGTCGGCCCTGAATCGCGCCAGGCCTCGGTAGGCCCGGATAAACGTCTCCTGCGCGAGGTCGTCCGCCGTCGCGGCGTCGCCGTTGAGCAGGTGCCTGAGAAACCGCCGCACCGGGGATTGGTGGCGGACGACGAGTTCGCCAAAGGCGTTCCGGTCGTCCGATCCGAGGACACGGGCTATCAAGTCTGAATCCGGTGGATTCACGTGCGGTCAAACGGAAGTCAGGGAAGACGGTCATTGGAATCTGAGCCCGACGGATCCCTCCCGGCATCCCTGCCGGCGAGGAAGAAATGGATGAGCATGGCGATACCGATGAAACCCGGGAGAACCCCCCAGATCCGGACCGAGGCCGGCAATGCGATGTACAGACCGACGCCGACGGCGATAAGGATCAACGCGCCCTGGAGTCCCCTGTCCCAAAGGCGCCTGCCGTCAAACGGACCCCTGGACGGAGGGGGAGGGAGAGGCTGGCCCTTTTCGATGGCCAGGCGGGCGGTCTCGTGCCACAGCCTGTCGCGCCGGGTCCTTCCGATCTGCTTCACTATGTTGATGCAGATGACGAAGCCGAAGATGATCGAGAGTTGGGTGTATTCGGGGTGCATATTGGGTTCCTTGGATTGGTTTCCGGAGGTGAGTGTCGGCGGCGGCGGATCTGGATTCAGGTTTTTCCGTTCAAGTGACCTTTCGCCTGGTGCAGCCGTATTCCATCACGGCGATGGCGGCGAGGACGAAGACGGCGCCGAAGCCGAAGAGGTTCTCGGGACTGAGACTGAGGTGTGACAGGGCAAGGGCCGCCAGTCCGCCTGCGGCGCCGGCCACGATCCTGTCGAATAGAAGAGTCTTGGTTTTCATGGTTGTTTGCATTCACCGATGAGTGTGCCGGCGGCTGCGTTTGGATTCAGAAGGATTTCTGGTCGGGCTGTCCTTGATTCCGAACCGGATTGCGGGCATCCCATCACCCATGCCCGATACTGCCCCTCATGAAGCAAAGGCGCAGCCTGCGCCGCCCGACCGCTCGGCGTGGGCCCGGCCCTGGGCCCAGCTCAAGTACATCACCTTCCAGCCAGCCATCTTCCCGAGGCTGCTTGGGAAGGTTTCCCCCGATGCGAGGCCGGGGGACTGGGTCGCCGTCTACGACAAGAACGGCGAGCGCGCAGGCTCGGGCCTGTACAATCCCCGGGCAAAGATTCCGCTCCGGGTGGTCGTCCACTCGGCCGAGCCGGTGGGCGAGGACTATTTTGAGGGCGCCATCCGGAGGGCCGTGGCGCTCCGCCGCGAGGTCTTCAAGCTCGACGCCCGCACCGATGCCTACCGGCTGATCAACTCGGACGGCGACGGGATGAGCGGGCTGAGCATCGACCGGTATGCCGACGTGCTTCTCTGCGAGATCTTCAGCCTGGGCATGGCGGAACGCCTTCCCCGGTGGCTGCCCCTGCTTCACGAGCTGGCCGGGACCAAATTCGCACGGGTGCAGGTGGACCACGACCTGGGCAGCCTTGAGGGCATAAAGCCGTCCCTCTTCAGGGAGTCCCAGGCCGCCGCGCCGGGAAGCGTGAAAATCCGGGAGCACGGCGTGCGCTACGAGGTCGATTTTGCCGAGGGGCACAAGACCGGGTTCTTCTGCGACCAGCGGGAGAACCGCAAGGCGGTGGCCCGTTTCACCCAGGGGGCGCGCGTGCTCGACCTCTGCTGCTACACCGGCGGCTTCTCGCTTTGCGCGAAGATTCTCGGGGAGGCGGCGGACGTCACGGGCGTGGACCTCGACGAATCGGCGCTCGACCAGGCCAGGCGCAATTCAAACCTGAACCAGGTCCGCCTGAAGCTGGTGCATGCCGACGCCTTTGCCTACGCCAGGCAGATGCAGCAGAACGGCGAGACCTGGGACGTCGTGATCCTCGATCCGCCGAAGTTCATCTTCACCCGCGACGACCACGGCAACTGGGAGGGCCGCCAGAAGTACGAGGATCTCAACCAGCTCGCCATAAGCCTTGTGAAGCCCGGCGGCATCTTCGTCACCTGTTCGTGCTCGGGGCTTCTCAGCCTTGAGGATTTTGAACAGCATGTGATCAAGGCGGCCCACCGCCAGAACCGCCGGCTGCAGTTCCTCGACCGGACGGGGGCGGGCCCCGACCATCCCGTCTATTCCAACTGCCTCGAGAGCCGGTATCTCAAGGTGCTCTGGTGCCGGGTGGTTTGAGAAGGGGTCAGGTTGTACATTGTACCCTCCTCTTGGGAGGGTACAATGTACAACCTGACCCCTTCCTTCTGATTACGCGCGGCCCAGGTACGTGCCGTCGGCTGTGCTCACGCGGATCAGGTCGCCTTCCTTCACGAAGAGCGGGACCTGGATCGAAAGGCCGGTCTCGAGCACCGCGGGCTTCTGGACGTTGCTCGTGGTGTCGCCCCTGATGCCGTCGGCGGATTCGGTGATCTTCAGCGTGACGGCGGAGGGAAGCTCCACGGTCATGGCCTTGTCGTCGACAAAGAGCACGTCCACCTTGCCGCCGGCCGTCAGGTAATTCTTGGCATCGCCGAGGGTCTGCGCGCTGAGCTCTACCTGGTCGAACGTCGAGGGATCGATGAAGGCGTAGGTCTCGCGGTCGGCGTAGCTGAACTCCAGGGTCCGCCTGTCGGTCTGGAGCACTTCGAGCGTGTCGGTGGAACCGAAGCGCTGTTCGAGAGACTTTCCGTAGCGCAGGTTGCGCATCTTGATCTGGACCATCGCCCGGAGATTGCCGGGCGTGCGATGCTGGGTCTCCATCACCAGGTGCGGTTCGCCGTTGTGCTTGATGACCTGACCTTTGCGGATATCGTTTGCTGCGGGCATGGCTTTGGGAAACGGAGAGTTTGGGAATGCTGTGAGGAGTGTGGAAGCGGCGCCGGCTGCCCGGCCGAATAGAGGGAGGGAAATTAGCAGTAACCCGCGCCCGATTGGCAATCCCCAATTCCAGATCCCGTCCCATTCGGCTTGAGCTTGCCGCCGTTCGCCCAATGCTCGGCCCCCTCCCAGACATGAAACAACGGACCCTCGCGCGCGAAGTATCACTGAAGGGCAATGGGTTGCACACCGGCGACGCCGTGACCCTGACCATCAAGCCCGCGCCGGCGGGGAGCGGCGTGGTCTTCAGGAGGACGGACCTGCATGGTTCCCCGGAGCTGCGGGCGCGGGTCGACTTCGTGACGGACCTGGTCAGGGCGACGACGATCCAGGCGGGGCATGCGAAGATCCACACCGTGGAGCATGTGCTGAGCGCATTGTCCGGATGCGGTATCGACAACGCGCTTGTGGAGATGGACGCCTCCGAGCCCCCCATCATGGACGGCTCCGCCCGGCCGTTTGTGAACCTCATCCTCCAGGGCGAGGCGGTCGAGCAGGACAAGGACCGCGAGTATTTCCAACTCGACGCCCCCGTCTCGGTCTCCCGGGGCAACTCCTCCATCATCGCCATCCCGCACGACGGGTTCAAGATCTCGTGCACGTCGGCCGACGATCGCGGCGTCCACACCCAGCACCTCTCGCTCTCCATCGATCCGGAGGTTTACCAGACCCAGGTCGCCGCGGCGCGCACCTTCACGATCTACGAGGACATCGAGGAGCTTCTCAAGCTCGGCAAGATCCGCGGCGGATCGCTCGACTCCGCCATTGTCATCCGGGGGGACAAGATCATCTCGAAGGAGCCCCTTCGCTTCAAGGACGAGTTTGTGCGCCACAAGATCCTGGATGTGATCGGGGACGTGGCGCTGCTCGGAATGCCTCTCAAGGCCCACATCGTAGCGACGCGGCCCGGTCATGCGATCAACGCCGAATTGACGAGGGCGCTCTTCGAGCGACTTCAGCTGCAGAAGAAGGGCGGCCGGAGGAAGGGCGCGCCGGGCGGCGGCTCCGTCGTGCTGGCAAATGAGACCTCCCTCGACATCCGACGCGTGCTCGACACGCTGCCCCACCGGTACCCCTTCGTGCTGGTTGACCGGGTGATCGAGTTCAAGGGCAACGACGAGCTCGTCGCGCTGAAGAACGTCACGATCAACGAACCTTATTTCAACGGCCACTTTCCCGGGAATCCCGTCATGCCCGGCGTGCTCCAGCTCGAGGCCATGGCGCAGGCGGCCGGCATCCTGATGCTGCGACGCACCTCGAGTTCGGTGAAGAGCGCCTTCTTCATGAGCGCGGACAAGGTCAAGTTCCGCAAGCCGGTGCGCCCCGGCGACCAACTCATCATCAATGCGCGTCTGACGAAGGCGCGCGGCGAGAAGCTGGCCATGGCCGAGGCCACCTGCACCGTCGACGGCCAGGTGGTCTCGTCGGCCGAGCTCCTGTTCACCCTGGTGGACGCCCCGGAGGCCGAGTAGGCGCGGGGCCGGGCCCGGCTACTTCCTGTAGACCTTGGCCGGGTCGAACACGCGCTCTGCCGCGAATTCGAGTGTGAGCGTCTCGGGGACGTCGGGATCCGCCGATTTTGCGAGTTTCCGGTAGAAGCACGACGGGTAGCCGTTGTGGCAGGCGGCCCCGCCGACGTTCTCGACCTTGAGGAGCAGGACATCCTGGTCGCAGTCCACCCTCAGCTCCCTGACGAGCTGGGCATTTCCCGACTCCTCTCCCTTTATCCAGAGCTTGCCGCGGGAGCGGCTCCAGTAGGTGGCCCGGCCCGAGCGGATCGTGTGCGCCAGGGCCTCCCCGTTCATGAAGGCAAACATCAGGACTTCGCCGGTGGCGTGATCGGTCGTGATGCAGGGAATCAGCCCGTCGGGGCCGAACTTTGGACGCAGTGTGGCCCCGAGCTCTATGTCGGCGGTCGTTGTGCGGGAGGGGAACGAGGGCATGGACCCTCAGAGCTTGCGAAGGTAGTCGTAAGTGTAAAGCCCCGTGCGGTGCCCGTCGCTGAACCCGAAACGGAGCGCATAATTCCCCACCTGCTCCCAACCGAGGACGCGCACGCCGGCAAAACTCCGTGGCCCGGCGCCCCCGTAGCGTGTCCCGAAGACATCGCGCTCCCCCTGGGTCTCGGCGCTGGGGGAGGCCGCCCGAAGCCGTTCGGCGGTGACAAAGGTCTCGGCGCCGTCGCTCCACCGGATTGCGACCTCGTCGCCGATGATCTGCACATCCTCGGGCGCCGTCACGGAGGGGGTTCCGGCGAGTAGGCGTACACCATTATCCTGAAGGTCCCCGGCACAATCTTCGGCCGCTGGCGGGGCTCCCCCGGCTGTTGCGCGGCCTGCGGCTCAAGATCCGCCGCGGCCAGGTAGATGGCGTGCGTCTTTGGGTCGAGCGCCATGGTCCGTGCGCTGCGCACCGTGGGCAGGACCTGCAAAACCTCGAATCGCTCGGGTGTGACTTCCCGCACCACGGTGACCGTGCCGGAACCGTTTGAGCTGAACGCAAGCTGCGTGCCCGGGTCGAACGCGTTGGCGTCGACACCCTCGCCGATGGGAAGCGTCGCCACGATCCGTCCGTTTGTGCTGTCCATCACCGCCATCAGGCGGTTTTCGCAACCCAGGAACAGCCGGTGATGTGCGACATCGATGGCCATTCCCGAGGCGCTTTCCCCGGGGGCTATCGGCCAGAGGGAGACCACCCTGCGGGTCCCGGAGTCGATGACCGCAACCTCGTTCCCATCCTCCAGGTTGTCGTAAATGAGCCCGGTTTGGGGATCGACAGCCGCAAACTCGGGCTTTCCAGGAAGTGGAATCGTCGCCACGACATCCCCGGTGTCCGCGGCAAAGGCTGTCGCCGAGTGCGCCCTGCCGTTGAAGGTGTAAACCTCCCGGTGTCCGGGAACGTACAGGATCGCGTCCGGATTGGCGCCCGTCGGGACCTTGGCGAGCGTCTTCAGCGTCCCCAGGTCGAAAATCCCCGCCATGCCCTCCCGGCCATTGCTGGTGAATCCCCGGCCCAGTTCAGGGGCCAGGGCTATCCCGTGCACACCCGGCGTGCCTTCGATTTCGCCGACGATCGCATTCCGGTCGATATCGACGACGACCACCCTTGTCGCATGGCTGACGTAGAGCCTCCGGGCTCCCTCGTCGATCCTTAGGTTGTCCCAGCCGCCGTCGCCGCCGATCGGGATTGCCCTGAAGAAACGATAGGGACTGTCGGCCCTGCAGGGGGGGAAAAAACACATCCCGGCTGCGAGCGCCGCCGCGAGCCAGGTTCGGAACGGTGCCATGGGCACACGGTGCCGGCGCCATGCCCGGCGTCAAGCGCCCGGCGACGGACCGAGTTTCCAGTTGTCAGCCGGAGCGCGATGGCCAAGCCTGCGGGCCGGATCGCCTGCCGTTGCGCTTCCGGCGCACCGGGGCGCATCCGCGATGCCGGCCTTGACCACAACTCGCTGGAAACTCAGGCCTTGGCCCGCGATGGGGGCGGTCGCCGCGGCCATCGTCATCGCGGCTTCGATGGGAGGCGCGCCGATGGCCGGGCGCTACCGGCATTGGAAACGGGAGCGGGCTCTCCGGCAGGCCGCGGGGTTCTTCGACCGCGGCGACCCGGCAGATGGGCGGCTCGCGATCGAGGTCGCCTTTGGGGCGCTGCCGGGGGAGATCGACCCCGCGGAGGCGGCCTCCAGGCTGGCGGGCCACGGAGAGGCGCTCCAGGCGCTCATGGGCCTCTACCGCGACCGGGACGACGCCGCCGGAATGCTGGCGGCGGCGGCCGCGTTGAGGCGATCGGACCCGGCGTCACGGGAATTCCAATACAATTGGGCGCTGCTCACCGTGCTGACGGCGCCGGCCGGGGATTGGGGCGAGGCGGGCCGCACCCTCGAAGCGCTGCATTCGCGGGATGCCTTCGATCCTTACCTTGCGACCGGCTACGCCTTCGCCCTGGCCCGCGCGGGCCGGGCGCGCGAGGCCCTGGCTGCGGCGGAAGGGATTTCGCGGGCCGACCGCGACGACCTTCGCCGCCTTCCCTACCTGGCGCTCATCTTTGGGCTGAATGGAAGGGTGGGGGAGGTGGCGCGCATCCAGAAACTCTCGGCCGGCGGGGCGTACCTCCCCGAGGAGAAAAGGCTGTTTGACGAGGCCCTTGTGGAAGCTGGCAGGAACAGGGCCCAAGCCGGGAATGCCGTGTCCGCCGCACAGCCGCCGTCGTCCCCTGTCCCGTGACAACCCCCTCCGGAAGCAGACTCAGCGCCATCGCGCTCCGGCTTGGAGCCTCGGTCTGGGCCCTTGTGCTGCTTGAGCCGCTTTGCCGCGCCTGGACCCTGTCGCCCGACCTCGGCCACGGGTGGGCGGCCCCGGCGCTTATCGTCTACCTGTTCTGGATTCGATGGCCCGAGCGGCCTCCGGTTTGCCATTCAGCAGGACCGGCTGGACCGTGGTGGATCGCCACCGCGGCGATGGTGTGTGCCGTGCTTCCCCTCCAGTTGCTTGCGGCGCCCTATCCGCTCTGGCCTGCGCTCCTTTGGATCCACACCGCTCTCCTCGCCGGCTGGGCGCTCGCCGCGGCTTTTCGAATCGCCGGCCGGCCGGGCGTGCTATGGCTGGGCGGACCCTTGACGATCCTGATCGGGGCGCTCCCCTGGCCGTCCCAGGCGGACCTGTATCTGGTGTCCCATCTGCGTTCGGGTATGGCCGGCCTTGCCGCCGAGTTCTGCAATCTTGTCGGCAGGCCGGCCCTTGCCTCGGGCACCACGATCCGTCTCGGCAGCGGCTGGGTCGGGGTTGACGAGGCCTGCGGCGGCATCCGGTCCCTTCAGGCGGCGGTGATGGTCGCCCTGTTTCTCGGCGAATGGCTCAG
>Ga0302319_10010837_pt1 | contig 17342 bp, 16 predicted proteins | sample Bog_T0_2_FD_203319 | JGI IMG/M metagenome (GOLD analysis project Ga0302319, IMG submission 203319) | Peat permafrost microbial communities from Stordalen Mire near Abisko, Sweden - Bog_T0_2 | ecosystem: Environmental > Terrestrial > Soil > Wetlands > Peat | place: Sweden: Abisko, Stordalen Mire...
CTCTTGCCCGCATCCGATTACCGATTCGTGTTCTGCGCAGGGAATCCGAGGTCAAAGAGTGACTTGGACTATTAATGGACAACCAAACGCACTTGTCATGCTAGCCCGTTTTACGGCCAAGTGAACAGGAATTGCAAACACTCGCCGACCTCCGAGGACCTCTCCTGAACGTGCGCGAGCGACTCGGCGACTTAGCATTCAACGGAATCATGCAGCTTATACTATCGAAAACAAGCCCTTCCAATATTAGGAGGCTGAATCCGTGAATAAACGACCGCCTAATCTTTCGGCAGCCGAGCGTCGACTACTCGATCTTGTTCCCCCCGACGGAGATTTCATCGGGAACACGAGCTTGATACGCAGGTCAAGGTTAGGAGACCGGTATTGGCGAGTGAGAGATGGCATGATTGCGAAGGGTCTTCTCGCACGTGGGAAGGGGCGAGGTGGCAGCGTCGCTCGTGTGATTACAGGCGGCGACGGCCGCGCGGGCCACTCCGCTAAGCCAAAGCACCTTGTGCAAAAGGAGTTCGAGCTTTACGAACCATTGCGTAGTTGGGTGGAAGAGATCTGGGGTAAAGATAAAGAGCCCGGCGACTTCTTCGAGGCCAGAATTACTGCTACGCCGAAAGGACGCAGGAAGGCTGACGGAAAATGGACAAGGCCGGATCTAACACTTGTTCAAGTAAACAATTACGAATACCTCGCTCAGCCAATTCTTGACATCACAACCTTCGAAGTAAAGAAATTCTCCGATGCGCAAGATATTCGATCCGTCTATGAAGCGGCCGCACATTCCCGCTGGGCACACTATTCCTTTCTCGTCGCTGAGGTGCCAGATGAAGAATTCGAATTTCCCCCGAGATTCATGTCGGAATTGGAACGATTTCACCTTGGGCTAATTACAATGTGGCAGGTTAAGGGCGACTGGGAATTTGAGCAAGAAGTATGGGAAACGCAGAGGCTCAATCCCGATCCCTCCGAACTCAATAGCCTGTTGGAGACCTTTTTCAAACACAATCAAAACCGGAATGTCTACAAGCAGGCCTTGGGGAGTCGAGCCTAATCGCTGTCAAGCTTTGGCTGAAAGGTGCGCTTCCTCAATGCTCCTCAAAGACCTCGTCGATTTAGCGGCAGATGACAAGCAGCCGATTACGACGCTGCTGCGAAGGTGTATCATACTCGCCCATCAGTTGAAGAATGACAGATTGAAAATATGGGCGAACGAGGAACTCAACGGCTACGACACCAAAGAAAGTCTGCCCAAGTATCGGGTCATTCCAGCGGCAGCGACAGGGTTGTTTATTGGCCCTGGATGGGCGCAAACGCAACAGGGAATACCCTCAGGTGCATTGAAAAAGGAACATCGGGTCTTTGCGGAAGTTATTTATATAGCTCAGCCAGTGAGTTCCATCGAAGATTCCATAAAACCCGATTCAAGTTTTGGTCTCAAGTTCCCGTGGAATGCCAACCTCGTTGCTCACTATCAAGAGATCCTTATGAGCGGCTGGCAACTCCATTCAGCCTACCAAAGCGTTCCCAAGAGCGTCCTAGCTGGAATCCTTGACACGGTTCGCACTCGCGTCCTCAATATGGCTCTGGAAATCCAGTCAGATGTTGGAGAACGGGATGAAGACCTAAACAAGATTACGCCGGAGGAATCGAAGAGGGTTGACCAGACCATCGTGAACAACATCTACGGTGGAAATGTTTTTCTTTCGGCTGGACAATCAACGATGACCGCAACAAACGTTCAGCAAAATATCATCGCTGGTGATTGGGAACATTTGTCGAAAGTGCTTCAAGGCGCAGGTATATCAGAACCCGAGCTGGCCGAACTTTCGGCTGCGAACCAATCCGACGGAAAAACAATGGGCGTAAAAGTAAAGGATTGGATTCAGAAGACCGCTCCTAAGGTACTTAGCGGCGGTGTGAAGGTCGGAGTAGAAGTCGGAAAGAGCCTGCTCGTCGAATATTTAAAACAGTATTACGGTCTGCCCTCGTAGGAATCAAAAGGGCCACCCTTGGTAGCCTTTTGCTTCTGCCCGCTGGCCACATGCAGCAACACTCCCGAGCTCTATCGCGGGAATTCCGATCGGTCCCGATAAACGGGCAGTGTTCCGCGATCCACCTTGACGCATAGTCGCCATGTCGGACAGTGGACAAGTTGCTGCAAAACGGGCCTCGAAAAAAAGTGATACTCCGGCTCAAAGGCCCAAAATGCTGGCACCTGCTGACGGGTCATTATCCGGGGTCACGAATTTATGAGCGCTTCACTTGTCCAAGCGCACCTTCCGGACACGGCTCAAATCACAGCAGCACCGCCCTCGCATTTGCGGGGCTCACGGGTGAGTGATGCCAGATCAGCAGCCGGCCAAATCTGATGAGTACGCTTTCTGAGGTAGTCGGCGTGGTGGCACTAGGCGGGATTTCGGGAACCGGCAGGTATATCCGGAAGAAGTCGCGCCAGAAGCGCACGACCACCTTTAGCAGGTGCCCACCTGTGAGCCATCAGTGCTCTGCCGCTTTTAAATGAGTTTGCTGAACAGCTAATCAACCCAAATAGGCCGCCTGCCCGCGTCGATAACCAGAGCCCCAACTTAGACCGCCGGCCTCGCGTAAAAGTTGATTGAAGAAATGCTGATACAACCGCGCAGGCGAATCCGTTCAGCCGAATCGAAGATCCAGCCACCCTCACCGGAGCAGGCATTCACCAGTGCGGGCAAACGGAGACGCATTCTCATCCAGCCGTCCCCTAGTAATTGTGGCGCGACAGGAACAATGTACTCCTTGGAATAGGAAGAATCGCGTGTGGGCGAAGAGGCGCCGGGCCGGATATTCAGCCAATGCGATTCATGCTGGGAGCCGTCACGCGACGTCACGTTGACAAGTACATAGAACATGGCATCGTCTCCGTATTTTACCGATAATTCCAACTCGTCCGATGTCCTCGCAGCGGGAGGAAGGACGTGGTCGATGGCATGCTCATAGGGAACCACCATCGCGAGCCCCTCGGCTCCCGGAGACTCACTCGGTGGAGCGCTGAACGTCACACCGGCGCTAGTCTTTTTGTTGCGATAAGCCCAGACCCAACCATTGTCCAAGGGGCTTGCAGGAAGATAACGAAACCCGATTTCATATTTCGTGATCTGTGCGGGCGGCTTGGCGTCGACGGCTGCCGATGGAATATTGCGGAGAGCATGTCGACACTCCGCCCATGCGGCAGCAGCTAGGAGCCACCCCACCAAAAGCAGAACAAGATTGTGCTCTGGGTTTATCCACGCCACCACGGATGGCGGCAGGTACTTATCGACCAGGTCGAAATAGTGGAGCGCATCCAGACCAATCAGAATCGTGGCAATCAGTACGATGCCTACCCCGACAATAAGTTCAATTCTGAGTCGCATGGCTGAAGAAATATGTTCGCACTTGATGATCTACTTCGTCGAGCGGTGCACGTTAACGCAGATACGCGCAGCCCAAGGGAAGGACGGGGGAGAAGTGTGAGGGAAAAGGTCTTCCCGCAGGACAATTCCGGGCCCGGGAGAGGCCGTGTCCCTGGCGAGGCGAGCCGAACTCCACTACTGACCGCCCTCCACTGGGATCGCGACGGAGTTGTCGGTAAAGGTGGTATGGTACTCGGCTAGAATCTTCGTTCCTTTTCGCAAGACCCAAACCGTCGCAAAAATGATTTCGGGCGCAGCGTCGAACGGGAGACGTACGGTTTCGACCTGGATGCTGTCGATATGCCGGAGTTTTACGGCGGAATTGCTCGACAGGACGAAGGGGCAGTCTTCGGTGATCGCGGCGTAAGCCTTGAGGAACTTGAGCCAGTCGGCCGAAGAGCCCTTGATCGAAGAGGCGATGCCCAGGGCGTCGAGGAAGTCGATCAGTTCTTCCTTCAGTTTCCCCAAGGTAAGGGTGCGGAAGATCTCGGCTTTTTGGTCGGCAGTCAATCCGGATTTCATCAGCGGGCGGAGCCGGTCAAAGCGCTCCAGAATGCGGTCGGCTCCGTGGCCGGCGGCCTCGGAGTGGACCGCCCAGCAGCAGTAGAAATTGAGCGCCGGATGTCGTTTGCGAAGCTCGGCATTGTGTTCCAGATACTTCCTGATCTCGACCAGGACGTAGACCACCTGCATCTCGGTGTCCAAGACATCCGCAAATGCGCGGCGCAGTTTCTCTTTGATGGCATCCATCATCCCGACCCCATGATAGCTCGCCGCAACACGAAGGAACTGTGACTAAGGCGCCCGCGCCGTTCACTTGCACCCCAAAGCCGACCAAACCCATCGCGCACGATATCGGAGGCACCGCCGCCCTGCCTTCCGTACGCACAGGCCACGCGAGGTCACTGAAGACACGAGCTTCATCCCGGCCAAACCCATCGCGCCGCCCGCTGGCCAAAGCCATCGGCCGCCGCATTCCGGCGCATTGCGGGTCGCCGGCCCCTTCGGCTATCGAAAGCCGAGAAAAGCGGTCTCATCGCCATAATGCACTTGGACGCGGACGCCTCATAGAGTCGGCCATAACCACTAAGGACCTAAAGTAGATCGATCTCGCTGGATTCGAGAAGCGGCGCTCTCTCCCGAGGGTGAGGCAAACTGCGTTCGAGATCGGAGACGGCTCCTTGGTCGAAGTCCTCGGGTAGTTTTATCCCTTTGCTCTCGATCTCGGCGAGGATCTCGTGCGCCAGGAAGCGTAGGACCGGCACTGACAGTCTTTTGACCACTTCGTCTCTGGTTGTCGCAACTTTTTCGAGCCAAAGATGCCAGAGAAACATCAGGGCTTCGAGGATCGCAAATTCGTTCGCTTCCGCCTGCCCCTTCAAGGTGCTGAAGTGGAACCCCCAGTACACGTAGACGTTCGCATACTTAGTGGTTTCAATCGTTTGGAGCATGGCGTGAAAAGCGACGAGAACATTGTGCTGCTCGAAGAGGCTACGATAAAACGAAATTGCTGCCTGCTTGGCCTCCTCGTTCCCGACCTTCCAAAGAGTCCCGATGTAGCCGCGTGCTCCGGCGCTCAAAAAGTTCACCGCCAGCTCATGGGAGGACGAGCAGGTGTTGCTGAACACGATGGGATTTCCGAACCCCGCAAGCTGGCCGAAATGACCCTGATGGATACTTCGGTGGCACTCGATATGGCAGGACAAGGCAATCGGGGAGCGGTGCGGTGCACGAACTACGGCGTCACGATTCTCGGCCTTGATGGCTTTCATCAAGTCTTCGAAGACATATTTGGGGAACGTGTTCAGCGGCTCCGACATCCAGCGGTGACCATCCATTCGATTGAAGATGATTTTCTGATGGACCATCACTCGATCTCCCCTGACCGGCCCAAATCCAACCACCTCGTAGTATTCCGCCAGGTGCTCCGCGCCTTGCCTGTCCTGAAACTTCAGTTGCGAGAAATAGCCGTCCGTCTCGCCACCGTGCGAGCAGATATGAAGCAAATCGTAGGGATAGTATCCGCCGAAGTTCGCTAGGTTCTCGACCGTGGCCTCGGCTCCCAGCAGTTCTTTGATCCGAAGTCCCGCGGTCTGGCAGGAAGATCGAATGTCGTTGATCTCCTCGGAGGCGAATAACTGCGGAGAGAACAAAACGGCGTTTCCAAAGCGATAGGAGTCGCCCTCCAGCGCGATGGCGTTCAGAATTTGCACACCGGCATCCAGATACTTGATCACGTGGGAGCAAGGGATGGAGTTCGAGAGAAACAGGCCATAGGGCAGGCCGGTCGTGAAAAACGTCGCGAACTCATAGCGGGTGAAATCGATGTCCCGCAATGCTGCCCGTGCCCAGCGTTTCCAGGACTGATAGGCGTGATGGGATCGGTCCCGGCTCCATTCATTGAGATCGCGCGCCAGAGGAAACAGGCCCTTCTTGTCCGTGGGCGGGAGCAGCGCCACGTCTAGTCCACAGGAATACGCGAAGTTGATCGCAGCCAGGTCGTGCAGGTCTCCATCTTCTTCGATGGCGATGAGGCCGGAGTTGCCGGCGAAGCGGGAAGGCGGCAACGCGTCGGCCAGGTCATCGACGACCAGCTTTTTGCGCTCAAACCGGGCCTGCAGGAGCCCGCGGGTCACCTCCTCGGGCTTCGCGCGGACTTCTCCCGTAAAGGAAGGTGCGATCTCCAGTCGTTTCTGGAGCTGGGCGGGAGAATCGAGTTCGATCATGATCGATTTCGGGAGATGCGCCGTGAGATACGCTTTTTCGATCTCCGTCAGTCGAAGGAGGACGATCTGTTCGGGCTGAATCTTGGCCAGTGCGTTCCCGATATTGATCGCGGCACGGTCCCCATTGATGCGCGAGATATAGCCATCGGTTCCAAAATCCGAGGCCCCGGTATACGGGTATTCAACATCCGGAAATTCGAAGAAACAGACGTATTGGGTTGAGTCTGGGAAATAGCTGGCCACCGTGGCTGCCAGCTGGATCTCGCGATTGGTGGAGATGAAGACCCAACGGGTTTCGACCTCCGGCGCGGCGCTCTTACTCCCCGTATCCACGTGTGCCCTTGCGAGAATTCTAGCCCAGCCGCGCGCACGAGAGCCATCGCACGGCTGGCAGGTGAAGACAGGCGCGCGCCTCTCCAACACGGAAAGAGTCCGCGCAACCACACACTCGCTGACAGGCGGGATTGTCACCGGCGTTGCCCAAACCTTATCCTGAATGGTATGGAAGCGGTGTTCGCGATTTTGGATACCAATACGTTTCTCCATTACCTGAGCCTTGAGCAGATCGATTGGAGTGACGTATTTCCGGGCAAGCAGGTGGTGCTTTTCGTCTGCCCTCCCGTTATCCGGGAGCTGAACAAGCACAAAGACGCACCGCGGACCGCAAAACTGCGCGATCGCGCTTCAGCTGCCTTGCGCAGGCTGGACGCGTGGGCGGATTCACCGTCCCCAGTCGTTCTTTCGAATGCCGTCGAAATACGGTTCACCATCCACGACGCCAGAATCGACTTCGCAGCCCACCATCTGGTGCGGGAGATCGCAGACGATCATCTCATCGCAGCCCTGATTGAACTCCAGGGCGAGGTGTCGACGAGTTCGGTTGTCCTTCTAACCAGAGACACCGGGCTCAAGCTCAAGGCCAAGGCACACGGGTTTTCTGCCGCCGCTTTGCCGGACACCGCCTTGTTGCCCGAAGACGCTCTTCTCAGCGAAAAGAGAATCAAGGAACTCGAAGCGCAGGTACGGGAGCTTGAAAATGCGCGCCCGAAATTGAGGCTTGCATTTCCAGGCGCGAGCGATCACCTTGCTCTTCGCTTTCAGCGCGCGGAAATCTTGTCCGATGCCGACATCGCCACCCGCATGGCGGAGCTGAGAAACCAGCATCCGAAGATGAGCGCGAGCGCCAAGACGACGCCGCCTTCGGAGGGAACGCAGACTATGCTGTATGCCCTGTTGAGCGGGGCTTCCCAGCTTGGGGCGGTCGATCCGGAATCGATCAAGAAATACAACGAAGGTCTGGATAGCTTCTTCACCGGTTACGAGAAATACCTCAATAAACTCGCTCACTTCTACGCCTGGGAAAGCCAGACTGCCGCCATCAACCTCGTCCTCTTCAATGAGGGGTCGAAGCCGGCCGACGACGTCGACATCTTCATGCATTTTCCCGACGGTTTTGAGCTCTTCGAAGAACACGAGTACAACAAAGAACCGGAAGCTCCCAAGGCTCCCGCTAAACCGAAGTCCATCCTGGAGCAAGCCAGGGTCGGCATCCCCATGGCCGCCTTGGGTCTGGATCGCTACGCGTATCTTCCCGACTTGGGTCCCGTGAGGATGCCGGCCGGCCCGTCCAATGTCAGCGGGCCCAAGATCAAGCGGACCAACAGCTATGACGTCAAGGTGCACGTCGAACGGGCCAAGCACGGGATCGAGGTCGCCCTGGACGTGATGTATATCACCTTCGATCCGGCGGCGGGCGCGCGAAGTTTTGCCATCAAGTATGCGATTCACGCCTCGAACCTGCCCACGCATGTGAATGGCACTCTGAACGTCGTTGTCTGAGAAATAGGTTGGAAGGACCAGGAGATTCGATGGAAGATCAACAGGCGAACGGTTCAAATTCCGAAGACGCGATCATTGAGACGCTGCGCGCCGAGATCGACAAGACCGAGCCCTCGCGGCGCAGCCGCATTCTCGAGAAATTCTTTCTCGCCGCGCTGAGCTCGATCCCTTGGGTCGGTGGTGTCCTGAGCGCTGCGGAGGGTTTTCGCACCGATGAAGGGAATCTAAGTCTGAATCGTCTTCAAACGCAGTGGCTCGAAGAGCACCAGCGGAAGATCGGGGCGTTGGCGAAAACGCTGCAGAAGATAGGCAACCGATTGGCAGATCTGGGGAGCGAAATCGAAGAACGCATTCAGAGTGAAGATTACCTCGCTCTGGTCCGTAAGGCTTTTCGTATCTGGGATGAATCGGACACAGAAGAGAAGCGCAGGCTTCTAGCTAACGTGTTGACCAATGCTGCAGGGACGAAACTCTGTTCCGACGACATCGTTCGCATCTTCCTCGATTGGATTCGCATGTATAACGAAGTCCATTTTGCGGTGATGAAAGAGGTGTACAAGAATCCTGAATCGACGCGCTACGACATCTGGGTTTCCTTATATGGGGAAAATACACCGCGCGAAGATTCTTCGCAAGCCGATCTATTCCGCTATCTCATTCGGGAATTGAACACCGGAGGCGTCATCCGCCAACCCCGGGAAACCAATGCGGCGGGGCAATTCATGCGCAAGCGGCCGCAACGCAGAGCTCCGGGGCACGCTACTACCACCATGGAATCCACCTTCGAGGACAGTAAGCCCTACGTACTGACCGAGCTCGGAAAGGAATTCGTCCATTACACCATGAACGAAGTGGTGAAACGCATCTCTGATCCCGAGCAGGACGCGAACCATCCGTGATCGCGGCCAACGAGAAGCACATGTACCCGCGTACCGAATAGTAATCGAAGCGACGATTCACTGTAGAATCAATCCTGCAACGCCTTTCCCGCGGCCACTTTCGCCGCTCCGCTGGCCGACCATTCTCATCGCGTGCTCTGCATCCATTTCACGATTACTTCCCGAGAGTGTGATCGCAGTCAGAGGCTTTCCAAAGCCCACGCAAGTAATGGACGAAGCGGTTGCCCTGCTATACTTCCCGCGCAGCAAGGTTGGAGGAAAGTGTTGAATGGACCCTGTCTACGAACACATCTTTGATGACCTTTATAACGCGCAGTCCGATCGCGAATACCCGAACCGGGCCCGCATCTTTGAGGCGGCGAACTTTGCTTCGGACGAACCGGTGAGGGCCGTCCGGCAAACCATCGACGAAGCCGACCGGGAGCTTGCGGTCACACAGAGATTGAAGCTACGCTCGGACGCGCGCTACTTCCTCCTCCTAAACTTGAGCGAAATGGTGGTTCGTCCCGTTCAAATCCGCACCGGGACGCCGCCCTTTGCTGGCCCGTCGGAGGAGTTAGACTCGTTTCTCCGCACCGATGTTAATTTGCTGATCTCCGATGCAGCGCGCCGGCACAACGAACGCCAGCGGTCGCTCGCGCAGGTTCGGCCGCCGGACCGCGAGATCTCCGGTCACTCAGTCGTGGAGGCACTGGCCGCCAACTGGACGCAGCTGAAATTGAACAGCTATCGCATCTGGGGCGAACGATAGAAGGGAGAGGCGTTATGCCCGGCACACTCGATGACCAGAGAAACGCAGCGACGATCTATGCGTCGTTAAGCAGCTATGTCATGACTGCTTCGCTGGGAGTCATTGCAGCGCAGGCCGCGATTGCCACCTTTGTTCTCGACAAGCGCGATCATCTCGGCTGGTTCCTGGTATGTATGATCGTGGGGATCGTCGCCAGCGTCGTCAGCATTGTGTTCGGGGGAAAAGGCATCGCCGCCATCGCCGCGGGCGGCTTGGACGGTACCTGGTCACTCAAACCCGACGGCGATTCCTTCAACAAGCAGGCCATCGCCTGTTTGCTCGGCATGTTTCTGCTCCTCGCATCCGTGTTCTGCGGCCGGACCAAGCCGGACAACCCGAATGCTGACCAGATCCAGAGACTCAACGCAGCGGTCACCCAGCAGCAGACCCAAATCGACGCCCTCAAGTCTCAATGCGCCACCCTGGCCAACGAATTGAAGTCGCTGTCTGGCAACGTCGCTCACACGGCCAAGCCGACCACAAAGAAGGGGCACCGGTAGTCCTAAGGAACGGAGCGCGGGACAAAGTCACTACTCATCTATCGCTGAATCGGGGATTCCAGGGTCAAGGGGGGCGACGCGGCCTTCCCGGCGAACTCGCGCTCCGCTTCGCTCTGACCGCGATGCCAGTTCGCCCACTGTTCGGACTCGAAGCGCACTTGCTCAAGGTTGACCATTCGTGGCCTCAGCTTGCGGACCTGCGGATCTTCGGTGGAAGCGAAAATCATCCGATGCGCGTGTTCGGCGATGAAGCGCCGAATGAACTTGGCTTTGCGGCGCGGGAGGATTGTCCCGTTTGGGGATGCCGGGGCTCCTATGTGCGTAAAGAGAAGATGGCGCGGGCTCAACGGCAGCATGATCTCGGAGCCGGGATTGCCCCAGCCACCACCAAAATCGTACTTGGATTCGTTGTAATAGTTCAGCTTGACCACGGGATCGTCGCTAGTAAACCAAAGCAAGTCGTCGGGAGGTTTGAGAATTCCCCAGCTGTGGGTGAGAAGCACGTTCAAGGTCTTGTCCAAGAGGTGTTTGATCTCGAAGTGCCAGGAACCGCGGCCGACTAGCAGCTCGACTTTCAGCCGGCCCGCCTTTTTGTCTTCATCGACTTCGGTAGTCACGCGCAGCGGCATATATTCGCTGTTCGGCGTCGAATGTTTGGGAAGAGGTTGACCGGTTTCTTTGGCTTTTCTCATGGCCTCTTTCGCATGGGCGAGGACTTGTTCCAATTGCTGCGGCGACTCCTCCACGGATCGCTTCATCGATTGAATGAGGCGTGCAGGGGTCCGAACATCCTGCGCAGCCACGAACCGGATCAGCGCGCGCCAGTCCGATGCGCTCAATGCGCGGTCTTCGACGACCTTCCGAATGGGCTCCTCGGCGGGCGTTTCGAACTCATGGTTAAACCAGTTCTCGATCTCATCACTCTCCGCGCCCTGAATCACACGGGTGTAGAGATGGGAGTGGTAGCCGATGGCGCCGACGCTGCGCAGTTTCCAAAGTGGAATATGGGGATGGGAGACTAGGAGGCGATAAGTTTGAATCTTGCCGGGCGCAGCTTCAAAATGCTTCAGGTACAGCCGCGGAACATAGTGATTCTCTCGATGCATGACCGGACGCAATCCCAGTGTGAAGAGTCGTTCCTCTCATTCTAAGTCTCCCGCCAGAATCGGGGGTGAAGCTCGGGATTTTGCCACTGCCTCGGTTGGTATACTGTCCACAAGTTTCTTGCAGGCTGGGCAAAAGAGAAGTTCGTACTCGCCGGTGTTTCCGTCTTGTTAGAGGGAGTGATTGGTCTCCTCGCTGAAGCCGTGTTCCACGGAGTGATGGAGGTGCTCATGAAACTGCTGACCGGCAAGTTCGGCGTATGGTGGGAGGGGGCGGTGCTGTGGGGGCTAATTACTCTCTCTATACGGAGGCGGAACACCTTAAAGGTCGAACTTCTTTCCAGAGCACACCGCGAAGGTTCAAATCCTTCCCCCCACACCAAGTTTGATCAAAGGGCAGGCCCCAGAACTGGGGCCTTCCTTTCCAAACGCGCCGAGAGCAATTGAGGGAGGCCAGGCAGAACTGGTCCGCTCGAACGGCTCCTTTTCAGTTGCCACTCACTACTGCTCTGAATGCCTAGCGCGCGTGGCGCACCCCAAGCGCACCTTCCTCGCCGAGATCGGCGCCGTCGGCTTCGCCTACGAAGAATGCAGTATATAGATCACCCAGCGCAGCCATTCGGCTGATAATGGTTAGAGGACAGCCCGCACCAGCGACGTGTACAAATCATGAAATCCGCCGACCCATTTGACCCTGCGCAGCCGCCCGACCAAGTGTTTGAATCGCCATTGTTCAAGATGGAACGGCGAGGCCGGTTCCTGACAATTCAGACAGATCGAACCGCGGCCCAGCAAGCCGCCCTCGTTACGAACATCGTCAACAACCGGCACAAGTTGCTCGAACGAGCGGGCGAACTTCGTAAGGAGCTGAAGGACCTGCTGCACCGCTTCACATCGCTGGACCTCTTGGCCCACCAAATCGCGCAGGATATTCTGGAGGACCCGAACTCGTACCAGGAGCTTGACACCGAACTTCGCCCACATTTAATCGAGTATTTGGCCCTGCTGGAACTTGAGGGTCCAGACTACGTCATCAAGTTTCCAGTATATCCGCAACCTCAGGACGTTGAGAAAACCCGTCAGCTTCTGGAGGAAATATTCGACTGTTTCAAATGGCAAATCATGACTGAGCATGTTGTCGAGGGACAAAGTTCCGTTCCCTCCGTGGCGCAGGAGATGCGGTTCCACTCTCTGATGTATCACGTTTTCGTTCGATCCCCCGCCTATCACGACCACTGGATCGAGATTCTGGAACCGCTATTCAGCTCTCAACGTGTCTCTGCATGGCTGGCTTCCCAAAATCTGGAGATCGCAGAGGTTTTGAAATGCATCGACTGGCTTGGAGGGCTCGTATACCAACGCATAACTGATCGCTTGCGCGCGGCAAAGAAAGAAGAAGTGAAATTACTCGAACAGATCAAGAAGGTGCGCCAAGGAGCGGGTTCCGATGTAGAGTTGCCTGAGATCTTTTTGCAGGCAGCGAAAGAGAATGGGAAAAATCGCCGCAAAATCGTCGAAGCGGCTCTCTCGCATTGGGCCTTTTTCGCCATCGGAACCACAATGACGATTACCGCCAGGGACATCAGCGAATATGCGGAGGTCCCGGAAGCCAATGCAAAGGCGTTTCTTGACGCCTTCTCTCTCGAATTCGGTCAGCCGGAGGCTGCCGATCCATGGCCGCATGCAACCCATCCGCTTCAGACGAGACCGATCATTCGATACAACACGGATTCTTACTTCTTGGCTGCCCCTCATCTTCTGGGCTGGTCGATCAAGCTCAACTTTGAGGCGAGACTGAAATCAGAATCTGGCGCTCCTTGGAAGAATTACGAGGAACATCGCGCCAAGCTGGTAGTTCAAAAAGCCATCGAATACCTCTCGACTGTCATGCCGCGGAATCAGAATTATGAGGAACTCTACTATACATACGAGGGCAATCGGTACGAACTCGATGGCCTGTTTCTCTTCGATCGCTACGTCCTTCTGATGGAAGCGAAGGCTGGATCGGTGTCCGATGCTTCTCGGCGCGGCGCAATCAAGAGTCTCGAATCGGACCTGAAAGCGTTGGTGCGCGATCCATCCCGGCAGGCTGCCCGCGCAAAGAAATACATAGAATCGACCGCGCAACCGTCCTTCGTCACGAAAGACGGTCAGCAGGTTGCAATCGACAAGAGTATTCCGCTTCAGGTCGCGACCATGGCGCTGACGTTAGACAACCTGGCGATGTTTACTAGTGACATGAGTTCCTTAAAACAGACGGGCCTTCTCACGCCCGATTCGATTTCTTGGACACTCTACTTACCTGATCTCAAAATCATTACCGAGTTACTTCCACGGCCCTCGCAGTTCTGGCACTATTTTCGGTGGAGACGCACACTGTTCGGAATGAATAACATCTTCGGTAATGATGAGGTCAATTGGCTGGGAATCTACATCAAACAGGGGTCGAGCGATGTCAAACGGGCTCCTGAATCGTACCGCCTGACTTTCACCTCATACACGACCGACATGGATGACTATTTCCTCTATCGCGAAGGCCAAAGATCAAAGGCCGCTTCGCGCCCGAAACAGGAAGTGCCTGGCCCAATGGAGGTGTTGATCGACGGAATTGAGGCTGCGAATACGCTTGGCTTTACTGCGGTAACCGAGGCCTTGCTTGATCTCACATTTAGAGAACGGAGAAAGTTTGCCGCTCTTCTCAAAAAACATGAGAAGACAAGCATACCGATCCGATCATTCGAGACCCCGCTGGTAGCTATCGAGCTGTTGTTGAACGGTACAGATAGCGAATGTTCGGATCGAGCACGGGCACTGGCAAAGACGAGCAAGAAACCGGCCGTCACCCTATCGCTCAAACCGCAAAGTCTTTCAGTTATCGCATGGAGTATCGCGACCCCAACTTGCTGAGCTGGAATTCATCGAGTTCGCTAAGCGCCCCATTCTGGACTAGGTTGACTGTTCTCGACCAAGTTCATTGAGCAATCGCTCATGGGCCGCGCCGACTCTACTGAGACGATCCGAAAGGTCGGTAATCCTGTCCAACAGGACCCGGGTCTCCGGGACAAGTGAGAAATAGCGCAGAAGATAAGGTGCTACTGCATCTAACACAAGAATCGCGATTGGGCCCAGGTGGCGTTCATCGACGCAAGAAAAGCTGGACTTCGGACTAAACAATCCAGACTTTCTATCTATTTCAAGATGGTTTTTATAGAGGTCCACCCAGTTACCGTGCACTGCATGCGACGGTAGTCGCATCATCGCCGTGTATTGCTCCTCTTTCCCGATCGCCTGAAGGCGTGCCCTAACGCTGCCCGCCCACTCCTTGTGTTTCCGCTCGACATCCCCTATCTTTACGCCAGACATGCGGCACACCTCCTCGATTGAACCCAGCATCCTGCGTTCAATTGACAGTACTTCGCCACCACGCGCAGTAATATTCTCCTGAATCGTGTCATAAAGTTCGCGTTCCGGTCCCAACCCAAGCGTTACGAATTTGTCGAAGTAGGTATCGTCATTCGTCGTGACAAGAAACTCAAGATTGATGGCTGCCTCCAAAGTCGACCGATTGAGAGCGGCGACCACCTCCGCGCGATTGCCACCCGCGCTCAACTGAGTCACGACCATCATGAATTTGCTGATTCGTACCAGCAGCCCGGCGCAGATCGCTTGATTTCTTGGCCAACCTCCGTTTTTCGCAGCATCGTCGTCGAGGAGGTGAGATGTAAGATTCACGACGCTCGCAGCTTCTTTGTAGACCTCGAAGGCCAGTCCATTTACCTTCTCGATGTCGGTTTCATTTTCGACGCCCAGAATAGCGACAACCGGTAGCAGCTGTTCGTCGAGCGCTGTTGCGGTCCCTTCCACCAAGTGATTCGGTTCATCCATTGAGCGCACCTCGTCGGCTTCGTAATTCCAGTCGAGCGGTTGATTCTAATGTGTCGATTCTAGTGCGGAGGGCACGACAACATCATTGCAATTGCCAGATTAGAAGGAAACGCCTCTGCACCAATTTCACGTCGATTATCGCTTCTGAAAATCGGAATGCGGCACACCTGTGGCACACCAGGTTGCCGCTTAAGCTCGATACTCATGAGAAAGTCGGGCAATGAGACTGACGGGGGTTCAGCAACCGGTCACCGCTGAAGTCCTGTCTTGCCCTCCTGCCTCGGGTTCCGGTCGCAACCTCCTCCATTCAAGACCCACGACCTCCTCCCGGCTGCCCCGCAGCTGCGGGAGGAATCTCGTCATTTGTACAAATCATGCCCACGCACTCCGCCAAATGCAAAGAACTCGAAGACCATCCGCGAGCGCGGGCATCGCAGTTAAGACGAACAGAAAGGAACGAAATGCATCGTGCAGTAGTGAACTTAATTGCGGCAGTCGAGAGGAGCGACCGCGGCTACGCGGACGTGCCGCCGGGCTCAATCAACGACGAACTCGAGAGCGAGTTGGCGGCGTTAGGATACGCGGTTGCACTCAGCGATCGACTGTGGATCGGAGGGTATAGGGTCCACTCACCAGAGTCCGTTCGAGCCGGAAATTACAGACCTCATGTCCCGCCATCCAATTTCACTTGTATAGCGTCCACCTCCACACATGTCCCCGATGCCCGCGACTTCGACCTTGAGGCGGTCCTTGAGGAACGCGGAGAGATTCGCTCCAACTGACAATCGTTTGCGATCTTGATTTCGCTTCGATCTCTAAGAAGCTGCCTGCGTGCGAAGACCGCTGCTCGTTTTCAGCAGCAGGCTTCACCATCGCAGGGTGGGCGCCGCGCACTCCTTCCTGTTCAACCAACGTCGGCCGGGGCCTCTCCTCATTCCGACAACTTTACCTCACGCGTGTTCAAAGGAAAGCCATGTCTACTCAATTTCTCCCCTCCATTCGCGACAACGAAACCATCACCTGCCGGCGCTGCAACACACGCCAATACCCGCGTAGCGGCAATTGCATCGCTTGCCATTACTCTCTTCCTCTGCGGTACGTGAAGATTGACATCGACAGCCTACTTAGCTCGTGTCCTCAAGAACAGAGGAACCAGATTGCCCAAAGTATGGGCATGGTGCTCCGTTTGTTACGCAAGCAACGCCGCATGTCTCAGTCGCAGCTCGCAAACCTGGCCGCAAAGATGAACCGGAGTTATTTATCCAAGCTCGAATGCGGCCAGGTACTCCTCCCCGTCAGCAGACTTTTGCCGCTGGCCCGGGCCCTGGGCCTGACCGCGGTGATCCTGCGCTTCGAGGATCTCGATCCGCGAAAGACTTCGAAATCCCCGGGCAGTGGTTGAACAACGCGATCTCTTGATGGAATCAATGTGCATGGGTGGAACAACCCAAAAGTACTGTTTCGATCTACGGACGCCAGTTTGCTCCGACAATCAATATGCGGTCAGGCTTGGTCAGAAACCTGCCCGCGGAAGGAGACATCGGATGGCAATGACTAACGACAACTCACCCTCAAATGAACCGAGAGAAGAGGAAGAAGCGGCTTCTGATTTCTGGAGCGATGAAGGTGCTCAGCACTTCAACGAAGCGTTGGATGAGGGAGGCGCCTATGCCCGCGCCAACGGTCCCGCCTTCGAAGATCCCGAGGATTGCCTTGATGATCAGGAATGCGAATATCGCGATCCGGAACTCTACGACCCCGACGAGGAGACTCTTCCTCCCGGGGAGATGGAACTCATCTTTGAGAACTGCTACATCATGTAGCTCGGCTTCGGCCGCCTGACGTGCCAACTGCCTTCGGCATGGGCACCAGACACTCGGCGTAGCGCCGGGACTTCTCTTCTCCAATCCAACAACATTCTTCGGGCACGCGCCAACGTGCCCGGAAAGGAGTAACGATGATCGACTCGCTAATGGACTTCATGAACACAGCTGTCGTGCAATATGCGACGGTCGCAATCCAATATGCGGTCTTTGTGCTGCTCGTTTACCTGATCATTCAGTGGATACGCTCGCTCTCGGCGGCCGGACGCTGGAAGCTGGTCAAACTCGCGCTCACGATTCTGTTCCTGCCGTTCGTTCTCGTCTGGAAATTCAC
>Ga0302319_10010838_pt1 | contig 17341 bp, 9 predicted proteins | sample Bog_T0_2_FD_203319 | JGI IMG/M metagenome (GOLD analysis project Ga0302319, IMG submission 203319) | Peat permafrost microbial communities from Stordalen Mire near Abisko, Sweden - Bog_T0_2 | ecosystem: Environmental > Terrestrial > Soil > Wetlands > Peat | place: Sweden: Abisko, Stordalen Mire...
TTTTGGCGTCCGGCTCGTCTTTCAAAACCACCTCGACCGGGTGCGAAAATGTTCCGCCGCGCGGCGAAATTTCCGGCGGCGGCAAAACCGGCGGGCCGGGCAGACTTTCAATCCATTGCCGCAGCAAAGCCATGCCGCGTTCGTCAATCGTGTTGCGCGCCAGCGGCGGCATTTTGAACGCCTCGGTGGTGTTCGCGCGCATGAAAAGAATCGAGCGCCAGATGTCGTTCGGCGCAATCACGCGCGAGTTGTCAATCCGCTCGTCAATCAGCACGCGGCCATCAATCAAATTCTGTTCCGCCAGCGGCGTGTCGTAGCGCGCGTCAAAATAGGCAACCGTGCCTTTGGGCCGGTGGCATTGCGCGCAATTCGCGTCGAGATATGAACGCGCCCGGTCTTCAAGATTGCGCGCCGCGTCATCGAGCCGCGCGAGTTTGGGAAAATCATCCAAATTGACGCCGTCCAGATTTGTGTCAAACAATCCGATGTGGCTCCACGCGCGCAATTCGTTGTCGGTGACGCCGGACGGATAAGTGAAGCCGCGGTTCAACTGCCGGGTCTTCACGCCCAGCACATAACCGGCGTTGGCCGTGTGGCAGGTGAGGCAGTCCGGCCGGCTCGGATAATACCACATTTGCGTCCGCACGCCCGTCGCGGTCTGGATGGAAATGGCCTCGGTCAAATTCGTGTCGAGCAGATCGGCGTCGCGGTTGTCCGCGCGCCATTTATAGACGACGCCATAAACGCCGCCGTTTGTGGCGCAAACGAGCAGGCGCGTTTCGAGCCGGCGCAGCGAACCCGGATTCAGCTCGTTCGTTGCCAGTCCGAAAGTTTTTACGAAGACCGTGCCTTGTGGGAAAACCCATTCGCCCGTCGGCGCAAATTTTATCGTTTGACCGGCCGGCACGGAAATCCAGCGCGATTTTTCCGCGCCATCGGACCAGAAGGGAACAATCAAATCGTATGGAATCAGCGCATTGTCCGGCGCGAGATCGGCGGTGTCTTTGAACGCGCCGGTTTGGGAAAGCAGCCGCGGCAACGCGCCCTCCGCGCTCCCGGGCATTTGCAAAAAGGCTTTCGCGGACGGACGCGCATTCAGTCCGTGAGGCTCCGGGGATATTTCGGCAGCGCCGCATGGCAACCGCGTCGCATCGAGCGACGACAGAGCGACGACGACGAATGCTTTTCGGAAAATCTTTTTCAAGAATCGTGAATCCACCGGCATTTTACTTTGTCGGCTCGATCTGATTTTGACTGTTTTTCAGGTGCCAATTAACGGCGGAGTCCAGGCTGGCGGAAAATGCGCGGACGGTTTTTTGCACCGAGCCGACGGAAGTGTAGGTATGTTGGCCGGCGGGATAGCCTTCGATCATGACATAATCGTAAAGTTTCGGCTTGGCGCCGCGCGACTTCGGGAGGTTGGTCAGAAAAACCGGCCCGATGCAGACGGAATTCGGTTCGAGGCCCTCGACGACATTGACCGCGCGGGTGGCCGAAACCGTGCCGGGCGCAAACCACGAGCGGGTGAGCGGCGCGCGCAACAGGTTGGTGTAGCCGCTGTCAACCACCAAGCCGTCCGGCAGCACTTGCAGAATTTTTCCGCAGATGGAGCGCCGGCCCTCGATGCACGCCGCCCGGATCTGCTCGGCGCGTTGCGCGATGGGTTGGCCGGAATTGGTATCGGACTCGAAATGTTGGGGCGCGGCCCCTGAAACGACCGGCGGAATGTTCGTAACGCCGGCCACGTTGGTTTGGGCCGGCGCGGAAAGCGCCACGAAAATGAGGACGCTGCAAATGTCAATGCGCTTGGGCATGGCAAATTAAAACTGCCACAAGCATCACGGATTAAAAGTCAAATCCATGATTTATCTTGGTTCAATCTATGGCTGGAAAAATTCCTGCTGATTTCCCGCCGCCGGGTTAATGACCGGATTGCCATGCCGAATCAATCTTCCCCAAAGCGGTGACGGCCTGATCGCGCACACGACTGTCTTGATTGGTCGTCAAAGGAACCAGCTTGGGCACGGCTGCCTTGGCTGCGGGACCAAACTCGCCAAGTCTTTGGATCGCGGCATTCATCGTGTTGGTGTCACCGAGCGCCTCGATCAACGGCGGAATTGCGAGATCAGGCTCGTCCTTCATTTGACCGAGCGTGCCCACAGCCTCGGAGCGAGCATAGACGTAAGATGAATCCTTGATTCTGTGAAGCAGGAAAGGCAGGACTTCTTTTTCGGTTGTGTCGCGCGAGATTTTGATCAAGGCCGAGGCCGCCGTTTGTCCAAGCCGCATATCCCTTTCCGGAAAAAACGCGAGCAGAGCCGGGATGGCATTGGTTGCCTGCTCCCGAAAATCGCCGAGCGATTCCATGGCGTCAAACTTCATCCCGATATTTGGATCGGCGAGCGCTCCAATGAGCGCTGGAACGACGATATCCGGCCTTTTGCCAATGCACCCCAAGGCATCCGTCGCTTCCCAGCGCGTATTAATGTCCGGGTCATCCAGCATTTTTATGAGCGCGGGCACTGCCGGTTCCGCCGCCCCGCCAATCAGTCCGAGAGCCACCGCAGCTCGACATCTCAATCGCGGGTTGGGGTCGGCGAGTAATTCCATCAAAGGTGAAACACTGCCCGCGCCGATTGCCGCCAACGACCAGGCCGCGATTTCGCCGTCAACCAAAATCGCCCTTATTAGAGAGACCGTCCCTCTGAAAGGAAGCTGGCCGGGTGCCAGATAGGTAGCGCTTGCGTCCGCGAATTTCGCAACCATCTTCGTGTCCTTCCAGAACCGAACACCTGGAGCCATGCCGGTGCCACTCGGATTGCTCTGGTCACTCGGATCGTGAGCGAGCTTGACGAGGTCGGGAATGGCCGCCTTGCCCAAAGGGCCCAACGCTTGAAAAGCCAAGTAAGCCTTCCAATGATTCCAACTGGCTGGAACCGGAGCGGGTGAATTTGTATCAGCGGAGTTAGTCGAATGAAGGAGTTGCAGCAAGTAAGGAACAGCTTCCGGCCCGATTTGTCGCAGTGCCTCGTCAGCTTGCGGCGAAGGTTTGTAGTCTCCCGGTCCTGCGCCGTAATCATCCAGCCAGGCGCTTAAAGTTTTCCCCTGGTAACTCGGCTCCGCCCAACATTTCCCACAACACGACAACAAGAAAAACAACAGGCAAATGCGGCCAATGGTTTTCATACAGTCAGTTTGTCAGATTGGTGCCGACACCGCCAAGAAAAACGGAGGCTTTCCGCGCACTTGGTTTCTTGCCGTTCTGGTTAACTCAAAACAGCTTCGACTGGTTTCCCGCCGCCGGTTTCAACCCCAATTTTTTGTAGCTCAACTCCGTCGCGACGCGGCCTTGCGAGGTGCGGTTGAGGTAGCCTTCCATGATGAGATACGGCTCATAGACTTCCTCAATTGTGTCCGGCTCCTCACCGACGGCAACGGCGAGCGAATTCACGCCGACCGGCCCGCCTCCAAATTTCGTGATGACGGCTTCGAGGATGCGCTTGTCCATTTCGTCGAGGCCGTTCTGGTCAATCTCCAGCATCGCCAGCGCCTTGTCGGCGACTTCCTTCGTGATGCGACCGTCGTGCCGCACCTGCGCGTAATCGCGCACGCGGCGGAGCAGGTTGTTGACGATGCGCGGCGTGCCGCGGCTGCGCCGGGCAATTTCGTGCGCGCCGGCTTCCTCGATTTCGACATCCAGCAAACGCGCCGAGCGAAGGACGATTTTCTGCAAATCCTCGCCGACGTAATAATCCAGCCGTTCGCGCATCCCGAAGCGCGTAAGCAGCGGCGCGGTGAGCAGCCCGCTGCGCGTGGTCGCGCCGATGAGCGTGAAGCGCGGCAGGTTCAGCCGCACGCTCCGCGCGTTCGGCCCCTGGTCAATGATGATGTCCAGCTTGAAATCCTCCATCGCCGGGTAAAGATATTCCTCGATGGTTTTTTGCAGGCGATGGATTTCGTCAATGAACAGCACGTCGCCTTCTTCAAGGTTCGTAAGCAAGCCCGCGAGGTCGCCGGCCTTTTCAATGGTCGGGCCGCTGGTGGATTTGAAATTCGCGCCCATCGCCTTGGCCAGAATGTTGGCGAGCGTAGTCTTGCCGAGGCCGGGCGGGCCGTTGAGCAAAATGTGGTCGAGCGGCTCCTTCCGTTTCTTGGCGGCGGCGACGGCGATTTCCAGCCGCTCCTTGACCTTGGGCTGGCCGGTGAATTCGGAAAAGAGCGAGGGCCGCAGCGTCATTTCCAGCGCCACGTCCGGTTTGTTCAGATTGGAAACCGCGCGTTCAGGCATTGCGATGAGGATGCGGAAAGCGCCCGTTCGCGCAAGGTATTTTCCGAATGCTTTTGCGCCCCGGCGCGGGCTTGTTTCAATTGCGCCAGCCCACCCGCAATTTTTTTATCCGCGAATTGCGCGAATTTCCGCGAATTATATTCCAGAAAACCAATTCGTGAAAATTCGCGCAATTCGCGGATTCACCGTTTCGCGCCTTTACTTGCTCTGCAAATGAAGTATTTATTCAGCCATGCAAAATTTTCTGGTTCCAATTGTGGTTGAGCAGACGGGGCGCGGCGAGCGGACGTGGGACATTTATTCCCGCCTGCTCGTGGACCGCATCATCTTCATCGGCACGCCGATTGACGACAACGTTTCCAACATCATCATCGCGCAGCTTTTGTTCCTGCAAATGTCCGACGCGAAAAAGGACATTCATCTTTACATCAATTCGCCCGGCGGCAGCGTCACGTCCGGCCTGGCGATTTACGACACGATGCAATATCTCACCTGCGACGTGAACACCTATTGCGTCGGGCAGGCGGCGAGCATGGCGGCGGTGCTGCTGGCGGCGGGCACGAAGGGCAAGCGTTACGCGCTGCCGAACGCGCGCATCATGATCCACCAGCCGTGGGGCGGCGTGCAGGGCCAGGCATCGGACATCAGCATCCAGGCGAAGGAAATCCTGCGGCTGAAGGACCGGCTCAACGAAATTCTCGCCAAGCACACCGGCAAAACCTTCGACGACATCGGCAAGGACACCGACCGCGACAATTTCATGTCGTCCGACGAAGCGAAAAAATACGGCCTCGTGGATCAAGTCGTGGTGTCGCGCAAGGAAATTCCCGGCGGAATGGACAAATCGTCGGTGGTTGTGTAAAATCACGTCCAGGAGCGGGAAAGAAAGCATGGCTGTCTAACTTTACGCGGATATAAAGTGGAACGTCGAAAAATGCTCCAAGCATCGAAAGCCGCTGAATGGCCGGGAACAATTCGATGTTGAAGGCCGAGCCGGTTCGCGGGGAAGTTTCCAAAATTTCGCAAAAGAGTTTCATCCTTGAACCGACGATCAAGGCGGAAAATATCCGCTGGGAAAGAAAAAACGGCCTCAATGAAATTATTCAGATTTCTCCTGCTGACGGCGGGCATATCATTGATGTGCCTGATCACCATGGCTGCGCGGGGCGAGGTCATCTTTACCAACCTGGTTTCATTTACCGGCACGAACGGGGATTTTCCGGGCGCCAGTCCTTATAGCGGGCTGGTGATGGGCGCGGACGGCAATTTATATGGCACGACGTCGCAGGGCGGTTCGAACAATCTCGGCACGGTGTTCCAATTGACGCCCGGTGCCGCGTTCACTTCGCTCTTTTCATTCAACGGCACCAATGGCGCAACTCCCTATGCTGCGTTGACGCCGGGCAACGGTGGATTTCTTTACGGCACGACATTTGCCGGCGGGGTCAGCAATTGGGGCACGATCTTCCTGATCACGACCAATGGCGCATTCACCAACCTGTTCTCCTTCACGGGCACCAACAATCCCTGGCAAGGCTCGTCGCCCGCTGCCGCCCTGGTGGCGGATGGCGCCGGCAATTTTTACGGCACCGCGGATTTTGGCGGCACCACCAACCCCCTTTATCTGAACGCTTCAACCCTGCTCGGTTATGGCTACGGCACTGTGTTTGAATTGATCACCAACAAAACCGTGACCGCCCCTGTCCTGTTCGGCGGCACCAATGGCGCTTATCCGTCCGGGGGATTGGCGCTCGCAAAGGACGGCAATTTTTATGGCACCACGCGCTGGGGCGGCAACGGGCTCACCGGAAACTTTTCGGGCTACGGCACGATTTTCAGGATGAGTCCCGATGGAACGCTCACCAATTTTTACAAGTTCACCGGCGGCGATGGCGGTTTTATTTACGCCGGGCTGGTGCAGGGCGGCGACGGCTGGCTTTATGGCGCGGCGTTCCAAGGCGGCTCGGTGGGCAATGGCACGCTCTTCAAAATCAGCACCAACGGTGACTTTGTGCCGCTGCATTCGTTCGGCTACTTTGAAAGCGCCACACCTTATGCCGGCATGATGGAGGGCGGCGATGGCAATCTTTACGGAACAACCTACGGCAATGCGAATTATGGCAATTATGGCTCGGTCTTTCAACTCACGCCCGCCGGCGCATTCACCAATCTGGTTTCGTTCAACAGCGCCAATGGTTACCACCCGGCTGGCGTTCTGGTGCAAGGCCCTGACAACAATTTCTACGGCACGACTTCATCCGGCGGCGCGAACGGTTTGGGAACGATTTTCCGGTTAAGCATCCCCATGCCGGCGGTGTTCCAAGCGATAACGCTGACGAACGACGCGGCCACGCTCACGTGGAGCGCGGTGGCGGGTCAGTTCTATCAATCGCAATACTCGACCAACTTGACACAGACCGACTGGAAAATTGTGCTGGGCACCAAGAACATCATAGCGACCAATGGCATCATGACGACAACCGATACCAATGCCGCCGGCTCACCCCAACGGTTTTACCGCGTCGTTCTTTTTCCGTAAGACTGCGTTCACCAGCTCAGCCTCGTCGCCGGCCGCGACAGTAACCGTTGCCAAGCCGTGTCCCGTTCGGGTATTTTTGAAGCATGAAACGTTTTGCCGCACTCGTGGGTCTGGTCCTTTCCATCGCGTTGCCCATGGCGCGCGCCCAGCAAAGTCCCGACGACCAATACATCGCCATCTACAACCTGATGCAAGAAGCGGACGCGCTCCAGGAGGCCGGCCAGCCGCGGCAGGCGCTCGCCGACTACACGCAGGCGCTGGCCGGATTGCAGAAGTTTCAAAAAATATTTCCACTTTGGGATTCGGAAATCGTCACCTACCGGCTGAATTATCTCGCGGACAAAGTCAACAGCCTGGCGGCGCAGCTTCCGGCCATTTCTCCAACCGCGCCGCCGCCGGCGACCAATGCAATTTCCGCCACCGCGCCCGCCGCCGCGCCCGCCGCGGATGCGACGACACAATTGTTGGGCGCCTTGCGCGCGCAGATGCAGGAATTGCAATCGGACAACGAGGCGCTTCAGGCCAAGCTCAAGGAAGCCTTGCGCGTGCAGCCGGCCACGGTCAACACGCAGGAACTGGCCCGGGCGCAGGCGCAGGCCCTCTCCTTGATGAAGGAAAATGATTTGTTGCGCGCCAGCCTGACGCCCGTTGCCACCAACGTCGCCGCGCCGGGGGAATTGTCTAAGGCGCGTCAGGCGCTGGCCGACGCAAATCAAAAGCTGGCCGAACAAACCCGCCGCGCCGACAAGCTGGCGCAGGACAACCAAGCGTTGCAGTCGGCCGCCAGCGTCAACGCCCTGGAAAAAGCGGCGTTGGAAACCCGTTTGCAGCCGCGGCAGACCCCGGCGGCATCCGCGCCGGCGGAAACCAGCGACCAAGTGAAAACACTGCGCGCGCGGCTGGCGGTGGACGAGGCGCAGACCGTGCCCTACACGCCGGAGGAACTGGCCTTGTTGAAATCGCCGGCGCCGGCTCCGCCCGCCAATGCCGGTGGCCCCAAACAACCCGTCAACAATCTGCCAAGCGGCTCGGCCTCGCTGGTCGCCGAGGCGCAAAAGTATTTTTCCGCCGGTGATTACGACAAAGCCGAGGCGGATTACCTTCAGATTTTGCAGCGCGACCCGAACAACGCGCAGGCGCTGGCCGATCTGGCGGCGATTGAATTGCAGGAGAACAAGCTCGCCGACGCCGATACGCACATCACCGCCGCGCTCGCAAAAAACCCGGACGACGCCTACACCCTTTCGACTTTCGGTTATCTGAAATTCCGCCAGCAGCAATACGACGCGGCGCTGGATGCGTTGAGCCGCGCGGCGAAGCTGAACCCGACGAACCCGCTGATTCAGAATTATCTCGGCGTCACGTTGAGCCAGAAAGGGCTGCACACGCAGGCGGAAACGGCGTTGCGCAAGGCGATTGGACTCAACCCCAGTTATGGCGACGCGCACAACAACCTCGCTGTGATTTATTTGAGCGAAAATCCGCCGATGATGGCGCTTGCCCGCTACCATTATCAAAAGGCGCTTGACCTCGGCCAGCCGCGCAATCCCGATCTGGAAAAAAAACTGGCTGACCTGGGCGCGCCGGTCCCGCAGTGAACCCAAAACGGATTGATGGATTTATGGATCATTGGATTTTTGTCCGGCGATCCATTTATCCGTCAATCCAATAAACCAACCCATTGCCAGCCATGCTCCGGCAATCCTTTCACGAAATCGTCATCGCCACCCGCGGGCGCGGTCTGCGCGAGTTCACGCGCGAAGTGGAGCGATGGGTGGAACAAAACCAGTTCCAAGACGGCCTGCTGACGCTGCATTTGCAACACACTTCCGCCTCGCTGCTGATTCAGGAAAATGCCGACCCGGACGTGCGCCGCGATCTGGAGGCGTTCTTCAAACGGCTCGTGCCGGACGGCGACCCGCTGTTCCTCCACACGGCGGAGGGCGACGACGACATGCCCGCGCACGTCCGCACGGCGTTGACGGCGGTGAATTTGAACATCCCGGTTCGCAGCGGCCGGCTCGCCCTTGGAACGTGGCAGGGCATTTATTTGTGGGAACACCGCACGCGCCCGCATCCGCGCCGCGTCGCGCTGCATTTCGTCGGCGAATGAAGTTGCCGCGCCGCCGCTGCGCGCCGAAAAATCGAGCCGCTGGCCCGACGGGCGCAACCCCGCACCGTCCCGGCGGCGCCGGTTTCTCCGCAAGGGGTATAATCTTGCTTTATTGTTAAAAGCATGACAACTTAAGAGGCTCAAGCCTCGACCGATGCTTGAGAAAATCTCGCGTTATATTTTGGCGGTTTGTATGTCTGTGGCGCTATTGAATTGGGTGTTACAATTTTCGGCTGAAAGCATGATGGCTAAGAAAAAATTGTTCGCCGCCGCTTATTTCGGCTGGCTGATGTTCGGAGCGTTGAGTCTGGAGGCGGCGGCCGGCACGTCCACATGGACGGCTTCAGACACGACCGGGGTTTGGAGCAGCACGAGCATCACGACGGATTGGAAAAGCGCCACCATTCCAAATGCCGCCGGCTGGCTGGCTGAAGGCCCCACCGCGTCTGGCGGTTCTGGCACGGTCACCTTGGATATCAATGCCACCGTGGGCTGGCTGAAACCGGGCGGCAACAGCGGCGGCTGCAATTGGACGGTCAACGGCACGACAAAAACCATCACCATGGATGGAACCGGACTGGGTGCCAATGCCTTTGCTCACAACAATGTCGCCTGCATCAGCATGAATTCGAGCATCAACACGATGACGGTTCAGCCCAGTCTGTTGATGTCCAATACCGACTTGGATATCGGCGCGGCTTATAATGCCACCTCGACCTCGACCACGCTGGTTGGCGTGCTGGGAACGACGACCATCAACAATGCCGGCAGCACCGGCAATTCCGCCGCGCCGCACAATTTGACCATTCAGGGCGCTGAAAAAAATACCGCCGTCACCATCAACAGCAGCATCGGCACGTCCGGCGCGGGCATTGTGATCAGCAATATTGTGAGCAGCGGCAGCGCGGTGCTGGCGGGTGCGCTGGGTTCCAGCGTAACCAGCCTGACGCATAATTCGCCCGGCACGCTCACGGTTTCTGGCAACTACACCGGCACCGGCGGCGTGACAGTTCAGCAAGGAACGCTAATCCTCTCCGGCCCGGCCAACGCTTACAGCGGCAACACAATCGTCGCGGCGGGAATAATTCAATTGGGCGCGGCCAATGCGATTCCGTCCGGCAGCAGTGTGAATGTGGGCGGCACGCTGAATCTGGCTGGTTTCACCGACACCATTGGCGGCTTGTCCGGCGGCGGCACGGTGGACGGAACCAGCGGCTCGCCCACCCTCACCGTGGGTGGAAACAATTCGGGCGGCACGTTCAGCGGTGTCATAAAAAACACGGCGGGCACGTTGTCGCTGGTGAAAACCGGCGCCGGCGCCGAGACATTGAGCGGCACGAACACTTATTCCGGCAACACCACCATCAGCAACGGAACTTTGCTGGTGAATGGTTTGCTCGGCGGCGGCGCGGTCACGAACAAAGGCGGCACGCTCGGCGGCAGCGGCGCGATCAGTTGCCCGGTGACGGTGCAGAGCGGCGCGTTTTTGCAACCCGGTTTGGGCGGCGTGGACACTTCGACGCTGACGATCAACAATAATTTGACTCTCGCGGGCAACGCTGTTTTTACGTTGAACCGGACGAACGCTCAAAATGCCAGCCGCGTTTCCGGTGTCGGCACGCTGACGCTGGGCGGAATACTGACGGTGACAAATGCCGGCCCGGCTTTGGAGGGCGGCGACCTGTTCTTTCTTTTCAATGCGACGGCTCAAGCCGGTTCTTTCAGCGCCACGAATCTGCCGGCGTTGACTGCGGGTTTGTTTTGGACCAACACCTTATCCATCAACGGCGCCATTTCGGTGATTTCAACACTGCCGCCAACGAATGCCGTGATAACGAATCTGCCCGCGGCGAACATCAGCGCCACGTCAGCGACGTTGAATGGCAAGGTGCTTTCGACCGGCGGCCAGTCGCCAGCCGTCACATTGTATTATGGCGTGACGGACGGCGGAACGAACGCGGCAAGTTGGAGGAGCAGTGTTTCTTTGGGAGCGCAGGCGGGAAATTTCAGTTGCGTGGTCACGGGATTATTGGCCAGCACAACTTATTATTATTCGGCAAAGGCCTTGAACAATGCCGGTGCCGCGTGGGCCGCGCCTTCGCAATCCTTCACCACACCGGCTGCCATCCTGGCAACGGTGACGAATCTGCCGGCCTCAAACGTGCAGGGTGCCTCGGCTATTCTGAACGGCCAAATCCTTTCCATCGGCAACCAGACACCGACCGTCACTTTGTATTACGGTCCGGCCGACGGCGGCGCCAACGCCGCCGCCTGGACCAATAATATTTATTTGGGCCAGCAGAGTGGGAGCTTTGCCGTCACTGTCACCGGCCTGTCCACCAACACGATCTATTATTTCACCGCCGCCGCCGAGAACAAGGACGGCATGGCCTGGGCGGCGCCGTCGCTGACGTTCACGACCTTGCCGACCGCTCCGGTGGTTTCAGTGCTGACTTATCATAATGACAACGCGCGCACCGGGGCGAACACCAACGAGACCCTGCTGACGCCCGGCACGGTCAATACCAACAACTTTGGCCGGCTGATAACTTATGCGGTGGATGGCTTTGTTTTTGCGCAGCCGCTGTATGCCGCCAACTTGGCCATCCCCGGACAGGGCACGCGCAACGTGGTGTTTGTGGCGACCGAGCATGACAGCATTTACGCCTTCGACGCGGACAACAACGCGGGAGCCAATGGCGGATTGCTATGGCACACCAATCTGGGCATTGCGCCGTTGAGCAATAATGGTGAATTTGGCGGGCGGTATCACAATGGAGTTTATACTGACTTGACGCCGGAGGTGGGCATCACGGGGACGCCGGTCATTGACCCCGTTTCCAGCACGCTCTATGCGGATGTGCTCACCCGCGAAGTCACCATCACGACGACTAATTATTACCATCGCATTCACGCCTTGAACATCACCAACGGAATGGAACAACCTTACAGCCCGGTGGTGGTCAGCGGGTCCGTGCCGGGACAGAGTGTGGGCGGCAATGGCTTGGTGGTGTCATTTGATCCAAAGCAGGAGGCTCAACGTCCGGCGCTCACGCTGGCTGGCGGGATTTTATACGTCGCCTACGGCAGTTTTGCGGACACCGATCCTTATCACGGCTGGGTCATGGGCTTCAACGCCACCAATCTCGTGCAGTTGACCAACTATATTTTCAACACCACGCCCAACGCCACGACGTCGGTTTTCGGCGCCAACGCCGGCGAGGGCGCGCTCTGGATGGGCGGCGATGGATTATGTGTGGACGCCAACACCAATTTATATTTTGAAACCGCCAACGGGTCGTTCAGCGAGAATACCGGCGGCGGCGATTACGGCGACAGCTTCGTCAAACTTGCGACCACCAATCAGTTGCTGGCGGTTGCCGACTATTTCACCCCGACCAACCAGGCCGCCATGCAGGCGGCGGACAGCGATCTCGGTTCGGGCGGACCGATGCTGTTGCCCGACTCGGTCGGGAGCACAGCGCATCCGCATCTGCTGGTCGGCGGCGGCAAGGCGGGAATTATTTTTCTGGTGGACCGGGACAACATGGGCACGTATGCGTCCTTATTCTCTCCCGACCGTGTTGTGCAGAAAGTTTTCACCGGGATGAACTTTTTTTCCACCCCGGCCTACTTCAACTACACGATTTACTATCAAGGTCGCGGCACCGTGATGAATGCCTACACGATCACCAACGGCTTCATCACACCCACGGCCGTTTCCTCGTCGGGAACCAGCTTCGCCGGATTCGGCACCACGCCCTTGATTTCGGCCAATGGCTCCAAAAACGGGATCGTATGGGCGATTCAAACTGACGGGGCCAGCCCCTCCGACACCGGCGCCGGCGTGTTGCATGCCTATAATGCCACGAACTTGTCTCTGGAACTTTACAACAGCAGCCAGAATTCTACGCGCGACAATCCCGGCCCCGGCGTCAAATACTCCGTGCCGACCGTGGCCAATGGCAAGGTCTATGTGGGCGCGCAATATGCCCTGTCGGTTTTTGGCTACACGGCATTTCTGGCCACGCCCGGCATCTCGCCCGCCGGCGCGGCTTTCACCAATTCGGTGGTCGTGACGCTTGCCGACGCCACGCCGGGTTGCGCCATTTACTACACGCTGGATGGCACGCTGCCGACGACGAACTCCATTCTTTATTCCGGACCCTTCGCCGTGGTTAACACCTTGAACCTCCAAGCCGTCGCCGTCAAATCGGGAGCGGTCAACAGCGGCGTGGCTTCCGCTTCATTCATCAACACCGCCGCGGTGGGGAACGGAACTGGGTTGACCGGCCAATACTGGACAAACACCACCAGCGTCGCTTTTACAAATTTCACGTTTGCCATTCCGCCGACTTTGACGCGCACCGATGCCGTGGTGAATTTCAATTGGAATTCCGCCGGGCCGGACCCGCGCATTGGCCGGACCAACTTCACCGCGCGCTGGACCGGTTCGTTGCAGCCGCAATACAGCGAGACCTATACTTTCACCACCATCGCGGACGACGGTGTGCGCCTGTGGGTCAACGGCCAGTTGCTGGTTGACGATTGGGCGGCGCAATCATCCGCCGCCACCAACAACAATTCCATCACCCTCAACGCGCAGCAACTTTACAACCTCCGGCTGGATTATTTTCAGAACTCCAGCAACGCCGTGGCGCAACTGCTGTGGAGCAGTCCGTCCACCGCGCAGGCGATCATCCCGCAAACGCAGCTTTATCCCTTCACCAATCCGCCGCCGACGATCGTTCTTTCCGGTCCGGCGGACAACTCCGCTTACACCGCCACCGCCAGCGTGAGCCTCGGAGCCAATGCTGATGCGCCCTACAATCCCATCAGCACGGTGGCCTTTTACGCGAATGGCAACTGGCTCGGCACTTTGAGCAACAGTCCCGATGCGCCGCTTTACGCATTGACGGCGACCGGCTTGGGCACCGGCAATTATGCGTTGACCGCCGTGGCCACCGATGGCAGCGGCTTGAGCAGCACTTCAGCGCCGGTCAACATCAACGTTGCGACCGGCAGCGGATTGCCCTACGGCTTGACGGGCAATGGACCGGTGCCGGCGTTCCTGAACATGCCGCAAACATACAACGGCGCGCTTCCGCCGCTGCTTTCGGAAACCGGCGCGTTCAGCGACACGACCAACCGCATCTCGGCGGGCGGCTTGATTCCGTATGCCCCGAACGTGCCGCTGTGGAAGGACAATGCGGTCAGCAGTTGGCTCATGGCGTTGCCGGAAAACGGCGGCCTCATCACGCCCGGCGGGCAGATCCAATTTCAGCCGACAAATTCCTGGACGTTCCCGGCGGGGAGTGTGTTCGTGAAAAATTTCGATCTGGTGGTCAACGAAACCAATTCGTCCATTCCTCCGCGGCGGCTGGAGACGCAGCTTCTGGTGCGCGATGTCAACGGCTCGGTCTATGGCGTGACTTACAAATGGCGGCCGGACAACAGCGACGCGGACCTGCTGGCGGGCAGCTTGTCGGAAGACATTTTGATCACCAACGTGACGGGTGTGCGGACGCAGACATGGTATTACCCGAGTCCTTCCGATTGCCAGGAATGTCATAACACACCCGTGGCCGGAAATTCTTCCGGGATCAACGTGCTCGGGGTCAACGCGCGGCAGCTCAACGGCAATCTGACGTATTCCGCCACCGGCGTCACGGACAACCAGTTGCGAACGCTGAACCGGCTGGGATTATTCTTCCCGGCCATCAACGAAGCGGCCATCGGCAACTACGCCCAGCTTGCGCCGATGACGAACGTGAGCGCCTCGCTGCAGGAACGGGTGCGTTCGTATCTGGACGCGAATTGCGAGCAATGCCACCAGCCCGGCGGCCAGGGCATCACCTGGGACGCGCGCCACGACACGCCGCTGGCGCAGCAGAACATCACAAACTATCCGGCTTCATTTCCGATTGGCATCTCGGATAACGCGTGCGTCGTGAAATCACAGGACATCTGGCGGTCCACGCTCCTGCTCCGGATCAACACGCTGGATCAAGACATCCAAATGCCGGATTTCCGCAATCTCATTGACACCAACGCCGTGCAGGTGATCACCGACTGGATCAACCGCCTGCCCGGCACGCCCGCGCTCGCGCCGCCAGCCATCACGCCCAACGGTGGCAGCTACGTCGGCTCGGTCAACGTCTTGTTGTCCGCGCCCGACACCAATGCGGCGATTTATTACACGCTCGACGGCTCGCTGCCCACGACCAATTCAGCCCGGTATGCCGGCCCCTTCAATTTGTTCACCAACCAGACGGTTTCCGCCAGCGCATCTGAAACCAACTTCAACCCCAGCGTCGCCGCCAGCGCCATTTTCAATGTCCAGCCGATGTATTTCACGTCGGCAAATTTTCCTGCCGGCGGGCCGTTCCAAATGGGCTTTGTCGGCGTCACGGGCGGCAACTATGTGTTGCAGGCGTCAACGAATTTTTCGACCTGGACGCCCATCAGCACCAACACCGCTGTGACCAACGTGTTCAACCTGCTCGACCCCGCTGCGACCAATTTTCCGTATCGCTTCTATCGCGTCCTGCAACAATGAACCGTTCCGCCCGTCATCCAGCCAAACCCGGATTCACGCTGATTGAATTGCTTGTCGTGATCGCGATCATTGCGATTCTCGCCGCGCTGCTGCTGCCCGCGCTCGCCCGCGCCAGGCAAAAAGGCCAGCGGGCCGTTTGTCTTTCCAATCTCAAACAAATCGGCCTCGCGTTTGAAATGTATCTCAACGACAACAACGATCGTTTTCCCGACCGGCGTGATTTGAAGTCCAGCCTGCCCGGCGGTTACCATCCGTGGACGACCTGGCCGCCGTCCGACCCGCGCGCCGGCTGGGCGGCGACGGTGTTGCAAAGTGAAAATCCAAACTTCACCATCTGGTCGTGCCCGGCGGCGGTGGATTCGCCCGCCGGCAACATCGTGCAATCCCTTCAAGCCACCTCCGCCGATACCAACGCGCCGCCTTGCCGCTATTGGGCCTGGCGTTTTGACCGTCCTGACACTCCGGTGGGGCTGGAGGATTTTTGGGGCAAAACCGAATCGCAAGCCGTCTCTGACCTTCAATCCACCAACGACCCGACCGTCGGCCTCATCACCGGCGCCAGCGATGTTGAACTCGTGGTTGACTCATATTTTCCGAACACCGTTCCCACCGTTCCCGCCGGATTCAGCGGCCACACCATCCATGGTGGCGGACGCTGCCGCGTTTTTCTCGACGGCCATGTGCAATTCATCACGGACTCCAGAACGCCGCAGTGAAGCAATTTGCTTTCGCTCCGCGCCCGTTTCGTGTTTCATCTTCGCCGTTTGAACCATGCCCAAACGCACTGACATCCACAGCGTCCTCATCATCGGCGCCGGCCCGATCATCATCGGCCAGGCGTGCGAATTCGATTATTCCGGCACGCAAGCCTGCAAAGCCCTCAAGGAAGAAGGCTACCGCGTCATCCTCGTCAACTCCAACCCGGCCACCATCATGACCGATCCGGAGTTCGCCGACCGCACCTACATCGAGCCGATCACGCCCGAATGTGTCGAGAAAATCATCATCCGCGAGAAGGACGAGATGAAACGACTCAAGGCGAAGGGTAAATTGGTTTTGCTCCCGACGCTCGGTGGCCAGACAGCGCTCAACACCGCGATGTCGCTCCACAAAAGCGGCGTGCTCGAAAAACACGGCGTGGAAATGATCGGCGCGAAGGCCGAGGCCATTCAAAAGGGCGAGGACCGGCAGATTTTCAAGGACCTCATGTTGAGCATCGGCCTTGACGTTCCCATTTCCGGCACCGCGCATAATCTGGACGAGGCCCGCGCCGTGGCCGACAAGATCGGCAAGTTTCCGCTCATCATCCGGCCCGCGTTCACGCTCGGCGGCACGGGCGGCGGCATCGCCTACAATCGCGACGAATTCGACGGGCTCGCCAAGCGCGGCATGGAGCTTTCGCCCGTCTCGGAAATCCTCATCGAAGAATCCCTCCTCGGCTGGAAGGAATACGAAATGGAAGTGATGCGCGACAAGGCCGACAACTGCGTCATCATCTGCTCCATCGAAAACTTCGACCCGATGGGCGTCCACACCGGCGACAGCATCACCGTTGCGCCCATCCAGACGCTCACCGACAAGGAATTTCAGATCATGCGCGACCAGAGTTTCGCCGTCATCCGCGCCGTGGGCGTCGAGACCGGCGGCTCGAACATCCAGTTCGGTGTCAGCCCGGAGAATGGCCGCATGGTCATCATCGAGATGAACCCGCGCGTCAGCCGCAGCTCCGCCCTCGCGTCCAAGGCCACCGGCTTTCCCATCGCGAAGATCGCCGCCAAACTCGCCGTCGGCTACCTGCTCGACGAACTCAAGAACGACATCACGCGCGAAACCCCGGCGAGC
>Ga0302319_10010839_pt1 | contig 17340 bp, 19 predicted proteins | sample Bog_T0_2_FD_203319 | JGI IMG/M metagenome (GOLD analysis project Ga0302319, IMG submission 203319) | Peat permafrost microbial communities from Stordalen Mire near Abisko, Sweden - Bog_T0_2 | ecosystem: Environmental > Terrestrial > Soil > Wetlands > Peat | place: Sweden: Abisko, Stordalen Mire...
AAACGGCGTCCTTTCGGGGAATACGCTCGATTTGAGCAAAATTCAAAAAAGGCTGGATCAGTGGATTTTTCTTCGAGAAAAGCAAAATAGAGTGATATTTCGGCGACCTCAAAATTGCCCCTTTTCGCCGGCGAAAAAATGCGGAAAATTTTTTTTCAGAAAAATTTCGGCAGAAAAATTTTTTCAGAAAAATTTCTCGGATAATTTTTTCGCGGCGAAAAAATGCGGAAAATTTTTTTTCAGAAAAATTTCGGCAGAAAAATTTTTTCAGAAAAATTTCTCGGATAATTTTTTCGCCGGCGAATTTAAAAAAAACTTTTCAGCAAAATTTTTTAAATAATTATTCTCAGCTTGCTGCCAACAGTTCGCTTGTCACAGTTGAGCTCCGGCCCACCCGAAGGGGGGGAGCTCAACTCCGTAGGAGGTGCGAACTAAAAAAATCAAGCTGAAGGAAATCGAGCTCAACAAGCAACCTCGAAATCGCAAACTGATGTAGCAAGCTTTTTTAAGCGGTTTTGTGAAACTTACCATTCAAGAAAGGCCCCAGGCGCCTCGAGGTGGGCGCTGAAAACAATTAATTAAAAAAAATTCCTACCCCTTAGTATACATGTCACTCCTCGACCGTCTGACGTCCTACCTCGAAGGTAAGAATGCCCTCACTGAAGAATTAAAATTACATATCGCTGAATTCAAAGCCACTGATACCCAGAAGCAGGCTAGCGAGGCAGTATTTCCATGGGGTAAATATAAAGGCAGACTCATTGCTGATGTTGCTTCATTCGATCGCGGCTATTGCGAGTGGCTCAGCAAGCAAAACTTTATGGTTGGTCGCAATGACAGAATGGGTGAGACAATTACTAGATACCTCACTCAACCATGCTAATATAATGAGTGATCAAAAAGACAAAACCAGTCCAAAAGCCCAACTTCTTAGAGAAATTCGAGAAGCAAGATTTAAGCGAAAACTCGATAAAGAGCAACGTCAATTTTATGAAAAGGAGAAAGAGCTCGAGCGACGACGAAAGGACAAAAAAAGAGATAACTGAAAAGGCGCTTTTTTTTTGATTAATACAAGGTCTTCCAAATACCGCCAGAAAAATACTGTAGACTCGATGTATCGCTAACCCACACAATCGAGCCTTCTGGAATTCCACCGATTGTTGAAAGGGCTGACAATTGACCTGATGTAATTGAGGTTGGTGCAGTGGCTGATATCTGATTGATTAATTGGATGTTAGTGGCATACGCGTTAACTTGTGCCTGTGTGTATGTGAGTAGTTGCGCATTCGTTGGTTGAGCGATCGTAGTGTACCCCCAGTAACTAATGAATGGGCCAGCACCATTATCCTCTAGACTGAATTGAATTGGTAGTGCCGCACCTCCAGATTGGTATAAATAGTAAATCACATATCCATAGAAGTTGTTGTTGAGTTGATCTTGGGTGCTCATATATATTCAGCAAAGCTTAATTATTGAGACGTAATTGATAAAAGTACTTGGGGGTGTCCCTAATGAGCTGCCCGAGTCCTGATATGCGGAAATCGATAATGTAGTGCTGCTGCTACAGGAAATGATAGCAGATCCTGATAAACACGTGCTATCGCTGTTAGTTAATCCATTTGTTGTGCTTTGCCCACGTCGGACGCTTCCACCCACAGTTATCCAGCATTGTCTTGTATACGTTGAATTATACTGCCAGACCATCTCAAATGATACTAAATACTGGCCTGGGTTGGTTACTGTAAAAGTGCCTCCACTGTATGATATGGTACTTCCTTGCAATAAGATTTGCGTCGCGAATGTGAGAGTGGTCAGGACTCCAGACGATATTGTTTGGGTGCTGCTGTAAGGATTTGAATACAATGCACATGGCTGGCTCGAATTCGTTAGTGGATAATACAGCTGCCATCCTCCGGTCGTATCTATTGTAGCAGCAGTATTCCCCGTAGCAGCAATTCCAGTTCCGGTTGCCCCTCCACTGTAATAGTACAGTCCACTATTATTCGATGATCCAAAAGCACATGATGGAGCTGACACACTTCCATTGGCATGCTGAATGGTCTTCCCACTTAAAGTTTGCGAAGTGGATTGAAATACCCAAGTATCATTACCGCTCAACGATAGAGGGACGCTGATAGTATTTCCGCTAAAACTGATTCCAGGTGTGGTCAGTGATTTATTCGAGAGAGTTTGCGTTCCCGTCAGCGTCACCGTAGTCGATATTGGTGCAAAAGCTCCAGTCAACAATGTATTGGACGCAGGATTGCTCCACGTCGCGTTACCACTCGAATCAGACTGCAATAAGTACGATGCTCCAGGGCTAGCTGTGTACTGCAAACCAGTACTAACAATTGGCGAAACCAGTGTTTTGTTACTTAGCGACTGAGACATGGCCAGCAAAGCAACAGTGTCAGTAGCCCCTGGGAAACTGACTGTACCCGATGATCCCGCTGTAGATGCGAGGACAAGCGTTGTTCCTGTTGTCGCTGCCGATGCTGCGAATCCGATTTTTTTTGTACTGTCTGTGGGGTCTGCCCAGACGTTGCTTCCGCATGTGAGGGTCTTGTTTGTGAAGGTGGTTGTTGAACTGGGGGTGACTGTGATGCCGCTGGATTGCCATGTGGCATTGCCTGTTGAATCGCTAGTGAGGATGTATCCATTCGAGGGAGTACTACCGGTATACTTGAGAGGACCCGAAACTGTTGTATTCCCGGAAAGCGTGGCTCCTGATATTGTTTTGTTAGTTAAGGTGTCGGTGGTAGCGCGACCCACCAGCGTATCCGTTGATGCAGGTAGCGTTAGAGTGCCTGTGCTTGTGTTGATCAGACCCGTAGTTATTGTGAGATAATCAGTACTGGCTGAAGTGGATCCGTCGCTCGTGCGTCCATTTGACATTGTGTATATAAGTAGGGGCACTGCCCCTACAACCCCAAAACTCACTATTTTCTGCGATGCAGAAAATGGTTTCGAACCAGAAGTATCCCAAAAAAAGGGATCGCAGCTGCGAAGCAGCGAGTGGGTTCGTAAGGCGCGAAGCCCTTACAATGGCTCGATCTTGAGAACAATAGATACCGAAAAATTGGCAGGTAGCTCATACACTGATTTGTCGGGGTTTAGGATCCTAATTTGTATCTGTTGAAGCATTTCATTCGACACAACAGTCGATGAATTAGTAAGCGTATTTTGGAATGATATTAGTGATCCATAACCCACGTCAACAGGTATTCGATGGAAGATACTATTGGAGACATAAGACGATATTACATTGCCATTTGGGAAGTTACGAAGCTCCACATCGCAATAAAGCTCCCCTGCAATATTAACGACAGCATCTGATGTTTGAGCCGATAGAAAATTTGTATGATTAGATGTAAATCCAATGGCATTATTCAGAGTGCTGCCAGATGAATATGGCAGGATCGCTATAGTATTGGGGATAGGAGTTGCGATGCTAATTGTTTGGTATGTGATGTTGAATGTAACAGTGTATGTATTTGATGCATATGCGTTGATTTGAGTTTGTAATGCTGCGGCTAATGAACTGCCTGAATAAGAGCCTGGAGTGACGCTAACTGTAACTACTGTGCTCGATCCATTTTCCATGAACATCAAAGCATTGTAAGGCGACCGTATTGGATACTGCAATGAAAACATTTGAAAGCTCTCCACTGAGACGGAGACATCTCCACGAATGTAATCGTAATTCGCCAAGTAGATCAAAGCATCGGTATTGGAGCCTCCAACTCGATCCGCTGTATTCAGAAATAGGAACGAGGACATACTATATCTATCGTCCGAGCTTGTTAAAACTATATCGAAATGCTCTCTCCTTGATATTATTTGGTGTAGGGATTGATCCGCTGTCATATTCCACCTTCATGATGTCCTGATGTGTGTTTGAAATCAGACGCTGCTTCATTTTTTTTGCCTTCTTGGGTTTTTCCTTCAGCTTGGATTTCGGCTTTTCGATTATCACATCGTTGTCAACAAAGCTCTGGGTAGTGATTGGTGGAGGCGTTCTGCCTTTCAATAATGGCGTGTAGTATTTGTCCATCAGACGATTGCTGGTGTACACCGAACGCTGATCTGTAAGCATCGCTATACATAGTAAAAAAAGATTCTTGGTTTAGAAAACGGGTGATTAGAGCAATCCAATTGGAAATACCCTTTCGTAATGCTTTTGAGTTTGGAGATGGCGTAGTAAGTGTGGCCTAGTCGCTGCCGCAATATCGCAATCTGGACAGTAGAATTTCAATGATTCCTGATTCCTCTTATGATAATCGCCAACCCACGTTTTGACCTTGTCACCATTATCTGCCATGTATTCACGCTTGTGCTGCAGGATGCGTTCACTATTTTCTTCGCGATAGACCTTGTCCTTTTCCTTGATGATTTCAGCATTCTTAGCCTTGTACTCCTTTCTTTTCACTTTCATCACATCCTTGTTCTTCTCAGCGTACTCCTTAGACCATTCCTGCTTATGCTTCTTCGCAACGGGACCAATTTTTATGCTCCCATTTTTGTTCACGCAATCCAGCTTGCTGATCCACAGTTGCTCTCTCGCATGCAGCTCTTGCTTGTCGACTACTTCATAGCGCGCTAGTTCTACGATGACGAAGTTCTCCAATCCAAGTGAATCAAAATAAGGGAAGATTGAGATACTGGTATTCTTCGCACCATCCTTCCACATTCGGTAATGAGTTCGATGCTTGGACATCCGTGTCGACAACTTTTGCACGGAGCTACCAACGTAAATTATGCCTTCGTCGAGGTGAGTGATGATCTTATACACATACCCAATCATGATCTTCTATACTCTTATGCACTTGTCTTCGGACCACTTTTTATCAATGCAGCTTCACGAAATATCACGTTAGAAAGCAAATAACTTGATATAATCATGAGAGCAACAGAACGCCATTAGCTTTTGACAGTACCAAAGTTGCGTCGAACTCAACGAACGTCTTTACGATAGTATTAGCTGCCAAAGGGTTCACAAATGAGACATCCAAACTCAAAGGGTTCCTCGACAGATCCACGCCAGCCATGTAACCAATATGCTTCGATAGAGGTGCTGCAAGCATGAATTTCGTGGGTGACACCTGGTACAGATTGCCACCATTTGCACTAATGTTGTTTTGGTAGTATCCTTCAGCCCAATCATCTATTTTGATGCAGGAACCAAACATACTGCCACCCATGTGGTTGACAGCAAGTTCTAGTTGCCCAAAGGCTTCCGCTCCAAGGAAGTCATCACAATGTACATCGTTGTAATCGGGGAATTTAAGGGCGCCGCTTGAGTATCGGTACCGTTGAAGGCCGCGCTTTAAAAAGTTTGACTGTGATTTGATGTTTGTGGCCGCAGTGACTGGAGTCTCGGTCGTTGCCTGATCCGTTAGTAAAGTAAGCGCCACTTTCGCCGATGCAACATTTGGCTGAATCGTATACGATGCTTGGTTTGCACCTGCTGTGATCAGGTTGTTGTATCGGCGCCACGTCTGGTAATTGAGCTTGATTCCATTAGTCTCCCATGCGGTGAGCCACTTGTTCTGGATTTCATTGTCGACTTCGACCACATTCGCCAGGAATAGTGGCTTGCTAATTTGGTATCCGAATAGATGATTACTGTTTGCGGTCGTAGCATGTTCAACTAGGCAAAGTTGCGCAGGCATCCATTCAATCTGGATTTCCAGTGGTGCGGGGAGGACCATCAGAGGTAGATACTTCATCATTTGGATTGATTTGAGCATAGGCTGGAATCGACAGCGAATGATGTTGTTTGAAGTGGTAACAGTGGCTCCGCCGGTAACGATTCCATTGACAGCAAGATTTCGCATACTTCTGCGTTTGTACACTTGGGTTGAGTTGTCGATTCGTTGTATAATGTTTAAGGTCGCTGCTACGGCAGCTGCAGCTCCAGGGTAGAAAGTGAAATGCTGCGCATCAGTAACTACAGTCACAATTGCTCTATTATATACAGAGCCTGCAGCAGCTGTCTTCCACTGTATCTGATCTCCCACCTTAAGTTGAGTCAAGAACGTAGTGGAATTGTCTCCAGTGACAACACTGGATCCAGTGGCATCCGCTTCGGCAATCGTAAAGGTAGCGTTGGTCAACTGGAAGGCAGCCTCCGCCGTTCCATCAATCCCAAGCGGATTGCTCTGATTATTAAAATCGGGAATGATTTCACGGAAATCAGCGGTCGAGTCCAGATCAAGGAAGTTGACACCATTCACATGTGTTTTGTCAACCGTTGCAAACTTCAATGCATTGTAGAGCTTTGGGTAGTCCTCAATGCGTTCGATAATGGTGCTGCCGCATTTCACGGTAATGCTTCGAATGCATGAATGAATGCCACCTTCATCGAGGAACGCGTCAATATTTCGCACAGGTGATCCGCCGGCAAGAGTGCCATCGGAGGCATATGCATCAAACTGGCAAGTAATGTATGAATTCATGCCATCAAGAAAGCCATTGGGATCCGAAATGTAGAAAGTGAGTCGATCACTCAATGTTTGGTACATACTGCCCATATCATTTCCAAAAACAGTGGACTCTCTGGGAATAACAGAAATTAGACGGCGCCCAATGATGTGGTCATCAGGACTGACTAACTCGGGCACGACTAGCTCGGATGGCTCAATTGAAATGATGTTAGGCTCAGCTTCCATCGCTATATAAATGCGGGCTACATAAATGCAAAAAAAATTGCGGGGTCAACAAACCATTAGAAGTCCTTCAGCTGCAATGGCGTGTCAAAGTTGACCCAATACGTTTTCCGTTTGTCCTTCTCTAAAAAATTCATATAGAAGAAAGAGTATGGCTTCTTCCATGCATATTCCATCATTTTAATAAATGCTTTGCGATTAGATTTGCTCGCATACTCCTCTACAATGTGGTCCAGCTCACTTCCATTTTTTGGCTCAAAAATCATTACATTGGTTGCATTCACGCGGATTCCTCGAGCAAGAGCAGAGAATTTTTGGGTTGTAAAAATGCATGATATATTCAAGTGTCTTGCGCGATACCCCAGTGTTTCTAGAAGGCTGCCAGCTTTAAAAGTCCGTTCGGTGATATTGTCGTCGAATATGATTAATATCTCTGGCATTTTGGCTCTGCCATAGTCTTCCTTGATTTGCTTCTGCTGCGCCATGACGTTTTCTATCTGTTTTGGATCAAACTTTTCGTATTTATATTTTGCGGGTATCTTATCCATGGTATCATCGAGCTTTACCGAAGGACTAAATAGAATGGTATGCTCTTTTTTGAAAGTCTTTCCCAGCATATCCTTTCTCATCAGATTAAGCAGCAAATTGCTCTTGCCCGAGCCTCGAGCTCCAATTATGGCACAAAAGAACCCTCCATTTGACGTATTTGGTAGTATTGGGTCATACGCCTTGTTTTTTCCAGTGCTTTGACTAAAATTGACGATCTTACGATTTGCAGGTCTACGTGAGTACTCTTCGGTTGGCACATCCTCGATCATGGTATAATAAGGCGCTTTTAGCCAAACATTTTGCTATTGCTTGACGATTTCGTAGAAACGAAGCCGTGGAAAAGGGGGATTTGAAAGGGGTTTCAACCGATAAAAATCGAAGTTCCTTCGAGTTTTTGCTGCGAAGCAGCGAGGCCGTCCTCAGGGCGCGGAAGCCCTGGTCATGACGACGAATTGGTGCCTGTATACAGGCCACCGTATGCTTTCGCTGTTTGCAATGCGCCATTGAGGTTCATGCCGTATCCAGGGGCTATTGACGGCAGTTTTACATTAAACCCTTTCCCCATGTTGGGAGCTCCGTAATTCACGCTGTTGTTGATTCCAGGAATACTGTCTACGACCCCCGCAATTGCTCGCCCAACTTTTCCAACATCATTGTAGCCTTTTTCAACAGTATTTACAACACCCAATATATCACGATAAATTGAGTTATTTTGCAGTAATCCTGCGAGTTCTCCAACTAGTGGAATATCATGAAGCGAGGTCAACGCGTTATCAACCCAGTGTGCTGCTCCTGCTACACCATGCACAATTTTTCCACCAAAATCGTACAAATCGGAGCCAAATTTCTTGATGCCACTCCAGGCCTTTTTGCCCATTGATGTTACCCAGTTCCAGAAACCCATGGTATATTATGGGTGCAGTTTTTCTACGTTGTAGAAAAACTATCTACGCACGTAGAAAAACTATTTGCGAGGGGCAGACTGATCTGTTGAAAAACGACTCTTAATGGATTTGATCCCAGCGGCCTTCTCTTCAGCTGCGAGCTGGCGATCAAGCAATTTCTTGTACATCCGGCCTTTGGTGCGTTGTCTACGCGACTGTTCTGTGTTTTCGGTAATTTCGCCAATAATATCATTTATCTTGCGTTTCATGCAGAGCACCTCAATTCGATTATTTACGACTGGCTTTGTCTCCATTAAGAGTATATATTAATGGCGGTTACGTGCGATGAAGAAGTTCTTCTGCGAGGCAGAAACCCACCCGCAATAATAATGGTAGAGAGGAAACAAGTGGTGGACGAAGAGAACATTATGAAGGAATTTAAGGCATTGGAGAGCTCTCACGCTGAATCCGCTGTCTCGGTCCATTCCACCATCAGAACTATCTATAATACGGTCTGGACGCTATTTTACCTCTCTCCGCTCGGAATATGGTATGATAGGGCGCAGGCAGATCGAGTAAAGTTAATTTTAGATGTCGTCCGATCGCATAGAGATATACATAGAAATGACTGATGCCGACGTGCCGTCCGATGTAACCATTGATGAAAAGGTCAAAATAAGGCCTAAAGGCGTCTCTCAGAAGAAGTACGCAGCATTGGAGAAAGCAAGGCAAGCGAGAGCTTTAAAAGGTGAAATTAACAAGCGAAAACTCGAGCTGCTCGAAGAGTTCCAAAATGGCGGAGATCTGGAAGTATCCATCGATTACGACAAGCTCGCTGCAAAAGTTGCCGAAAAACTTAGACTACACGCTGCGCCCGACCCTGCGCCACCTACGGCTACAACAGATCCTGTACCCGTCACTGTGCCTATGGCCCCGCCCGCCACGCCGACGGACCCTGAGATTCCCCGAGCCTATGAAACTGCTAGTTTTTCTGCGTCTGCAGAAAAACGCCCAGAAGAAAATCAGGACGAGCTACTCCAAATGTATTTTGATCCTGATAGTTTTTCTGCAGACGCAGAAAAACACCCCGAGGGCAAGGCATATTTTTCTGCGTACGCAGAAAAACTATCCGATACGCGCCCACTGTTAAAAACGAAGCGAATCGGTCGACGATTACAGAGTGATGTCTCATCCCTTCCAATACTCGAAAAGCGTGAAAATAATGTATCGATTGACATTGGCGGTGTGCAAAAAAGGCTAATCAAGCGCAAGCTGAGGTGATCGGATTCCGTTTCGTCTCTTTTTTTTGCGGTTGCAAAAAAACTGTTGATTATATACACGATGTCGACTAATCGCAGGACACCCCTTTATGCGTCAAGCATGCGACGATTTATGCCGGCTGCAAAAAAAGATCGCGAAAATGAGGTTGAATATCAAAGAACGTTGGACCAAGGGTATGCCCTCGACAATCGCCGGGACCGCGTGACGAATGACGATATCGAAGTCGCTGGACAAGGACCAACAGGCACAACTTTTCGAAAACAACCCTATCCAAGTGATTGGAAGCGCCCTGAAATTGCTGCCGAGGCATTGTATGGTGTGTCGGCTCGTCCAATCAAGCCAGTTGCTCGATCGACTGATAATTATGAAGCATTGGCCTACAAGAACCAATTACAGCGACGTTTGCATGGACTACCATATCAGGGTGAACCCATAGGTCCCGAGTTGATCGAGCGAGAATTACGAGGTCGTACTGTGCTTGAGAAGAAGTATGGACCACTGGGCTCCGAGCTCGTCGAGCAAGAAAAGCTGAAGCAGATGGCAATCGACGCAAAAAAGCGCGACGATGACATGGTCCGCAAGAAGTACAATGGGATACCTCTACCGACGCAACGATTCAATTTTGCTTATGCACGTTACGAGGATGGAACACCAAAATCCGGTCAGATCGTAGAGCAGCAGCAATCAGCCAATCGCAACTTGGAAGCATACGAAATGGCGCACCAAAATAGCAACCAGCTGAGATTGGAAGCAAAGCGGGTGTATGCATCGGGTAACATTGCTGCAGGCAGGGAACTCGCGAGAAGGGCTGAATATGTGCTGTCCAACGCAGAAAGGGATTTGTTAGCAGCCGATCCCTCTCTAGCACTCTACATGCAGCGGAAGCGCGAGCAAGATCAATCGCAATTTTCTGATATTGCCACTCCAATGAGATCAAGAATTGGATCCATGAGCACCGATTCTAACGATTCATTTTTCAACAAGACGAGACAGGAACGCGAAGACGAAAGAAAAAAGATCGTTAGCATGATGAGTGGTCGCGTGAGCGAACTGAAGGAAGTGTGGGCTGAAGGCAATATGACGCCCAAATCAATAGAAAACAAACTTAAGCGAGTCACAAAACTAAGTGGTAAAACACTTGACGAATTTGGCAAAAAGATGCACTATTTGACACCAACTTCGTTGCAAGAATCCGAAAATGCATTTAGTGAGATGGATCTGACGTGGAGAAATATTGCGGATTCTATCGATGATGAGAAGAAGGTCGCTCTAGGGGCAAAAACAAAACGAGAATATGTAGATCTTGCTATGAAAGCGGACGTGATTCGGGAAAAACTAAGACTTGCGAAAGATGCATTGCAACTTGAAGCGCGCTCCAGAGCATCATCTGAGGAAGGCCCAACTATTGAAGTCTCATCATCGCGCGAGTCATCTGTGCCCCATAGTCTGCCACTGGAAGAGGAGGCACTACCACCCGAATCCAAGTCACCTACGGGGTCAGTGCCCGGGACTCCAACTGCAGAAGAGGAAGAGTCGGCAGGGGCTGCGACACCTTCTGCAGCAGAATCAGACCCAGTCCCCGACAAGTCTCCTGAAGAGATCATCAAAGACATTCAAGGCGCTGAATATGAAGTCACTTCAGATAAGCAATTCATTAGGGACTACAATGTGATTGAGTCAAAAGAGTTTAAGGATTTATCGGAAGATGCACAAAGTGAGATCACGAAAAAGCTATTCAAAACACTTACACATATCAACATAAGTGCCAGGGCATTTAAGGGAATTGATGTGTCTAAAAAATGGGAATACCTCATAGCACTTGCGTATAAAATATACAAACCTAATGGGGACCCAGTCCTCATGTCCGAAGAATTTTTAAACTTCGGCAAAAAGGATAGAAAGCGCTTCATCACCATGTTGAATAGATATAAATTCACCGGCGATGAGCTTGCGTATCTTCAAAATCAATTTCCATCCGGTCCTAAATGAACACCCTTTATATATAATCATGCCAGTGCTAACCTACACGGAGGCTATTGCCCAAGGCAAACCAATCAGCGGACTGCAGACAGTGCTCCTACCGAAAGCCAAATTCAGCAAGGAAGAAGCAAAAAAATGGTTAAAGGACCATAAATATAAGTATGGTAATTATCGTACTAGCAAAAACTCGAAGGAACTTCGATTTTTATCGGCAGAGCCGAACGAGGCAGCAAACTTTCATCGATTTATGCAGATAAACCCAATAGAGGGAGCAACATATTACACAGAGAAATTGCCCAATGGAGTCGAATTAGTGTTTATGAAGGAGGGCGCTCCAGAACACCACGAACCACAGCAAAAAAATCCCCTACGCCCAAACAAGGCAGGCACTCGACTCAAGAGAAATCGAATGCCATTGATGAAAGTGGACGCAATGGGGGGCGAGGTGAAGGCGGTTCCATTAGTATAAGTAGGGGCAGTGCCCCTACAACCCCAAAACTCCTTCTTTCCTCAATGCTCTCGCTATCTCAGCTTTCTTTTTTGCCTTGTTTACGTTGGGGGTTGCTATTGCTTTGGACGTCTTGGGCACGATAAGGACATCGTCAATGCGATATCGTTTTTTTACTGCGTTCCCCTCTGCATTTTTTACGGAGAGCTTAGATCTGCCGATGGTATCAACAGTGTAAATATCATTAGAATATCGCTGTCCTTCCTTCTCGAAGGTGCCTCGTTTATTGGGTAATCTGATGGTGTCTCCTGGGTGAATATCACGATTGGACATGCGCTCCCAAGTGTGGACCCTTGCTTCGTCAATGATTTCCTGCTCGTCCTTTTCATCGACTGTGTTGGGTGCTTGTCCTATGGCTGAATGTTCTGAATCGTTATAATTCTTGACGAATTTTGGTAATACGTCTACCCACTTGGTGGTATCGTTTGCAGTCATGTATTTTGATATCATTGCTTTAAGTGTGCGATTGAACCGCTCTATTTTGCCCATAAAATTGTGGTCGCCTTCCTGGCCTGTAATGTGATCAATATCATTGTCTTTCAATACTTTTTGCACGAGTTTATTTGTAAATTCTGAGCCTTGGTCACTTTCGGCCACAATGATTGGATGTCCTGCTTTTTTCGCTTGCTCAATGAGCTCCTTTACAGCGCGAGCAGCCTCACTCGCTGTCTTGCCTTTCATAGGGATTGCATAGCCATAGCGATTATTAATTCCGACAGCAGTAAGCGCTGCATTGTAGCCATTATTTTTCCGTGGATACGGGTAAAAAATTAGATCCATTTGGATTGAGTTGATCGGCCCAACGATTGGTATTCCTTCTGATTTCTTTTGTGGCGCTTGATGTACCTGAGAGACTTCATTTTGAGAAAAAAATCCATCCACGTCTTTCATTGTAATGCTTTTGTCAATTTTTTTGGCTTGTTGGAGTAGCTTGCGCTTCCCAGTGAAGCCAGTCTCAGGGTTGTAGTAGATTTTTCGGATTGTATCCATCTATATTTATAAGTATTTCATGTTCAGTCCATTATTTACAGCGTCAAAAATTTCGATGTAATATCGTTCGCGCTCGAGGATGTGTCGTTTGCTTGTTGCAGTAAATTCTTCCACTAATTCGATCACCGAATCGGCATTCTTCATCGCTTTATATAATTTGGTTTTGCCCTTGGATTTTTTGTGTTCTTCAAACCGAGCTTCAATTGACTGCTGTGTGCTACCAATGTAAATGTTTTTCTGCGTTGCCGGCAATTCAGACATGGTGCATGTAATTTTGTAAATTCGAGCGATTGTGCCCTCGGCCACTTCGTCACTAAGCAGAATCGGAAGCCAGTCCATATCGTAGATTGTAACAAGTTTGGGATCTGTAGTCCTTGTAAGCGCAGTATATCGTGTCTTGTGGTGCATACGGTTGAATTCCCAGATTGCGTGGGGCTTATCGATAGTGGCGCCCTCGATTTTGTAAGTTGTTACCGCGTACGCGGCAGAAAAGAACTTTGTAAATATATCCATTGGCATGGTAAGATTTTCGCTTACTTTCTGATTTTTGTTTAAGATTCTTGCGCTGAGCGTCACAATTTTTTCGTCGAAAAAATCCACTACATACATCTCATTGTTGGAGAATCTACCTTCGAATGGTGTCTTTAGGGTGTTGGTTTCATTTGCTACAACTGGGAGCCCATTGTATAGCAGCATATGTTCATTGTCTTCTTTTGTGATTTGTGTCGCATCGGCGGGTGCGTTAGCCTTCATCCAGTAGAAATTGATGAGCTGGCGTAAAGCATTGGTCTTTACGATGTTGATGTCACATTTGGTATCTGCATTTGAATAGGCTGCATCAGCTAGCTTTTTGGTATTTCTGACGCGTTGCCTTTTGCCATCAATCGTCTTCCACTCAACAAATTGGTTTAGGAAGCTCTCAAAGCTACTACGCTTCCAAGCGTTGACGTGGCGTTTGATCAGCTGATATGCTCGATCAGCGGCAGCTTCGGTAGTTTTTGAAAGAACTTCAAAAACATCATGGTATTTGGCACATGCATTAGCGTAATCGGGATTCGCGCGGCATTGCTTAGTGAGCGTGATTTTGTTTCGGTTAAACAGATCGATGAACATTGACGAGTCCACATACATACCTCTCTCTTCTAAGTGTGGTTCCACTGGGGTCTCCTGTCGTTTATCGCCAAAACCGTAGAGATGCACATACTTGGGCAGCGCAAACAGAAACTTGTAAACGAATAATGGCACTTGGTTAATTTCGTCTATAATGATTACGTGTTTTTGAAATGCCTTCTTCAGCGCTGACTCATTAGTTCTTCCAGACTGATTTATCCCAAGGAAGCTATGCAGAGTCCTTCCTTCGATATTATTGGCAGCGGTATTGGTAAAGGAGAGGACAGAGCATGTGACGCCCAATTGGTCGCAATTATCTCTAATTTGCTTGATAAGATAGGATTTTGCAGTCCCCGCAGGACCTTCAACGAATACTCTATTGTATTTTAGGATTTCCTTGTAATTGAAGTGCTCGTCTGGGTTTGCTACGACCTCATTCCATACTTGAGGAGAATATGGAACGGTAGTCGAATTTATAAACCTTGTACTTGCATTGAGCTTCATATCCTTAGATACTTTTTCCTGCCGATATCCTCCGAGTTTTGGCTGTTCACCCAATTGAATCTTTCCAAGCTCCTGATCATGCGTGAAATACACGCAATCCGTCTTAATATGGACGATTGTTGAGAGGGGGCGCTCCACTTGGATAAACTTCATCAGTTTATAAGCAGCTAGATAGCATCGCTGCACAATTTGAACATGCGTAAGCTTGTTGGTGGACAACTTTATGAGCTCGTTGTAAGCTTGGACCCGGTAGAGATGTCGCTTTTTCCCGTTACTATCAGCAGTTGGCATAATCATGGTATGTATAATGGCCTCGGGATGCTTGTGCACGTAATAGCTGGCCTCATCCCAGTTGCTTGTAATGATCGCTGATTTTGGCACCTTCTTGCTGTTCATCGCAAACGAACCGATGAGTGAGTTGACCAGTAGCTTGGCTCCATTGGGCACTGACTCGTACACCACATTGACAAATTTTTTGTAAAGCTCGTCATTGCTTTCGCATGGATGTGACAGGATCTGGTGCGAAATGTTACTATGCGTGACTAATTGATCATTTAATGCTTCTTGGACCAATTGGTAGTCGTACCAGCCATTCCCTTTGAATGGAAAGTAATTCTGTGTTCGTATGAAATAAAATCCCATTTTGAGTTGCTTTTCTGCTTTGAATGGCTCAATCACGGAGTCGACATCGAACACACCAAAGTCGCCGTTGACAAGGATAGACGTATATGCCTTGGCAATATCGATCGCCTCGAGCTCATCCTTTGTTTCAAGCAAGGAGAAATTAAACCCACCATTTGGAAAGCGCTTTTGCTCGAGCTCTTCCTTAATGCTTGGGTTCAAAGTGGACTGCTGAATGCAATTAGTCTGATTTGTCAAATCAGACGAGTCACACAGTTGAGCCATTGCTATTCTAGCCAGCTTTGGTATCGATTGATTTCGGAATGCGATCCCCAGTTGATCACAGATCGCACGGGCCTCGTGGTAGCATGGCGAGAAATAAATATTGTAGCCGTCGCAGCAAATCATTACTACTTCATTTTCGATCCATGCTGCCTTGAATGCAGTTCCTTGGTCCAAAAGCTCTAAGTAGTAGCTAGTGAGATATTCGGCGTCTTCACCCACGATAAAGCAGTGCTTTTTGATCGAAGCATTGCATTGTTTTTTGATGAATTTTCTGAATCGCTGGCTGGAAGTTGACTTGAAGGTCTCTCCGGTGAGAGATTCATCCTTTGCGTCGCTTTTGCGTGCCTCAACGTCATCGCCTCGGATGGAAACTGATGGGGAGCTCGATTTGACGATTCTCTCGCGATACTGTTTATCGGTTACTTCGTAGCAGTGGCTGTTGGCAATTGTAATGATTAGAGCCTTATGGTTTCGATTTTCACTGATTTGTTTGATTACCTCTTTGAATTCCAAATCAACAGCATAGAATGAGATATCATAAGTTTTGCAGAATTTAGAGAGGTCTTCAGCAGTGAGGCCAGCCCATCGCTGCTTGCCAAAGAATTGCTCTAAATTCTTGTATCTTACCGCCTGCTTGGGGTAGTTCGTTAATAGGATGTCATATGCACAGGTGCCCTTGTCCCTTGGTCTATCTACGGTTAGGTGTAGCTGGGGGTAGATTAATGCATTGCCGAAAAGCGGCAAGTCATTGAGCTGGCTTCTGTCACTCGGCGTCACAATGGATGCAATTTTGAGGTTAGTAATGACAGGAATATACCATTCAGCAATGCGCTGCTGAGCATCATGGGACGCCGCTGCTAGTGCTGCGTCGTATTGTTGTTGTTCTGTAATATATTCAGTCTTGAATATGGCCGTTCTGTGACGCACTCGTGCATTTTCTATCTCTTTTATATGCCAGTCGAATTCGATAGTCACAATTTTCATTGTGGCTAGAGGCAGTGCCTTAATCCTTCGGTATTCATCGACCCAGAACTGTTTTGTTGTGCCAACAAAGCCAGGGGTAGTGAGCTTTCTCTTAGTTGCTTCATCCTTGGTTCTGTGGTAGTATTGAGCCTTAGTTAGTTTTGTGCGAGTAGGTCTCTGCTTTGCCTCAACTGGTCTCTGCTTTACCTCAACTCTAGCTGGTTGTGCTTGGTTTATTCGCTGTAACTCTGCGCCCCAGTCAGCCTTTGTCGTTCGTCGATAATTGCTGACAAGCGTTGCGGTGATTGGTACGCCTGTCTGGGTGGACAGATCCTTTACTCTTCGGTAGACCGCTGCTTTGGCTGACATTATATAAGGGGGTTGGATAGTTACTTCAGTATAAAAAAAAAATAATTTAACATTAAATAATTTAATATTGTTGACTAATTATCTGTGACGACTTGGCGGACGTAGATTACTTTTGGTGGCTCGCCAAAGTCCATTTTCTTGGATATCTTCCAAGAAACCAAAGTATTTACGTTCAATTGGTATTTGGCCGCGATTTCGCTCATAGAGAGCCCATTTTGGTAATCTGCGACTATGGCGTCCTTGGTTCCTTGGGGCGTCCTCGTGAAGAGAGACCCAATCTTCTGGTATTTTTTGGGTGCATTTTTGTGGCATTGTTTGCATTCCATCTCGGCCGTCAGCCCCTTCGTCAGACGAAACTCATTGAGCCCCTTTGTTTCCTTGCAGGTCTTGCATTCTTTTCTGATCGAGTCTAGTGGGATGGTTTGTGTTCCGATGACCAATGACATCCTATATGCTATACATTATTCTTCGGTTAAAAAAAAATAATTATGTCACTTGCTTAATTAGGTGTCCGTTCATCAGGTGGTGGTGTCCGTTCATCAGGTGGTGTCCGGACGACGGAAAAAATATCCTCACTTTGGAAAAAGTTTCCCGGTTTTGGAAAAAATGTCCGGAAGCAGAAGTGCGT
>Ga0302319_10010840_pt1 | contig 17339 bp, 6 predicted proteins | sample Bog_T0_2_FD_203319 | JGI IMG/M metagenome (GOLD analysis project Ga0302319, IMG submission 203319) | Peat permafrost microbial communities from Stordalen Mire near Abisko, Sweden - Bog_T0_2 | ecosystem: Environmental > Terrestrial > Soil > Wetlands > Peat | place: Sweden: Abisko, Stordalen Mire...
CTGTCACCCGCTCGGGGACCAAGGATTTCCATGGGAATGCTTTCTACTACAATCGGAACTCTGCAACAGGTGCTAACGACTCTCTTTCTAAGGCAAGCGGGTTTCCCAAACCGCTGGACGATCTGCAGCAATTTGGCGCGGGACTGGGAGGGCCGATCTGGCGGGACCATCTTTGGTTCTTCGTCGATTACGAACAGCAACGGGAGAACGATCCGATATCGGTGATCAATCCGGCGCTGACTCCGGGGCAGCTAGATCTGGCCAGCAACTTTGGAATTCCCGACGGGACCGCGTTACCTCCGCCGAACGCGCCCTATCCGGTGCCGGGCAACGACAGCGCGCCCGATCCGGCCAATCCGGCGTATCTCCAACAAGTCTCGAACGCCCTGGGCGCGCTGAGCTCTAACCTTGGAACCAAAGCGAGACATAAGAACGATCTGGTGGTTAGCTCCAAGCTGGATTATCAAGCCAGCACGCGCGACAGCTTCTTTCTGAGTTTCAACATAAACCGATTTAACTCGCCCGGAGGCGTTATCACCGTCAGCCCGGTGGCTGTTTACGGGATACAAACGCTGGCCAACGACTATGTGCATGACTTCCAGGTGAGCTTGGGATGGACGCACACGTTTTCGCCAACGCTGCTGAACGAATTCCACGCCGGTACTTCCGACGACAACCAGATCGCGACGCCCACAGGACTGGCGCCAAACATCCCCACGATCATACTGGATAGCCCGGCCTCGTTCACGTTGGGCAACGCTCCATTTTCCGTGGGGAAGGTGTTTGAGAGACAGTGGTCCGTGGCCGACCGGGTCGACTACGTGATCGGTAAGCATACGCTGCAATTCGGGTTCGATTGGAGCCGCGCGTTTGATGCCGACACCAATTTTGGCGGCGCGGACCCCAATGCCGACGTGCAGTTTGGTTCGCCTCTGGGAAGTTATGAGTTTTCGAATCTGGAGAGTTTCGCCTTGGGTGAGTACAACATATTCAGTCAGGCTGCGGGCAATCCGACTTTTTCCTTCGCCGTGCCGTACTACGGATTTTATGTGCAGGATTCGTTTCGCGCTTTGCCGCACTTAACGCTGGAAATCGGTTTGCGCAACGATTTCCAGGTCTATCCACAGCCTGCCGAAAATCCTGCCTTCCCCCAGACTGGTCAATATCCAAATCAGTATCGACGTTTGGCGCCCCGTTTCGGATTTGCCTGGCAACCTCTATCGAAGACAGTCGTACGCGGAGGATTCGGACGATTCTACGACAGCATGAATGGCCTGAACTACCGGAATGCGGTGGTCTCGAACGGACTGGCTTCACAACAGTCTTCAGTCAGTGTGAGTTACAATTCGGATCTTGCGCCGAATCAACAGGCACCCACGTTTCCGAGCATCCTTCCCAGCAATTCTCCACTGTTCCAGGCGTCTCCGGATATATCGCTGGTTTCTCCGCAGTTTCGCGTGCCCTATGTGTTACAGGCCAGTTTGCAGATAGAACGTGAGATTGGCGAACACACGACAGTGAGTGTCGGGACCATGTGGGCGCACGCGCTGCATCTGCTTTCCGGCAGCGCGTATGACTTGAATCTGAATCCTTTGCAAGGGACCACGACTTATATTGTGTGCCCTCCGGGAGCCGTGGCAGCACCCTGCACGGGGCCAACCATCACGCTCCCGAACATGGACAACGGCCTTCTGACGGAAGGCCGGGTCAACCCGAACCTGGGACAGATCAATGAGCTGATCAGCCCTGGGCAGAGTCACTATAACTCTTTGTTCGTACAGGCACAACACCGCCTGTCAAAAGGACTCTCCTTCCAGTTTTCGTACACGTTTGCCAAGAGCATCATGCTGGATGGCATGGACTTCAACAATCAGTTCGACTTTAGCAATACGCACGCTCCGTCCTTGTTAGACCAGCGGCATCGTATCAGTGTTGCCGGTGTCTACGATCCCGGTCTGGAGCGTCTGACAAGTTCGCATACCGGCCGGGCGGTGCTGTCGGGTTGGAGACTGAGCAGTGTCATGGAGTTCTCTTCCGGGCGTCCTTACGCGGGTTTGTTGAGTCCCGCCTGTACCAGCGCGAACCTATCGTTCAACAATTGCGGGCTCAATGTTAATGGCACTCTCACCGGCAATGACAACCTGAACGATACCGCCTTCAACCAGGACACGTCGAATACCGCTGCTGGAGTCAACGGCGCCGGACCTACGCCGGGTATTGGCCTGAATTCCTTCGACGGACCCTGGACCGAGAGGATCGACCTGGCGTTAGCGCGTAATTTAACGATCAAGGAAGGCAAGGTGTTGCAGCTTCAGGTGCAGGTCTTCAATCTGTTTAACCACGCCAATTATTATGCACAGAATGGCGATGGTATTAACCAGCTCCAATACAATCCGATTGGGACCAACTGCGGCGACGGCATGTCGTTAAATCAGACGTGCTACCTGGTTCCGAATTCGGGGGCGGGCAATTTTGGAGCCCTCCAGGAAATCAGCCCGAACGGCCTGCCGCGGGTGTTCCAATTTTCGGCGCGATTTGCTTTCTGAAGGCCTCGAGTCGAGGCACTATCTTAAATTCAGTTTGAGCACAGGTTTGCCACGCGGATTCAAAGTGGGTACAATTCTGATTAGTAGTATGATCCAAATTGAGTCCGCGCGAGTTCCGTTCACTTCGCCACGAATTGCTTTCCAGGCCGTCACCGCTCTCGGGCGTGCCGATGCGATGGGTTTACTGCCGGCGAACGACCGCATGGAAACGCTCGATTTGGTTTCATTCGGGAAGGTCATGCTTCACATACAGCGCGCCGGGATTGCTCGAAACATTCGTTTGGAATCCGGAGGTGGTCAGGCAGAATCGGAGGCAGCTTTGGAAAAAGCGCTCGAGCACCTGAATCTCGCGCTGGAAGAGTCGCCCGTGCCGGAATTCGAATGGAATCGTCTCACGGACTTGCTGGGTTTGGATCTCCTGTCACGACTACTCGGCGTTTCGGCGAGCAGCGTTCGCCGTTATACGTTGGCCGCGCGAACCACTCCGGACGATGTCGCGGAGCGGCTGCACTTCTTAAGTCTGATCGTAGGCGATCTCAGTGGAGCCTACAACGAAATCGGTATCCGGCAATGGTTCGGGCGGAAGCGTGTGCAACTGGATGGGCGGTCTCCCTTGGACTGGCTAAAAGCTCGGTGGAAGCCGGTGCAGCCCGGCCCGCTGCGGGTTCGGGCTCTCGCAAGCGCCCTGACCGCTTCTCCCGCGACATGATTGTCTTCCGGCATGCCGACCCTCGCTTCCCGTTCCTTTGGGAGAGCACGAACCAGCCGCCTGCGCGCTGGCATGGCCAAGGCGAAGGTCCGGTACAATACTTCGCTGACACGCCCGATGGAGCTTGGGCGGAATTCCTGCGCCACGAAGGTATCACCGAAACGTCGGACCTGGTGAACGTGCGCCGTGTTCTATGGGCGGTCGAGATGCCCGACCAGATGCAAATGGCCGTGCCAGCTTTGTCACACTCGGATTTGACCGGCGGAGCCCGCACGTACGCACAGTGCCAGAAGGAGGGGCGCCGTCTACGCGAGAACGGCGCCCAAGCTCTACGCGCGCCTTCGGCCGCGCTGCTCCCTGGACAAGCTCGAGGATGGAGAGTTGACGGCGGTCTGCAGCCCGCCGGCGAACGCGAAGGATACGTCCTGGTGATTTTTGGACCGCAACCCGGTTTTGTTGGCTGGATCGCTGCTTTCGCCGCCCACCCCCGCTCGGACGTTCTGAAGCGCGTCCGGCCCTTACCCGATTAATCAATTTCGAAATCGAAGATTCATCTGCCCCTGGGTGGCCCGCGGATTTGGATGCGAGACACTGGAAGAGAACGAATGCAATCAAGTCAGAACGAAAACATCCGCAATATAGCCATCATTGCGCACGTGGATCACGGCAAAACCACGCTGGTGGACGCCATGTTGAGGCAAAGCGGCATCTTCCGGGCCAACGAGCAAGTCGCCGAACGAGTCATGGATTCGAGCGATTTGGAACGCGAACGCGGCATCACGATTCTCGCCAAGACCACGGGGGTGCGCTATCACGGCACTAAGATCAACATTGTCGATACACCGGGCCACAGCGATTTCGGCGGGGAGGTGGAACGCGCGCTCAAGATCGTCGATGGAGTGATGCTGCTGGTGGATGCCAGCGAAGGACCGCTCCCCCAGACACGCTACGTTCTGATGAAGGCTCTGGAAGCCAAGCTGCCGCAGATCGTCGTGATCAACAAAATCGACCGGCCCGACGCGCGGATTCAAGAAGTGCTGAACGAAATCTACGATCTGTTCATCGATCTCGACGCGCACGAAGACCAGCTCGACTTTCCGGTGATTTACACCAACGCCAAGACAGGGGTCGCTAAGACGGACCTGGAGAGCGATTCCGACACTCTGCAACCGCTGTTTGAAGCTATTCTGAAGAATATTCCCGCTCCGGTCGGCGATCCCCACGCGGTACTGCAACTGCTGGTGGCCAATCTCGACTACAGCGATTACCTGGGACGCCTGGCGATCGGCCGGGTCTTCAATGGGACCTTGAATATCGGCGACGAGGTGTCGATCGCCAAGCTGGATCATAGTTTTCATAAGACGCGCATCACCAAGCTATATTCATTCGAAGGCTTGAAACGAGTGGATGAAACCGTGGGGAGGCCCGGCGACATTCTGGCGATCGCCGGGGTGGAAGGGATCACGATCGGCGAAACCGTGACCAGCGCCGAAGACCCACATCCGCTGGCGCACATTCAGATCGACGAGCCAACCATCGCGATGACCTTCACCATCAACACATCGCCGTTCTCCGGCCGCGAAGGCCACTACGTCACTTCGCGCAATCTGCGCGACCGGCTGGACAAGGAATTGCTGACTAATGTCTCCATCAAAGTAGAGGAGGCGGGCGGACCGGACGCCTACAAGGTGATGGGCCGCGGTGAACTACAGCTGGCAATTCTGATCGAAATGATGCGGCGCGAAGGCTTTGAACTGATGGTCGGCAAGCCCGAGATTCTTACTCGCACCATCGACGGCAAATTGCATGAGCCTTTGGAACTTCTGGTGATCGACTGCCCGGAGAATTTCGTCGGCGTGGTAATCGAGAAGATGGGCAGCCGCAAGGGCAAGATGAATAAGATGGTCAACCACGGCTCCGGGCGCGTGAGACTGGAATTTCTAGTACCCTCCCGTGGACTGATCGGTTTGCGCAGCGAAATGCTGACCGACACGAAAGGCACGGCGATCATGAACTCGCTTTTCCACGGCTATATCGAATGGCAAGGCGACATAGAAACCCGGCCCACAGGATCGCTGGTGTCCGACCGCCCCGGTAAGACAACGGGTTATGCGATTTATAATCTGCAGGAGCGCGGCGAGATCTTCGTGTCGCCAGGGACCGAGGTTTACGAGGGGATGATCATCGGCGAGAACTCACGGGACAGCGACTTGAACGTCAATATCGTCAAGGAGAAGAAGCTGACAAATATGCGTGCGTCTACGTCGGATGAAGCCATCCGGCTGGTTCCGCCAAAGCTTCTGAACCTGGAGCAAGCTATTGAGTTTATTCGCGAGGATGAATTTGTGGAAGTGACGCCTAGTTCGATCCGGTTGCGGAAGAAAGTCTTAAAGTCGAACCAGCGATAGCGCTTGGCAGCTAGGTGTGACGTTCGGTCAAGGTTTCGAGGACGGACAAAAGACCTAGCACCAGCAGCGCGCTGACACCGGCGTAACGCACGACTTTTGGTGGAATCCTGGTAGCGATCCACTGGCGGACACCCGCGCCGAGTGAAGCTGCCAACACTCCCTTAGTAGCCATCGCGGCAACCGCTCCAATCCAGACTAGCCATGGCGATCCGAAGCGGGCGGCCATGGTAGCGGCGGTGATTTGTCCGACATCGCCCCATTCCGAAAAGAAGATGGCGGCGAACGACACCATAGCGGCACGCGAAGCGCGCTGGTCTTTCTCCGACGATGTACGCTCTACAGGCTTGCGCCAAAGAGCGATCGCGACGCCGATGAAGCTGGCGCTAGTGACTGCCGCGACGAGTAACGGCGGCAGCCTGGCGATAGCGCTACCCACCGCGACCGCGACGGCCATTTTTGCCATGAACGCGATCAGCATGCCGATCATGATCGGCACGGTGCGGTAGCGGGTAGCCAGGACACCGGTGGTGTAGAGCAACTTGTCGCCGACGATCTCGGCGACAAACACCGCTCCATACGTAGCCAGCAATACGGCGATCATGCCGCCGTTAGCGCCCCGCTTTCAAGGCCGACCATTTTGCCATGATAGCGGTGTAGGCGGCTTGCTGCTTCTTGCAGCTCTCCAACTGAGCCGCAGTGGGAGGCATCTCCGAGGCTTGCATGCCCATTACCGCGCCCACGACGAGGCTGCCGATATTGGTGAGCGTCGGCGTAGCCGCCGGAGGTTCCGGTTGACCGAAGCCTCCGAATCCGCCACCGCCAGGCGGGGCCGGAGCCTCAGGCGGCGCCAGTTCCTCCAGCTTCTTCTTCTGTTCTTCATTAGCTGTCGCCAACATGGCTTGAGCCTCTTGGAGTGCCGTAGCCGCCGTGCGGGCGTAATTCTCCATCCGCGTGGTCCAGGTGAAGATCTGTTGCACCTCGGGTGTGATCTTTACGCGCGGGTCCATTTTGACGGCGATGGGTTGGCTTAACGTCTGGCCGTTAGCAGTGAGGCGAACGGTGTAGACGCCGGGCGCGACCCATGGCGAGCGGACGACGGGATAGGTGCGATGCGGCACCGCACCCTCAGCGCCAAAACTACCGCGCGCGCCCGAGCTGCCGGGCAACGGATCGTAATGCATGTCCCACGTAAAGCGATGCATGCCGGCGCTGGTCTTGAGTATCTGTGGCGGCGCGGGCCAGTATAAGGGAAGAGCGCAATCCGGGGCGTTTGGAGTCTGCTGGCAGAGCTTGTTGTAGGCGGCGAAATCGGTTGCGGGATCGGGGCTGCGCACGGGGTCGGAGCTGGAGTAAGTGCGCACGACTTTTCCTTGCGCGTCGAGAAATTCCAACTTCACTTCGCCTGCGGTTGAAGGCAGGTAATAATCGACGATCGCCCCGTCGGGCGGGTTTTCCCCGGCGGGCAGCTCCGGTGGCCAGGGTGTGGGATCGTTGGTATCGAAGCGAATGCGGATACCCGTTTCGGGCTTGAATAAATAAGCGCTAGAGGCGGCGGCCGCTTCGGCAGCCTGACGCAAGGGCGTGACGTCGTCGAGAATCCAGAAGCCGCGTCCGTGCGTGCCCGCCACGAGATCGGAACATAGGCACGAATCGTCGTCCTTGACTTGAATGTCGCGCACAGAGATGGCGGGCATGTCGATCCGCAGTGAACTCCAGTGATCGCCATCGTCGATGGATACCCAGACCTGCGTGTCGGTGGAGGCGTACAGCAGGCCTTGCTTGCGGGGGTCTTCGCGGATGGAGTTGGTGACCGCTCCCGGAGCTATGCCGTTATTGATTTCGGTCCAAGTTTTTCCGCCATCGTGAGTGCGCCAGAGATGCGGATTCATGTCATCGAGGCGCAGTGTGTTGGCGGCGGCGTAAGCGGTCTTCGTATCGAAATGGCCGGCATCCATGTTGAAGATACGGGTCCACGCTTTCATCTGGGGCGGTGTCACGTTCGTCCATTTCACGCCGCCATTGGTAGTCACATGGATCAAGCCATCGCCAGTGCCTGCCCACAGCACGTTGACGTCGAGAGGCGATGGCGCCAGTGCGGTGATGGAACCTAACGCCGTGGGAGTTACCGTAGACGCGTACTTCCCGGCGTTGGCGGGTATGTCCCAGGTCTGGCGAGTGAGATCGCCACTGATGGGAGTCCAGCTATGTCCGCCATTGGTGGTCTTCCAAACGCCCGCAGTCGCATAGAACAAGAGAGTTGGATCTTTGGGCGACCAGATCAGCGGTTGGGTGCGAACCGTGCGTGGCGGCGGAGCGCCCGTAGAGTCTCGCGGTGGAGTGATAATCTGACGCTGCGCAGTCACCCGGTTGTAGATGGTTACCTTGCCGCCGTAAACAAGGTCTGGATTCTTCGGGTCGGGTGCGGCCTCGCCGTATTCTTCAATATCCACTGGGTGCCAATCGTGGAACGTGATTTCGCCGTCCATGCTGCGGCTCTCGACGCAAGCCGAGCCGGAATCCTGCTGGCCGCCGCACAAGCGATAGGGGAAGGCATTGTCGGCGGTCACATGGTACATGGCGGCCGTGGGCTGGTTATACCAATTGCTCCAGGAGTGCCCGCGGTTGGCGGAAACGACTCCACCTTGATCGCTGACTAAAAGTATGATGTTCGGGTTGTTGGGATTGACCCAGCTCTTCTGGTAATCGTCGCCGCCGGGAGCGCCGCGCACTGCGGTCCACGACAGGCCCGCATCTTCGGTGCGCCAGAAAACTGTCGAACAACTGTAGACCACTTTTTCGTTGTGAGGATCGACCGTTATGGTGGGCAAATCGCCTCCGCCGATGCGTCCGAGGGGCCGCGTGTCGGGCGCGTGTCGGCCAGTCGATCCCATTTCGTAGACGCGGGGATCGTCGGTAGCAAGGATCCAATGATCGCCGCCGTCGTTGCTCTTGTAGAAGGAGATGTTACCGCCGCGTCCACCGCGGGGCGCGCGCCCTGCCGGTCCCGATGCGGGCGCCTCTGTTGCCGGACCGCCTGCTGCCACGGTGGCGTAAATCACCTGCGGATTGCTGGGCGCGATAGCTAAGTTGGCCTCAATGATGGGCGGGAGTCCGCCAGCCAGTTTCTTCCAGGTGGAACCCCCGTCAAGCGATTTATAGATTCCACCATCGGTTCCGCCAAATGCGCCGTTTTCGTAGAAGCCTTGCTGTTGCTGCCAAAGCGCGGCGTACACAGTGCCGGGCTGGCTAGGATCGAGGCGGACATCGTTGCCGCTAGTGTATTCGTCCACGTACAGGATTTTTTGGAAGGTCGCCCCGCCGTCGGTGGAGCGGAAGATTCCACGCTCCGGATTGGGACCGTAAGGATGGCCCAGCGCGGCGACGTAGAGACGGTTCGGATCCCTCGCATCCACTTCGATGTTGGCGATCATTTGGGAATCGCGGAGACCGAGGTGCGTCCAGGTCTTGCCGGCGTCGGTGGATTTGTAAACACCATTGCCCACGGCGAGATCGGGCCGGATGATGCCTGCTCCGCTGCCGACGTAGATAATATTGGGGTTCGACGGAGCGACCGCTATGGCGCCGATAGAGCCGGTGGATTCGTTATCGAAGAGTGGCATCCAAGTGGATCCGAAGTCAGTGGAGCGCCAAACGCCGCCGTTATCGAAGCCAATGTAGAAAACATTGGGTTGGCTGGGCACGCCAGCTAGAGCGCGAGCGCGGCCGGCGCGGGGCGGTCCGATCTGACGCCAGTGCATCTCGGAATAAAGCTTCGGATCGATCGTTTGGGAGTCGCCGGAGGGGGCGATGGCGATGGATAGACCCAGGAAGACAAGGTAACGCGAAAGCGGCAAAGTGATTCTCTCCTGAATCCGCTTAGTGTAGCAATTCGCGAAAGCGTCGGCCCTTTCTAGGGAGCAGCGGGGGGAGTGGTTGGCGCGGGTGCCGACAGCGCGGCCGCCATCGCTATGACTCGATTATGGTCGAGAGCGCCCGAACAGCAGAGAAAGTGGCGATCGGCGGGCGATGCCTGATTATGTTCCTGGATATGCTGTTGGGTGCAGGGAACATTCAATTGCAGGCAGAGCCAGGCTACCAACTTGGCGCTGGCTTGGTACTGCGCTTCTGTTGCCATCAGTGTGCCGGGAATGGCGGCGTGCTCGATCCCTACCGAATGCCCATTCACCTCCGTTGCGTGCCACGCTGTGTCGCTGAGCGGCAGAAGTTGAAACACCGTGCCATCGCGGTCGATCACGAAGTGCGCCGACACACGGTTCGGATGAACGCTGGCGATGAAGGTATTAATGGCGCTGGATGCGGTGGGGCCGGATGTTATGTGCAGGACCACCAAATTACGCTGAGCGATGGTGCCCGGCGCCGAGTGACCCATCAAGGGCCGCTGAACCGCTGCGGGATAGAACTCTTCACTCATCGAACCTCCTTTTACGTGGCGCGGGAGGAACCGCGTTTGGACCTACTATACTCCTGCGTTCGTCGAAATGGAAGCCGGACTCCTAAGGAATCGTGGCGCTCGCCGCTGTCGATGTGCCCACAGAATTCGTCAGTGTGGCGGAGACCGACGCGATGGTATTCACGTTGCCTCCGATGGTGAAAGGCATGGTCAGAGAGAACTGCGAACCAATGGCGAGCGAACTGGAGTTCCCATACCAGGACGTAAACATGGAACTGACGTCGACGGTGAACGATGTCGTCTGCAAGGTGGCTCCAGAAGCTGGTGTGAATTGGAACGTAGCCGTCTTCATGTCGCGTGTGGTGGATAGCCCATCGATCAACAGTTGGATGCCGCCGCTGATCTGGGTCACTACCATGCTCTTAATCACTGGAGCCGCTGCCAGGATTTGGGTGGTCAAGGCAGGCGCTGGGGACGGCGTTACATCGACGCCGGCCTCCATGAACGTGAGGCCCACCTGGATTGTGCCGGCCACGGTACCAGCCATGAACGTAAAGCTGTATTGGGTTGTATTCGGCGGAATCGTGAACTCCATGGTTTGTAGTCCGTTGGCGAATAGAAGGTCGGTGGTGGCTCCCACGCTGGGGGTCAACTGTAGCACGGCCTTGAGAATGATCGGCAATGTCGAGGCGCTCGCAAGAGTGATGTTGACGGCTGGCTGGTCACTGGGGTTGACCGAGGCCGGCAGACCGCCCGCCGTTGCCATCAGGGTGGGCGCGGCAATGTGGAGTTGATAGGTCTGAGAAGTAGTGGCTCCCTTGCTATCGGCCGCGGAGACACTGAAATTGAAATCTCCCGTAGTTGCCGGAATGCCGGACAAGACTCCGGTGGAAGAGGCCAGTGAGAGACCGGCAGGCGTCCCGCTCCCGGCGGTCCACGCGATGGCCCCGATGCCGCCCACGGTTTGGAATGTCGTGGAATAAGAGGTTCCGGCTGTGCCGGACGGTAGTCCGGAAGCAGTTGTGATGGCGAACGATATGGGCTTAACTACCAACGTGACTTGTACTTGGGCGGTTCCTGTGGTTATGTCCGTCACTTGTACGGTGAACATATAGGTCCCAGGTGTAGTCGGAGTTCCGGTAAGAGCGCCGCTTTGGGTATTCAGAGTGATGCCTGGCGGAAGCATTCCCTTCACCACGGACCATGTATACGGTGCATTGCCTTGTGCAGCCATAAGCGGAAACGTGTAGGTTGAACCGACCGTGGCCGTTAACGTGGTTTGCGTAGTAGTGATGGTTAGCGTGGTACTGACGACGCTGAGATCGAAGGACTGTGAAGTCTGGTCGAAATTCGGATCGGTAACCGAGATGTTGAAGTGCAGCATCCCGGTTTGAGTGGGCGTTCCGCTAAGAACGCCGGTCGCCGGATCTATGCTGAAGCCGGAGATTAAGCTGCCCGCACTCAGCGACCACGTGTATGGAGTGTTTCCTCCGGTTACGTTGAGCCCGTAAGAATACGGCACGTTCACGGAAGCGCTGGGGAGCGGCGAGATGGTGGTGATTGCGAGGTCGTTGGCGAAGATATCTACCGTGAACTGCCGTGTTGTTTGAGACCCGGCTGCATCCGTGATCTGCACAGTGAATGGGAAGCCGCCCTTTTGCGTGGGCGTACCGGAGATAACGCCAGTGTTGGAGTTCAGCGTTAGCCCTGGAGGGAGAGTTCCGCTGACGACCGACCAGCCATACGGGGTGGTTCCACCGGTGGCCGATAGACTTTGTGAGTAGGAGGCACCAACAGTGCCATTTGCCGGTCCCGGAGTAATCGTTATGGACGGAACTTTAGGGTTATCGACGGTCAGTGAGAAGGCGGCAGTTGCGACCAGGCCAGTGGTGTCGATGGCTTGGACGATCACGGAATAGGTTCCCGCCGCCCCCGGCGCGCCAGTGATGCTGCCCGCCGAATCCATAGAGATGCCGGGAGGCCACGCTCCATTGGCAAGTTCCCACTGATACGGAGCGCTGCCGTTGGACGCTGTCAGGGTATCCATGTAGGGGGTGTTCAAGGTTGCGTCCGGTAGCGGGTTGGACGAAGTGATGTGGAATGCGGCAGGCGCGACCACATGGATGGTGTAGGCCTTGGTTTCCGAGGCACGCGGAACCAGACCCACGGAAGCGGTGGCAGAACCGCTGTCGGTGACGGTCAGTTGAAAAGTGAAGGCTCCGGCGGTGGTGGGAATGCCGCTGAACGTACCACTGGCGCTGCTGAAAGTAAGTCCGTCGGGAATGGTACCTTGCGCAATCGCCCAGGTGTAGGGAGGCGTTCCGCCCGAAACACCCAGCGAGTAGTTATAAGGCTGGTCGACCACCGCATCGGGTAACGGCGAAGTGGTGATGATATTCGGAACAGTTGGATCGATCACCGCCAGCGAGAACGTTGCGCTGGCGGTCTTCCCGGAACTATCGGTCACGGTGGCCGTGAACGACGCCGTCTGGATAGCAGAGGGAGTACCGCTGATGGCTCCGCCGGCGGCGAGAGTCAAGCCGCTGGGGAGAGAGCCACCCGTTACCGCCCAAGAATAGGCCCCTGTACCGCCAATCGCAGAAAGGCTTTGGCTATAGCCAACGCTGATCTCAGCTTGCGGCAATTGGAGTGCACTGGTAATGGTAAGCGGCTCTAAACTGTTAATCGTTATGGTGAAAGTGGATGGGAGGCTGCTCAGTGTGCCGCTGCCGACCTCGACAGTGAAGGTGGAACTGCCGGCCGAGGTAGGCGTTCCGGTGATGGCGCCCGACGCTGCGTTGAGACTCAAACCAGGCGGGAGCGAGCCGGAGGCTAAAGTCCAGGCGTATGTGGGTCCGCCACCCGCTACTTGCAAGGTAGCGGAGTAGCTGGCACCCACTGTTCCGGCAGGCAGGCTGGTACTGGTGATCGTAAGCGCGGGGCCGCTGACCATGATCGATAACACACGAGAGACCGAGTTGTTAGCAGAATCGGTAACCTTCACGCTGAAGCTGAGAGTCTCGGCTTGCGAAGGCGTGCCTGACACGACTCCTTCGGGAGAGAGCAAAAGGTTATCGCCGATGCCCTGAGTCTGATTTAGGGTGAATGTGTAATTAGGAACGCCGCCTGAAACACCGATCGAGTCGCTACAGAATGAACCGACCGTACAAGCCGGCAACACCGCCGTAGTGAACTCCAACGCGGCGGGGGCCGACAAAACCGTAATCGTGAGCCTCTTTGTGAAGGTCTCATCGTCGCTAGTCACAGTGACGCTTATGGGGTACGTGCCCGCGCTCGTCGGCGTGCCGCTTAACGCGCCGCTGGTGGAAAGCGTCAGTCCAAGTGGCACGCCTTGGGCCGACCAGAAATAGTCACCGACTCCGCCAGACGCGGCCAAAGTAGTTGAATACGGGATCCCGACCGTGGCCGTGGGCAGAGAAGCGGTGGTTATGTTCAACGGAAGTTGGGCTGAGGAGGGATTTACTGGCAATGCAAATGTCGCGCTCGCAGTATGGCTCGCAGTGTCGCTAACCGTCACCGTGAAGCTCACCGTTCCGGGCGCCGGCGGCGTGCCCGTCAGCAGTCCGGTGGGGCTCAGCGTCAACCAGGCTGGTTGCTGGCTCAGCGTCCATACATAAGGGGCGGTACCGCCTGAGGCCGCGAATTGTAAAGCGTACGCGATGCCGACCAGCGCCGATGGTAGTGGGGACGTGGTGGTGATCGAGAGCGGGGTTTGGACTAGTGACGGGTTCACCAGTAGGGAAACGGTCGAGCTGCCATGGTTGTTCGCGCTGTCGGTTAGAGTGATTGTGAAGCTTACGGTTCCCGGCGAAGGAGGCGTGCCAGTGAGCAGACCAGCGGTGCTCAGCGTCAACCAGGAAGGCTGCCCGCTGGCTGTAAAAGTGTAGACCCCGGCGCCGCCCGATACGCCAAGCTGCACCGAGTAGAGGACGCCAACCGTAGCTGTTGGCAAAGGCGTTGGAGTGAGGATGGGCCCCGTCACAACAGGCAAGGTAAACGTCAGCGTTGAGGTGTTGCCGCCCGAGTCCATCACGGTAACTGTGATACCTACCGAACCTGACGATGGAGGTGTGCCGGTCAGCAGCCCGGTAGAGCTAAGCGACAGCCAAGTGGGTTGCTGGCTGGCCGCCCAGGTATAGATGCCGGCGCCACCGGAGGCTGCGAACTGGAGCGAGTAAGCGGCTGCGACTGTCGCCGCCGGCAAAGGAGAGGTAGTCGTGATGGCGAGCGGTGTCAATATGAGTGTCGGGTTGACGGGCAGTGCGAAACCCATGCTGGCGCTGTTACCTGCGCTGTCAGTAACGGTGACGTTAAAGCTTACTGAACCAGGCGACGGGGGTACGCCGGTAAGCAACCCAGTGGAGCTTATCGTCAGCCAATTGGGCTGCATGGTGAGACTCCAGCTATAGATGCCAGTGCCTCCCGAGGCCGCGAATTGTAGCGATTCGGCGATGCCCACCGTGCCCGCGGGTAAAGGAGACACGGTGGTAATCTGCAATGCCGAGTTGACTTGCAACGTGACGGCCGCCGTTCCCAGGTCACTTGCCGTATCGGTGACTGTAACGTTGAACGTCACTGGACCGGTGGTGAGCGGCGTCCCGGTTAACTGGCCTCCCGAGCTGAGCGTCAGCCAAGATGGCAAGCCGCTGGCGGTCCAACTATAGCTGCCGTTGCCGCCACTGGCAGCGAACGTAAATGTGTAGGGCACATTTACAGTGGCGGGCGTGGGCGCGTTGGTGATCGCGATGGAGCCGTAAACGGGAAGCGTAAAGGACTCGGTCGTGCCGTCCGTTGTTATCGAGAAGGTGATCGGACCTGGCGCAGGCGGCGTTCCGCTTAGCGTGTCGGTGGAAGACGGACCCGGCGGCAGGCTGAGCCAGGTAGGAAGGGCCGGGGACACCGACCAAGTGTTCAGACCCGATGACCCAGGCAGACAGAACAAGACCGAGTAGGCGATACCCGCGTTGGCGGATGACAGTTCGAATGGAGGGCCATCGTTCGGGATGATCGGAACTACGGTGGGCAAAGCCGGGCCAACGGGCACAGTGACGATAAGGCCGGCGGTGTTGTTAGCTGCATCCGCCGCTGTTACGGTGAAGGACGCGGAAGTAGTTCCGTCTGGCGGTGTGCCCGTAAGGAATCCAGTGGTGGTGAGCACCAGCCAGGACGGCAGGCTCGTGGCGGACCAGGTATAAGGCCCGCTTCCCCCCGATGCATTAAAGCCTGCCGTGTAAAGTTGACCTACAGATCCGGGAAGCAGCGATGTAGTTCCGATTGTAAGCGCTGTATTCACCGGCAGGCTGAAGGTCTGCTGGGTCTGAGCCTGGGTGAATATATCAGTCAGAGTGACAGTGAGCGATATCGTGCCAGGCGTGGCAGACGAACCAGTTAGAATGCCCTGGGGGCTGAAAACGAAGCCGGCAGGCAGGCCAGAGGCGGACCAGTTGTATTGACCGCTACCTCCGGCGCCCGTGAAGGCGAACGAATAGGCCGCCCCCGTCGTTTCACCAGGAAGGGTAAGTGGCGTAACGATGGTCAGCGACTCATCTACTGTCAAAGTAAATAGCTTACTGGCAGAGTTGCCGGCGCTATCGGTCACGGTTATCACAAACGTAAACGTGCCTGCGCTGATGTTTTCATTATCCACGCTTAATGTCCCGCTAGAGTCGAGCGAGAGCCAGTCTGGAAGACAAGTGGAGGTCCAAGTGTAAGTTCCCGTCCCACCGGTTGCTTGAAAAGTATAGGAGATCCCTCCACCCAATGTCGCGGGCGGCAAAGGCGAGCCGGTCGAGATCGCCAGCGTGGTGTTTACAGGCAGCGTGAATTGTTGGCTGACTGAGTTCTGAGCGGCGTCGGTTACCGTCACACCGAAGGTTACCGGCCCGGCGGTAGGCGGTGTTCCATTCAGAACTCCAGCCGGTGAGAGTGCTAACCAAGCCGGCAACCCTTGAGCGGTCCAGGTGTAGCCGGCCGTTCCGCCGGTGGCTACCAAGGTATCCGAGAAAAGGACACCCGTGGTTGCGGCTGGTAATGGCGTGGTGGTCGTAATGGATAGAGGACTGACTACGATGGTGAAGGACTGTGAAGTCGAGTTTTGGTTGGGGGTCTGCGAATCCTTGATCGTGACTGAAAAGGTGAACGAGCCAGCAGACGTAGGAGTGCCGGCCAACAGGCCAGACGAGGCGAGCGTCAGCCAGCCAGGCAGGCCGGAGGCCGACACAAAGTAAGGCGCAACGCCACCCGTCCAAGTCAGCAGATATGAATACAGCTGGCCCGATTGACCGTTAGGAAGTATCTGCGGCGAGGTAAATACGATCGGCGCGGAAGATGCGATCGTCAGCGGAATGTTGCTGGAAGTAGTGTCGCTCGCGGTATCGGAGACAGTGAAGTTGGGACTGAATGTTCCAGTCTCGGTCGGCGTACCGGTAATATTGCCATTGCTAGCAATGGTGAGTCCCATTGGCAGGCCGGCGGCGCTAAATGTATAGGTCCCCGATCCGCCAGTTGCCGCGATTGTCGCGCCTGAATAGACGGTTCCCGCTGTACCGGATGGCAGCGAAGTCGTGGTAAGGGTCAACGGGATGGCTGGAGCAGCGATGGTAAGAGTATAAGAACTGGTCGCTTGCAAGGGTCCGCCGTCCTCGCCGTCCGTGTTATCGGTGACCGTTATTGAAAAGGTGTAGGTGCCGGGCGTGGTGGGTGTCCCGGAAAGAAGTCCCGTACCGCCGTTCAGGCCGATTCCAGGCGGCAGGTTGCCGCTCGTAACAGCATAGGTATAAGGCCCACTGCCGCTGGTGGGGGCCAATTGCAGGGAGTAGCTGGCTCCTCCCATGCCGGGAGACAGGGAAGAGGGACCAAGTTGCAACGCGGTGTTTAAGTATGGGAGAACGGTGACAGTGTATTGGCCGCTGGCCGTGCCGCCCAAGGGATCGGTGGCGGTCAGCGTAAAGGTGTAAGTGCCGGTGGCCGTGGGGGTGCCGTAAAGAACGGCATCGGGAGTGTTAACAACCTCGTTCTCGTCATCGGATTCTACGGCCATGCCGGGAGGAAGAGATCCCGCGGTGACTGTAAATGTATTCGGGAAGTAGGTATCGCCGGCGGGAATGATGTTATAGAAACCATAAACCGAATAGTCCGCGCCGAGGATGAGGTTCGGAAGTATGCCGCCAGGGACATCTTCCGGGCTCATGGGCGACGGCGCGACGACGGATAGTGTAGCCGGCGCGGTTGCCACTTGGCCCTGA
>Ga0302319_10010841_pt1 | contig 17337 bp, 16 predicted proteins | sample Bog_T0_2_FD_203319 | JGI IMG/M metagenome (GOLD analysis project Ga0302319, IMG submission 203319) | Peat permafrost microbial communities from Stordalen Mire near Abisko, Sweden - Bog_T0_2 | ecosystem: Environmental > Terrestrial > Soil > Wetlands > Peat | place: Sweden: Abisko, Stordalen Mire...
AGCAGATCGACGGTGTGGCGATGCCGGGGCGCTCATTCACAGGCGGCATCTCACTGTGGTTGGGCCGCTGATTTATTTTTCTGTTGCCAGAACCAGCACCCAGTCCTGCGGCATGGGCAGCGGGTCGGGCAGATACGCATCGAGAAGGATTGCCTTTTCTTTCCCGAAGTCATCCCAGCCTTTGCCCTTCAGCTCTCCGCGATAGCCACCCTTGGCGTCGTAGAGTTTCTTGTCCAAGTGGTCGTCTGTTACGAGGGTCGGGCTCTTGCGCAGCTCGAAGTTGGCGTAGCTCTGCGCGGCGTCATCTTTTTGGTGGCGAAGGCCGGCGGTGCCTGCGGTTTGATTGGTCACGGGGACGATTCGCGATGTGTAGGTCTTCTGTCCATCGGTGATGGAGACGACGGCCCACTTCCCGCGGACCTCCGCGCTCAAGCGAATGTTGACGCCAAGCGCAGCCACCGGCATGCTGCCGATGGGGGCGCCATCATTGCCTTTGGTGCGATCGAGCAGGTACACCGCTTTGGCCGCGGGTGAATAGACCGCGGCCACGTAGTTGTCCTGATCATGGTAGCGAAGAACGAGCTCGGCATTCGTGTCACTGCGGCCATCGACCTCGGCCACCAGATCCTGCTCGCTCACCTTGTTGGTGATGTCGAGAAGATTGCCTTGCGCGGAGAGCTGGCCCTTGGCGCGATGGCCCTTGGCTGCGTAGCTTGTCCAGCTTGAGGTGTCGGCGCTGTCGAAGTTGTCGCTGAAGAGCACGGCGCCCGGATTGGGGCGCTCGACGGCGCCGAGATCGAATTTGACGCCCAGCGTGGGCTCCCAGTAGTACGCGTGATAGTGAACGCCAGGCTCGAGGCCGAGAATCGTGGGCGGCGCCGAGCAGAACAGCGAGAGGCATGGGTCGTAGATGACGCGGAATTTTCCGGGAACGCCGGCGGCGTAGGGCAAAAAGAAGTTGCCGCCCGCTGCCGCCCACTCGCCACCGGGGTAGGCCCACACCTCGCCTGCGGGAGCGGGGAAGGGATTGGTGAAGAGTGAGTCGAATGTACCGAGCTCGGGACCGAGGCGGGCGCTGCGCGGGGTGAGCAGCGTGGCGCCGCGCGGGGCGACCCACTCCGGATGCGGGGCGAGTTGCCACCACGGATATTTCTTGAGTAGCTTGGCGCCGAGGCTGATTTCTTCAGCGCCGGGAAGGTTCATGCCTTCATCCCAGGTCATGAGCGTGTACTTGACGCGCTGGAACGGCTTGTCGGTGCTGTAGGCCTCAAAGACAGGATTGGCGCCGTAGGTGTAGCCGGCTGCGCCGTTGAGCATGGCGGTCCAGAAGGCGACGCGCTGGAAGTCCTGGAAGTTGGTTCCTCCGATGCCTTCATAGCCGATCTCGCCGACGACTTCCGGCTTGGTGACGGAGGTGCGCGAGCGGGTGAGGCCGAGCGTGGCGATGTCGACGGCGATGCTTGCCCATCCGAAATGGCTGGGCTGGAAGAGGTCGAAATCGGTCAGCGATTCGTCGTTGAGCGGGACGTTGTAGGGCGGCGAGATTTCGTGCGCGGTGAGGGGGTGATGATAGGGATCGGTCGAGCGAATATAGCGCGCAACCTCGCTCCAGCCGGGGGCTTTGACGTCGATGGCTGCGCCGTTGATCATGAGCGGGGGGATGTCTCTTGCCGACTCCGGGGAGGGATCGAAGACCTCGCCGCCGGCGATCCAGAACACCGGATACGCGCCGTAGCGGGCGATGATGTAGCGCCAGTGTTTCTCCATTTTCGGGATGCCCATCTGGGCAAGCGCCTGGTGCCAGGAGCCGACGATTGCCGGCGCGATGCCGGCGTCGACGAGCAACTGAATACGGCGATCGGCGTAGTCGAAGTAGCGGGGATTGATCTGCTTGAAGTCTGGATCCCACACCGCGCCGCCTTCGTTGTGGAAGCCGGGATCGACGGGCGCCTGCTCTTCATTGGAGGGCACGAGGCCTGCGACGATCTGGACCACGGTGAATCCCTTGGCTTTGCGATTGGCGGTGAGCTTTTGAAAGGCGTCCCAGCTGAGGCGATCGGAGAGGCCGGTCCACCAGGTATCGCCGAGCCAATAGAAGGGCGTTCCGTCGGCTTGTTCAAAGTGGCGGTGATCGGCGCTGACGCGCAGCATTCCGTGGCGAAGGAGCGGGCTGGGGCCTGCATAGGCGGTCAGATTCACATGGGTCTGGTGGCCGTTCAGATCGGGATTGGCGCTGTCTGTGCTCTCCAGGCGATAGGTGTATTCGCCGGCAGCGGGCGGAGCGAAACGGACGGTCCATCGGCTGCCGCCGCGCCAGAAGGTGGGCACGCGCCAGGTATCCGCGCCGTGGGTAAAGATCACATCGGCGTCGACGTCGTTGAAAGGATCGGCGTAGGTCTTTTGCGAGGCGAAGGTGCGCTCGAAGACCCCCTGCACGCCGTGCGGAGCAGCGGGTGGAGTGGTCTGGGCAGATGCGACTGCCACGAAGGCCGCGAGCAGCGTCAGCAGTTTTGCGACGTAGGTCCTTGCCATCATGACTCCCTCGAAAAGTGACGCCGACGGATTGGCCTGATGATCAGGCCATCCGAGTATCGGCAAGGGTGCGCACAGGTGTCAAGACAAAGTCCACGGCCTGAGCTCCGAATCGCATGCAAGAAGCTCAAATCCCGATTGCAACCTGATGCGAACTTCTGGTACGTTGTTCTCGTAGCTCGCGAGTCCGCGCGCTGGGACGAAGATGAGCGGACTCTACCTGCACTCTCCTGCTTCTGAGGGAATGTGGACGGAGGCGCATCAGAGCACCTGGGAAAGGTGTGCCTGCGCGCTGCCAAGTTCGACGCCGCGACTGCCACTCCTCTTGATTCCATTCGCATCAAAACAAACAGGAGAGAAGCCATGAGCAAAGCAGGACATCACCACAAGATCAACTACATCGAGTTCCACTCCACCGACATTGCGCAGAGCAAGAAGTTTTATTCGGCCGTCTTCGGCTGGAGTTTTGTGGACTATGGGCCGGATTACGTCAGCTTCCAGGGTGCGGGCATCGACGGCGGCTTTGTCCGCTGCGCTCCACACGACGGTGCGGCGAAGTTGGGGCCTCTGGTCGTGCTCTACTCGGCTGATCTTGGAGCTACGGAGATTGCGCTCCGGCTGGAAGGGGGCGGAGTTGTGGTTCCCACGTTTGAGTTTCCTGGCGGGCGGAGATTCCACTTCTCGGACGGCGCAGGGAATGTGCTGGGCGTGTGGTCGGAGTGAAAATGCAGGGAACAAGGGAATAGGGAATAAAAACCCCGGTCTTCCGGCGCGGCGGACAAGACCGGGGGCACCCATTCTTGCTCTTGACCAAGAGCCGCGGAGCTAGTTGATGGTTTCGGGCAGCATGAGGGGTTTGCGGGGGCCGAGTTCTTCGCGCACCAGGGTGAGGCCGAGGATGCAGCGCTCGAAGCGGTCGGAGAGGCGCGCGAACAGCGGCGCTTCCTGCTCGTACTCGAAGAGGTTGAACTGGCTCACGATGAAGTAGCTCTCCTTGCCAGCGGCGATCAGTTCGCCGAGCGAGGGCTGATGGCGGCGCTGGCGGCGATCGGAGGCCATGGCTTCCGGATACATGCCGGCGACGAACAGCGCGTAGTCGCCGATGTGCTTGCGGAGGGCGCGCTCGGCGTCGAACGAGGGCGCGGTGCCGTTCACCGGATCAGAGGCGGAGATCATCTCCGTGAGCTCGTCGATGGGGCGGCCCACTTCGTCGCGCACTTTGTAGAGCCGGTCGGATTGCGAAAACTCGCACAGCAGGCGGGCAACGTAGGCGGTGACGTCGGGGTCGTTGAGTCCCAGCTTGCCTTCATAGCTGTTGCGCACAGCCTGCTGGAAAAAGGGCTCGAGCGGATGAGACGGGGTCTGCATACACACCTCCCATGGCTGCCGCACTGGTGAAACCATGCACAGCCGTATCGCCTGTGAGGCAACGGCCGGCAGCCTGAGAAGTGAGATGCAAGAAGGCGGCAAGCCAGTGCCTGTTTATCGTGCTTTGACACTGAGCTTATCGGAAAAGTGGTGAATATAAAGAGGGGCGAATCAAGATTGTTAGCAGAGGGCGGGCCGAAGTGCGAATGGGGCATGGCGAGCTGCGATTGAGGGTGTGTGGTTTCCCACCCTCATAATGCGTAAACAAAGAGCACATCTCCCGGAGTCCAGAAAAAAGGCTTGACTTTATTAATCGCTAAATAGCAATATAGCCATATGGCGATTGAAGCACGTTCAGACCGTCTGAGCTTAGCCTTCGGCGCACTCGCGGACCCCACGCGACGAGCGATTCTTGCCCGCCTCGCGTTGGGAGAAGCTGATGTGTCAGAGCTGATGAAGCCGTTTAAGTTGAGCCAGCCGACGATCTCCAAACACCTTACTGTTCTGGAGCGAGCGGGCTTGGTGACGCGCGGCCGGGATGCTCAACGGCGGCCGCGCAAACTTGTGGCAGTCGCACTTAAAGATACTGCCGATTGGATTGAGCCGTTTCGGCGCCAATGGGAGAGCCGGTTCAACAACCTGGACTCCCATCTCACATCGATGCAGAAAAAGGAGAAATAACATGCCGCCTGAAAACCGCACCGCGCCCGACACCAACGTAATCGTAGACCGCACTCATCACACGATTGTCCTCACCCGGGAATTTGCGGTATCTCGAGAGCTTGTATTTGAGGCGTGGACGCAGCCGGAGCATGTTGCATGCTGGTGGGACGCTTCCGGGGCCCGGTTAGAGAGCTGTGAGATTGACTTGCGTCCCGGCGGAGCATTCAAGTTTGTTCACCAAGGCCGGCCCGAAATTCCGCCACTGGCCGGTATCTATCGCAAGATAGCGCCCCCTGGAGAACTTGTGTTTGAGGCCATGGGTGCGATCGGTACGGTCATCCTCGAAGATGTTGACGGCACGACTCGCATGACGGTTTCAATCGCATGTCCATCGGCGGCGCATCTGGATCAGCTTCTACAAATGGGAGTCGCCGCAGGGACGTCTCAGACCCTCGACCAACTAGTCGCCTATGTTGGCGGTCTGCGACGTGCTGTTCTGGTCCAGGAACCTGCGTCGGCACCAGTCGATGGTGAAACATTGACCGGCGCGCTCAGGAGGATACAGTGAATCCGTCAACAATGATGGTCACAGGGAAAACGTGCAGGATCGATATTCCGCGATTGCTCCTGGGTGGAGTTGTCGCCGGGGTTGTTCTCAACTTGATTACAGGCATCGCAAATGCAGGTATTCTCAAAGGCGATTTCGAGAACTGGGCGAATGGGATGGGAAGCCACTTGCATCCGCCAGCTCAGCCCACCCAGATTTGTTTTTGGGTGCTCATGTGTCTTGTCGATGGAATGGTCGGGGTCCTGCTGTATGCGGCCATGAGGCCTCGCTTTGGCGCCCGGCCCAGGACGGCGTTGCTCGCCGGATTGTTGGTATGGATTGTGGGTCGACTTTGCGTGGCCATGGATATGACTGCACTTGGAGTGTTTCCCTGGCACCTTATGCTTGGACAAACAATCCTGGGTTTGATTGCAATTGTTCCGGGCGTGCTCGTGGGCAGCTGGATTTATAGGGAGCGCTGACAATGAGCCCCATCCTTTTCGTAAAGTATGCGAAAAGGATGGGGCACGGAGCGTTGCTTGACTGCCGAAGCGGGCTGGGCCACGCTCAGACCGCGGCCGGGGTGCGCTGCTCGAGTTCGGCGAGGCGCTTGGCAAGCAGGCCTTCGAGCTTGACCAGCGCGGCGGAGAAGCCTTCAATGCCTTCTTTCAGCTTGTCGGTCGCCATGCGGTCGGCGGCGTGCATGGCCTCAAAGACGTCCTTGTCCATGGGGATCTTGCCGATGTTCAGGGTCTTCGCGGCCTCGGGATCGAGCTTGCGGGGCAGGTCGGCCTGGGTGGACTCGAGCTCGGCCAGCAGTTGCGGTGAGATGGTGAGCAGGTCGCAGCCGGCGAGCTCGGTGATCTCGCCTGTGTTGCGGAAGCTGGCGCCCATGACCACGGTCTTGTAGCCGAAATGCTTGAAGTAGTTGTAAATGCGGGTGACGGACTTGACGCCGGGATCGTCGGCGCCCTGGTAGTCCCTGCCGGTGTCTTTCTTGTACCAGTCGAGGATGCGGCCGACAAATGGCGAGACCAGCGTGACGCCGGCTTCGGCGCAGGCGATGGCCTGATGAATGCCGAATAAGAGAGTCAGATTGCAGTGGATGCCTTCCTTCTCGAGGACCTCGGCGGCTTTGATGCCTTCCCAGGTAGAGGCGATCTTGACGAGGATGCGGTCGCGGCCGATGCCGGCCTGGTCGTATTGCGCGATGATGGTGCGGGCCTGGGCGATGGTGGCGTCGGTGTCATAGGAGAGGCGGGCGTCGACTTCGGTGGAGACGCGGCCGGGCACAATGGCCAGGATCTTTTTGCCGAAGGCGATGGCCAGGCGCTGGAAGGCGAGGTTGGCCACGTCGTGGTCGGTTGCGCCGTCGCCGAGCTCGTTGCGCGCATCCTTGAGCACGTCATCCACGATGGGCTGATACTGGGGCAGCTGCGCGGCGGCGGTGATGAGCGAGGGGTTGGTGGTGGCGTCCTGGGGGCGGAACTTTTCCATCGCCCCAATGTCGCCGGTGTCGGCCACGACCACGGTGTAGTTGCGCAGTTGCTCAAGTAGATTTTGCGGCATGATTTCCTCCTGGGGATGGGCGGTCCGAGTTCATTCGGGGACGGCGTGCGTTCGGCTCCAGTGTACCTCTAATTCAGATGCGGGAAATCAACGGGAGGTGCATTTCCGGCTCAAGTGGTGAGTCTGAAGTCCTGGTCAGAAACAGGATTGAGACCGGGTTGGAATTTGAACCATTTAAACGGAGAGGGACCAGGGATTTGTTGGGAATGAATTTAGCGAGTTAGCGCCCGCTTCGCGGGCATGGCAAGTTAGCAAGCCAGCGGGCGCAATTGGTCGATGCAGGTTTCATGCCCCGCGGATCGTCGAGGCCGGTGCAGGACTTAACGGGTCCTAGTTTGCGTCGGGTTGGAAGGTGTTGGCCAGGGCGCCGAGGCCGGGAATGCTGACCTCGACCTGGTCTCCGGGCTGGAGGGGGCCAACGCCGGCGGGGGTTCCGGTCAGGATCAGGTCGCCGGGCTCAAGGGTAATGGCTGCCGAGATATAGCGGAGCAGTTCCGGGATGGAGAAGATGAAGTCGAGGGTCGAACCGTGCTGGCGCAGTTCGCCGTTGACGCGGGTTTCGACGGTCAGGCCGGCCTCGGGGTCGACCTGGTCCGAGACGATGGGGCCGACGGGGCAAAAGGTGTCGAAGCCTTTGGCGCGGGTCCATTGACCATCCTTCTTTTGCAGGTCGCGGGCGGTTACGTCGTTGGCGATGGTGTAGCCGCGGACGACGGCGCACCAGTCGGCGTCGGCGGACAGTTTGCTGATGCGCTTGGCAATGATCAGGGCTAGTTCGCCTTCAAAATCCACGCGCTCGGCGACGGCGGGCATGCGCACCACGCCGCCGGGCGCGAACAGCGACGACGGCGGCTTGAAGAAGAGCAGCGGCTCGGCGGGGACTTCGTTGCCCAGCTCTTTGGCGTGGTCGCGATAGTTGCGGCCGACGCAGATGATCTTGGACGGGGTGACGGGGGCGAGGAGCGTGGCGGCGCTGAGCGGGATGGGCTCGAAGGCCAGCCCGGCGACGTCGAGAGCGGGCGCGGCGGCGCGGCTGTGGGCGAGGTGAAAGGCGAGGTCTTCTTCGGGAGCGGGCGCGAGGTCGACGATCCAGAATTCACCGGCGCGGTCTTCGACGATGCCGTAGTGGGGTTGGTTGTCGAGCAGGAAGCGGCAGTATTGCATGAGGGAAATTATCTCCTGAGGCGGAGACTGCGAGGGGCTGTCTCCGGAGTTGTTTGAAAAGCAGCCGCAGATCCTTCGACTCACCACCCCCAAACGGAAGGACGTTTGGGGCCCCTTTCGCTCAGGATGACAGCACGATTACATCTGCAAATATTTGAGATACGACGCTAGGGGTTGGGCACGGTCTCTTCGGCTTCGGCGGAGCGCGCGCTTTGGTGGCCGAGCTGGTCGATGGCGGTGACGGCGTAGCGATAGGTGTGGCCGGCGAGGACGTCGGGATCGTGGAAGCCGGGGCCGATGACGGGCGGAGCGGGCGAGATGCGCTGCCAGCTTGCGTCGGCTTCGCGACGATAGACGGCGTAACCGGCGAGGTCGGGATCGGTGACGGGTTGCCAGCTCAGGTCGATGGAGGGTTCCGATGCAGAATCGGCGGCTGTGGCCACGGCGGCGAGGGCGGTGGGTACGTCGGGCGGAAAGACGTCGATGGCGTCGACGCGGATGGGCGCGGATAGAGGACCGGGCAGCTCGAAGATTTTGCAGTCGGTGGACAGCCGGCCGTCCGCGGGGGTGGGGCCGCAGACAGGAACGCGGGCGACGCGCTGGGCGCGGTACTCGTAGGTCTGGCCGAAGCGGATGCCCTTGTCGAGAACGCGATCGGGCGTGTGGCTGGCGTGGGCCTGGTCTTCGACCAGCAGGCTGGGCGGGCCGGGTGCTGGGGGGGGGGCCAGGAAGCGGGTTTGGGCTGCGAACTGGGCTTTGGGCTGACCAGCGGGCTGGATGGCTGCGGCGGTCTCAGGCGCGGGCTTGGGCGGGGGAGTGAGCAAGGTGCGATGCAGGCGAACGGCGATGCGCGCGGAGGGTTCAGCGTCGGCGGCGTCCGGCGTCCAGTGCAGCACGACGCCTTGCTTGTGCACCTCGGCGACGAGCTCGGCGACGGGCGGGGGCGCTTGACCGGCCAGGGCGGTGGCGATGTTGGATGGCCCGGCAGAGCGTCCCTTGCTGTTGCGGAGCTCGACGAAGTAGCTCAACGACCGGGCCGCGCCGGTGGCCAGCTCCGGCGGCAGGGCGTCGGTGAATGTGGCGTGAGCCTGGGGTGCGAATGCCAGGTCGCCGGGGACTGCCGCGCATTTTCCCTGGGTCTGGCTGCGGCAGACGCGTACCGCGATCTTGCCCTCGATGAGCAGTTTGTCGGTGTTGCGGCGGGGCATGGTCCAGGCGAGGGCCACCTGGTTGCCGGTGCGCACTGCGGTGAGATCGGTCACCGGATCAGGCAGCTTGAGCGAGGGCGGCAGGGGCGCGCCTGGGGTGCCGCAGCTGCTGATCAGCAGCGCGGCCAGACCGAGGGCCGCGGCGGACAGGTTTCGGTTGGACACAGCCGTCATCGGGCGATCGCTCCCTGGTGTGGTGGATCGAAAGTTCCTTGCATGAATTCCGAAGTACAACCGCAGGTCCTTCGACTCCGGTCGCTGCGGCGACCTCCGCTCAGGATGACAGTCACAAATGATGAGAAGAACCCTTGGCTAGGGACACTAGAGCAGTTTAACGGAGCGGCGCGGCTACTCGGTGCGCAGGGCCTGCATGGGGTCAACTTTGGAGGCGCGTGCGGCCGGCAGCCACACCGCAAGGAGCGCCACAGCAGTAAGAATGAGCGGCACGGCGATGAATACCGCCGGGTCCCACGGTTTGACGCCGAACAGGAACGCGGCGATGAAGCGGGTGAGCCCGAAGGCGGCGCCCAGGCCGACGACTACCCCGACGAGCGCCAGCCTCATGCCGTGCCAGACGACCAGGCGGCGAATCCTGCTGCGGTCCGCACCGAGGGCCATGCGGATGCCCATCTCCTGGGTGCGCTGGGCGACGGAGTAGGCCATGAGGCCGTAGATGCCGATGGCGGCCAGCAGCAACGCTACGGCGCCGAAGATGGTCAGCAGCAGCATATTGAAGCTTTGTCGCGCGGTGGAGCGACCCATCACCTCGTCCATGGTGCGGATGTGGCCGACCGGGAACCCCGCGCTGGCGATGCGCAACTGTTCGGTGATGGCGGGGATGAGCGGGTTCGGATCGCCGTGGGTGCGGACCACCCAGAAGAGGGGTTGGATATTGGCGTAGGCGGCGTTATAGGTGTCGGTGACCTGGGGAATCGGAACGATTAACGTGGGATCGGCGGGTTTGCCAAGGCCGCTCGAGTGGAAGTCGGCGACGATGCCGACGATCGTTTCAACTCCGCCAACTTCGTTGCCGTCGCGGATTTGCTTGCCGATGGGGTCTTCATTGGGCCAGTACTTCTGGGCCAGCGCCTCGTTGATGAGGACTGCATTGGGCGTGCCGGCTTTGTCGTTTTCAGTAAAATCGCGTCCGCGCAGGACGGGAATTTTGAACAGGCTCAGGTAACCCGGCGTAATGCTCATATATTGGCTTCCAAAGCCGTCCTTTTCCGCCGGACGCCCGACGATCTGGAACCCGGTGCCATCTTCGACATCGATGGGCAGCCAGAAGCCCGCAGCTGCCAGCTCCACTCCCGGTAGCGCATTGAGCCGCTCGCGGCCATCGCGCAGCAGCTCAGCGATGCCGGCGGAGGTCTGGTAGCGCTGGCCGTTGAGCGACATCTCCATGGTGACGACGTTCTGCGCATCGAAACCCGGGCCCACCTGGTGGAGGGCGATGAAGGTGCGGATGAGCAGCGCCGAGCCGACCAGCAGGACCAGCGCTAGAGAGACTTCGCTGATGACCAGCAGGGAGCGGGCCTTGCTCTGGCGGAAGCCGGTGCCGGCGCGGTTGCTGCTCTCTTTCAGCGTCGAGTTCAGGTCAGTGCGCGAGGCGGTGAATGCGGGAAACAGGCCAAAGAGAATGCCGGTGGCGAGCGACACGGCGAGAGTGAAGCCGAGTACGCGCCAGTCCAAGCCGATGGCGGACCCGTCTTCGCCGATGCGGGGCAACCCGGCGGGGCTGACGGCGAGCAGGGCACGAACGCCCAGGAAGCCGAGCACCAGGCCCAGAATGCCGCCGGTGACGGAGAGCAGCACGCTTTCTGTGAGAAGCTGGCGAACGATGCGGCCGCGCCCGGCGCCCATGGCTGCGCGGATGGCGAACTCGCGCTTGCGGCTGGTGGCGCGGACCAGCAGCAGGTTGGCCACGTTGGCGCAGGAGATGAGCAGCACCAGGCCGACCGCGCCGAGCATCATGAGCAGCGAACTGCGCGCGTCGCCGATGATGCTGTCGCGCAAGGGGCCAACGGTAAAGAAGGGCCGCCAATCGGTGTTGGGGAACTGACGGTGATATGCCGGGCTGGCGGCGTGCAGTTCGGCATTGGCCTGGGCCACGGTGACGCCGGGCTGGAGCAGTCCGGTGACCTCAAAGAAAAGATTGCCGTCGGTGCTGACGGGGTCAAACTGAAACGGGAGCCAGAGGTCGGCCTGGGGGTCGGCGACGAAGTCCTTTGCGATGACGCCGACGATGGTGTAGGGCTCGTTGCCGACGGAGAGAGACTTGCCCACGATGGCCGGATCGCCACCGAACCGGCTCTGCCACAGGGCGTAGCTGAGCACGACCACTTTACCGCCGTGGGGCGAGTCCTCCTGCGGGGTAAAGGTGCGGCCGAGCATGACCGGCGCGCCATAGACGCGGAAGTAGTTTTGCGTGACGTGAATGCCATGGACCTGCTCAGGACGGCCGCCAGTGAGGTTGAAGCCGGGGCCTGCGTTGTCGTAGGCCGCGACCTCTTTAAATACGCTGGTTTGCCGCTCGAAGAAGTGAAACTCCGGGATGCTGTGAAGATCATTGGCAAGACCAGCCGTCTGCGCCAAAAAAAGCACCATGCGATCGGACTGGGGATAGGTGAGCGGCTTGAGCAGGACGGTGTTGACCACCGAGAAGATGGCCGTGTTGGCGCCGATACCGAGGGCCAGCGCGGCTACCGCGGCCAGCGTGAAGCCGGGGTTCTTACGGAACATTTGCAGGGAATAGCGGATGTCTTCAAGCAGCTTTTCCATCGGCGGTGGGCCCCTTTTCTCCGTACACAGGATTGCCTGAACAGGCTTGTCTCGTCCAGAGCCACTCGGGGGCGATACAATTCTCCCCAATCCCGGCTCGCGTCACTTCCCCAGCCTGTGATTGACCTCGATTGAACACGGCAATTGAAATGGAGTCAAACCTGTGCTGATTTTTGCGGCCATTGTGGCCATTTTTATCTATGGAATGATTGCCGCGATGCTGGGCACCATTCTGCCCGATCTCTCCGATCGCTTCCGGCTTTCGCCTACGCAGAACGGCAGCATCGCGTTTTCACAGGCGCTGGGGCTGATGATCGCCTCGCTCGGGGTGGGGCCGCTGCTCGACACCGAGGGCGACAAGGCCGGGCTGATGCTGGGCCTGGTGTTGATCGCCATTGCGCTGTTCTGGCTGCCGCGCTCGAAGGGATTCCGCAGCATTGTCATCCTGATGTTCCTGCTCGGCCTGGGCGGAGGCATTGTGGTGACCGGCGCCAACGCGCTGGTGAGCGGCGTGAGCGAAGCGCACCGCGCCACCGCGCTCAACCTGCTGAACCTTTTCTTCGGCCTGGGCGGGCTGGCCACGCCGTTCATCTCCGCCAATCTGTTCAAGCGCAACTGGGTGCGGCTCTGCTACACCATTGCTTCGCTGACTGTGCTTGCGCTTGCTATCCAGGTGGTTGCCAAGATGCCTGCCGCGCAAGGCGGCGCGGGCTTTGTGCTGGCCGATGCGGGGCCCATTCTCGGCCGGCCGTTGCTGTTCCTGCTGGGGCTCTTCATGTTCCTTTACGTCACCTGCGAGGTGGGCATCTGGAACTGGCTGCCGCGCCACCTGATCGCGCAGGGCATTCCGGAGACGCGCGCGCTCAACATTCTCTCGCTCGGCTTTGCGCTTGGCCTGCTGCTGGGGCGGGTGGGCTTCTCGCAGGTGCTGATCCACGTGGCGCCGGCGACGGTCACGCTGGGCGCGTCGATTGCCATGGCTGTGACCACGTTCCTGATGCTCAAGACGACAAAACCCGCGGCCGCGGCGGTGCTGGTGTTTCTGGCCGGGGTGTCCATGGCGCCGGTGTTTCCCACCACGCTGGCCCTGGTGGGCAACGCCTTTCCGCGCATGACCGGCACGGCGATCGGTTTTGTGATCACCTGCGGATGGGCGGGGCTGGCGGTCAGTTCGCGCGTCATTGGCGCTATCGCCGGCGACGACCCGGTGCGGCTCAAGCGGGCGCTGCTGCTGATCCCCGGGGCCGCAGTGCTGATGGTGGGGCTGAACCTGGTGATTGGGTCGTCGCTCCGGTAAGGGGCGTGTCAGAGAAGTTCGCGTCGCAAAAACGCAGGGAAGCAACCGCAGATTCTTCGCTTACCACCCCCAAACTGAAGAACGTTTGGGGCCGCGTGCGCTCAGAATGACAGTGGCAATTCTGAGCGCAGCATTCGTGACAGGACACCAGGACCGCGCGCTACAGTCTCCGCAGTCGTTCGCAGGCTTCGTCGAGGTCGTGGTCTTTTTTGGCGAAGCAGAAGCGGAGCAGGTTTTCGCCGCGACCGGGGCGGAAGAAGGCGCTGCCGGCTACCGACGCCACGCCGGTTGCGGCGAGCAGTTTGCGGGCCTTTTCCGCGGCGGTCTTGCCGGGCAAGTTAGTCGCATCGGCTAAGACGTAATAAGCGCCGGCCGGCTTAGTGGGAGTTAGTCCCGCTGCGGTAAATGCGGATAAGATGCGGGTGCGCTTGTCCTGGTGCGATGCGGCTAACTCGGCGTAGAAGCTGGGCGGTAACTGCTCCAGGCCGGCAGCGGCGCCATGTTGCAAGGCTGACGGCGCGCAAACATAAGTCAGATCGTGGAAGTAACTCATCGCGCCCATCCACTTTTTATCGGCAGTAACATAGCCCAGGCGCCAGCCAGTTACGCTGAAGGTCTTGGAGAAGCCGGAGATGACAATGGTGCGCTCGCGCATGCCTTCGAGCGTGGCCGGCGAGATGTGGCGCAGGCCGTCGTAGACAAAGTACTCGTAAATCTCATCGGTAAACAGGAACAGGTCGTGCTGGCGGCAGACTTCCGCAACTGCTTCCAGCTCGGAAAGCGAGAAGACTTTTCCGCCGGGATTTGAGGGCGTGTTGAGGATGATGGCGCGAGTTTTTGGGGTGATGGCGGCGTGGAGGGCGTCGGTGTCGAGGACCCAGTGGGGCGCGGCGAGGGGCACGAGCACGGGGTTGACGCGCATGGACTTGAGGGTGGAGACGTGGTAGCCGTAGAAGGGCTCGAAGAGCAGCACCTCGTCGCCGGGGTTGAGCAGGGCCATGGCGGCGGCGTGCAGGCCGCCGGTTGCGCCGGAAGCGACGAGGACTTCGGTCTCGGCGTCGTAGAGGAGGCCGTAGTCTCTCTTCTGCTTCGCAGAGATGGCGCTGCGCAGGCGACCGATGCCGTCGAGGCGGGTATAGATGTTGTGGCCGTCGCGGATGGCCTGGATGGCGGCTTCCTCAACCGGCGCGGGGACAGGCGTGTCGCAGATGCCCTGGGCCAGGTTGATGCCGCCCATCTGCTCGCAGGCGGTGGACATGGCGCGGATTTCAGACTGGACGGTGCCGGGGGCAAGTTGGCTGAGGGCGAGGCGCGAGGGGGAAGCGGCGGTGGTCATGGGGAAGAATCCTTGTGTGTTTATCTTACATATTGCGCGGGTGGGCTTAGAGAGCGGGCAACCGGAAGCGGAGCAAGCGGAGTTCGCGGAGTTAGCCCCACGCCGGGCAGCGGCGTAGAATTTGGTTTCTATGCATGAGCTGTCGATTGTTTCGAGCGTGGTGGACGCGGTGACGGAGTCGCTGGCGGCTTATCCTGGCGCGCGCGTGGAAGAGGTGCGGCTGCGGGTGGGCGCGCTGCAATCGGTGGTGGTGGAGTCGCTCGAGTTCTGCTGGGGGATTGCGACGGAGGGGACGCCGCTGGCCGGTTCGCGGCTGGTGGTGAAGACGGTGCCGGTGGTGATGCACTGCGCGGCGTGCGCGGCCGATGTGGAGCTGGACGGCGTGCAGAGCTTTCGCTGCCCGCGGTGCGGGGAGCCGTCGAACGACCTGCGGCAGGGGCGGGAGCTCGAAATTGAATCGATCGAGATTGAGGATGGAGTTACAAATTGACGACGAGAATTGTTGAGCTGCGGCAAGGGATATTGAAGAAGAACGATGAGCTGGCGCGGGGGCTGCGCGGCAGGTTCACGACGGCGGGCGTGCTAGTGCTCAACCTGGTGTCGAGCCCAGGGACGGGGAAGACGGCTTTTCTGGAGCGGACACTGCGGGAACTGCGTGCGCGGGGCTCTCGGGCTGCGGCACTGGTGGGCGATCTGGAGACGGACAACGATGCGCGGCGGCTGGCGGCGAGCGGGGCGCCGGTGCGGCAGATCAACACGCATGGGATTTGCCACCTGGACGCGGAGATGATCGACCGGCACCTGGCGGGCTGGGAGGGCGTGGAACTGGGCGCGCTGGATTATCTGTTTATTGAGAATGTGGGCAACCTGGTTTGCCCGTCGAGCTACGATCTGGGGGAGAAGATTCGCGTGGCGCTGCTGAGCGTGACGGAGGGCGAGGACAAGCCGCTGAAGTATCCGACGCTGTTCAACTCGGCGGATGCGGCAGTGATTACGAAGATGGACATTGCGGAGGCGGTGGACTTCAACCGCGCAACTGCGTTGGGCAATATTCGGGAGATCCGTCCGGGTATTAGAATTTTTGAGACTTCAGCCAAGACTGGAGCGGGGATGGAGGAGTGGCTCAAGTATCTTGCTGAAGCGCGCGCGGAGAAGCTGGCTTAAGCGCAGGAGGTTTGCGATGGTCGCGAGAAAGGTGAATCCGGAGGCCGGCAAAGCGGAGGTTGAGGCGTATCTGGCGCGGGTTCCGGAGCCGGCGCGGACTGCGCTCGAAAAGTTGCGCGCGACGATTCGCGCTGCTGCGCCGAAGGAGGCGACCGAGGCGATCAGCTACAGGATGCCGTCATTTCAGTACAAGGGCGGGCTGGTGGCGTATGCGGCGTTCAAGCGGCATTGCAGCTTTTTTCCGATGGGCGCGGCTGCGATCGAGCAGTTTGCCACGGAGCTGAAGGGGTACCGGGTATCGAAGGGGACGATTCAGTTTGCGCTGGACACGCCGCTGCCGGCGGCGCTGGTGAAGAAGATGGTGAAGGCGTGCGTGGCGCGGAACGAGGCGAAGGCGCGTGGGTGAGTTCAGGTGATCCAAATCACATTGGGTCGTCTCTCCAGCGGGGTATAAGGGACTTGCCATGTGTTTAGCGATACCGGGAAAAGTGGTTGGAATTGCCGAGGAAAACGGGCTCCGCATGGGGCGCGTGGACTTTGGCGGGGTCATCAAGCGGGTCTGCCTGGACTATGTGCCGGAGGTCGAGGTGGGCGACTACACCATTGTCCACGTTGGCTTTGCGCTCTCCAAGATCGACGAGGACGAAGCCCTGCGGACGCTGGAAGTGTTCCGCCAGATGGGCGTGCTGGAGGAAGAACTGGCCGACGGCGAGGAAGCCTTTGCGCGCGCGGCGGCGGCTCCGAGGTCCAACTGCCCCGACGGGAGCTGTGCCGTTGAGCCGGTGAAGAACGCGGGTTGAGGGTCGCGGTCTCCCACCCATTCGCAAAGAACGCGAATGGATGGGGCACCCAGAGGTTGTGGCTGAGCCGAGCAGAGACAGTGGTCGCGGTCTCCCACCCATTCGCAAAGAACGCGAATGGATGGGGCACCCAGAGGTTGTGGCTGAGCCGAGCAGAGACAGTGGTTGCGGTCTCCCACCCATTCGCAAAGAACGCGAATGGATGGGGCACCCAGAGGTCGTGGCTGAGCCGAGCAGAGACAGTGGTCGCGGTCTCCCACCCATTCGCAAAGAACGCGAATGGATGGGGCACCCAGAGGTTGTGGCTGAGCCGAGCAGAGACAGTGGTCGCGGTCTCCCATCCATTCGCAAAGAACGCGAATGGATGGGGCACCCAGAGGTTGTGGCTGAGCCGAGCAGAGACAGTGGTCGCGGTCTCCCACCCATCGAGCAAAGAACGCGAATGGATGGGGCACCCAGAGGTTGTGGCTGAGCCGAGGAGAGACAGTGGTCGCGGTCTCCCACCCATCGAGCAAAGAACGCGAATGGATGGGGCACCCGAGTTTTGGGTCGATGAGTTGGGTGCCGGATGAAGTATTTGACTGAGTTCCGCGATGGGGAGACGGCGCAGCGCATGGCGAGGGAGATTCATGCCATCGCCACGCGGCCGTGGAAGATCATGGAGGTCTGCGGCGGGCAAACGCACTCCATCATCAAGAACGGCATCGACCAGATGCTCCCGACGGGAATCGAAATGATCCACGGGCCGGGCTGCCCGGTTTGCGTCACCCCGCTGGAGCTCATCGACAAGGCGCTGGCGATTGCGGCGCAGCCGGGGGTGATCTTCTGCTCGTTCGGCGACATGCTGCGCGTGCCGGGGACCGACAAGGATTTGTTCCAGATCAAGGGCGAGGGCGGCGATGTGCGGG
>Ga0302319_10010843_pt1 | contig 17333 bp, 13 predicted proteins | sample Bog_T0_2_FD_203319 | JGI IMG/M metagenome (GOLD analysis project Ga0302319, IMG submission 203319) | Peat permafrost microbial communities from Stordalen Mire near Abisko, Sweden - Bog_T0_2 | ecosystem: Environmental > Terrestrial > Soil > Wetlands > Peat | place: Sweden: Abisko, Stordalen Mire...
GCTGGCATCGAACGCAGATAGCACCGCGTGGTGACTACGGTCTCCTCGCTCCAAAGCAAACAAGACCCCGTTAATAATCAGCGGTGCAGACGGCGACGCCACGTCGCGAATAACCCAACCCTGCTGCAGCGTTGGACTGCCGTTCTGTTCCACAATTTTCCAACCTGTAATGGACTTTGGCCCCGTTACGACGATCCAGCGCGTCTCTGCCGCCGTTTGCCAAGTGGCCACGGCATAAGGATCAGCATCGCCCGCTGTGGATTTCGTGGCTCCGTTACCTGGCGCAGCGCCGTCTATTAAATGGAGCGCGCCGTCTTTTGTTGCCGCAGCAATCATAGTCTTCGTCTTGTATTCGAACACCACCGGCGCGGTAGTGAATGTGTGCCCCGCATCGTACGAAGCTCCCGCTGTCAGTGTCTTCAGATCGAGCGCCAGCAGTTTCGTGTCAGAAACTACATACCCGGCCGCTGGACCAAACGCCGCCTCACCCCCAGTTACCGAACCCGCCCATTTTGTGACCGCCTTCGTGGTTAAATCCGCAGCCCACAAACCATCCGCCGCTTCGCCGCAGTGCCCGGTGGTGGTTGCATAAGCGACTCCGTCCACCACCGTAAAGTCACTCACATTGGCGTTGGGAGGTAGGAATGGAATGGGAGGTGCTGCTTCTTCGCCGTTCGATACGTACATCGTGTGCAGCGCACCATCGCCAGACAATGCGTACATCAGTGTGGGCCGGGGTCCAAAACCTCCGGCTGGTGGTGTCGGTCTTGCGTTGGGAGTTGCAACCGGTGGGCCTGCTGGAGGCCGGTTCGCCGCCACTTGGGCCAATGTCACCGCGCCTTCCAGCGGATCGCCTACTCCCGATTTCGCTGGACCGCCGCGGCCCCCGAATCCGGGCCTCCCAGCAGTGTTCGAGGGAAAGGATGCACTCACGGGCCGCGTCAATCCCGCCATCATTCCTCCCTGACAATTCCCCGAACTTCCACCCTTGCTTGCTGACAAACGCTTCTGCCATTCGAGTCTCCCGAGATCGCTGTCTAGCCCAAAAGCATCTTCCGCCTGCCCGCCAACGAAGGCGTATGTGCGAAAACCGCGATACCCAATGTAACGATCAAGCAGCACCGGCGCGGTTAGCGGCTCGTTGCCAAGTTTCACTTTCCAGAGAAGTTGAAACGTATTCGCGTTGACGCTCGTCGGCGTGATCTTCGGATCAGTGCGGACCCACGAAGTCCGCTGCGCATCGCCGCCATTCGTCGACCAGTCTGAACCGCCACGGAATTGCCCGAACAAGGCTGAACTGAGTCCCAAAAAAATTACCGCTTTCAGAACGCCCGGAAACGGCCGTTGGCCTGTGCGCGAAACGCAGATCATTTGCAAAGCTCCTTAAGTCGGCAAGGAAATATTACGTGCTTGCCGATTCGGGTGTATACTATCAAACGCGTTGAATCGTTTCAAGCGGAGCTCTCGAATTGCCTAAAAAAATTGGTATCTTCCTCGTTTTGACCCTCGGTTGTTTCTTCGTTCGCGCTGCCGACTGGCTTACCGACGGCATCAACTCCCAGCGCACGAACTGGCAGAAAGATGAGCATACGTTCTCACCTGCCACTGTGGGCCAAACCACTCTGCTGTGGAAAATGAAGCTCGATAACGAGCCGCGCCAAATGCATAATCTCTTCGTGCCATTGCTCATCGGCAGCGTCACTACCAATAGTGGTCCTAAACAAATCGCCATCGTGGCTGGTGTGTCCGACAACATTTTTGCGATTGACGTAGACAAAGGCGAATTGATTTGGAAGAAACATTTTGAGAGCACTTATGTTCCACCTCCCAACGGTGGCCGTGGCGGAGGTATTCTTTGTCCTGGTGGACAGACGGCCACTCCCGTTGTCACTCCCGGTGCAGCGCCTGGCAAATATACGATTTACGCAGTGGGCGGTGATGGCCGCTTGCATCAACTAAACGCCGCTGACGGCGAAGACTTGGCGCCTCCCTCCAAATGGATGCCTCCCAACGGCAAGCCTTATGGCCTGAATCTGTTCAACAATGTCATCTACACTCACACGGCACAAGGCTGCGGCGGTAATCCAAATGTGATCTACTCCTATGACCTAGCCACCAACAAAGCTGGTTCGTGGGGTCCTTCAGGCGGTGGCATGTGGGGGCGTGAAGGTCCAGCCATCAGTGCCGATGGAACCATGTACACCGGCACCGGAGACGGCAAGTGGGATCCGGAGAACGGCATCTACGGTAACGGCATTGTGGGAGTTAAACTGAATCCGCAGACTAAGTCACTCGACCTATCCGACTATTACGGCCCCTCTAACGCTGAGTGGCTCGCCAAGCGCGATCTCGATATGCAAGTCACTCCAGCTATCTTCACCTACAAGGGTAAGGAACTGATGGTTGATGCAGGCAAAGAGTGTCGCGTTTATCTCCTGGACACGCAGTCCATTGGCGGCGACGATCACCGCACTCCTCTTTACCGCACTCCCTTGATCTGCAACGAAGATGTGAATTTCGCCTCGGCAGGAATCTGGGGATCTATGGCCACTTGGGAGGACGCGCAAGGCACGCGTTGGGTGCTCACTCCGTTTTGGGGCGCAAAGCACTCCCGCTTTAAAGCTCCCATTGAAAATGGCGAAGTGAAAGATGGCGCCATTGCTGCCTTCAAAGTGGAAGAAAAAGAGGGCAAGCTGCAGCTTGTTCCGGCCTGGATCTCGCGCAATATGAACCGCGCTGAACCCCCTGTTGTCGCCAATGGTGTCGTTTTCGCCTACGGCAACGGCGAAGATACCGATCAAGCGTATCCTGATGTAGGTCTGGCCGATGTTGCCGAACGGCGCATCCCTGGATCAACTCATGCTGTTCTCTACGCTCTGGATGCAACCACCGGCAAAGAGCTATGGTCGAGCGGCGATCAGATCAAATCTTGGAATCACTGGAGCGGCGTCTCCGTCGCGAACGGCCGTGTTTATCTAGGCACTTTCGATAGCATGCTCTATTGTTTCGGAATAAAGAAATAACATGCAAATGATTCGAAATCGCATTCTTATCGCCGCTCTTTGTCTTTCGCCCGTTGTTGCCTGGGCACAATTGCCCGATGGTCCCGGCAAGCAGGAAACCCAAAGAATCTGCTCGCAATGCCACGAACTCGAACGCGCACTATCTCCTCGCCAAGACCACGACGCGTGGCAGGGCACCATCAATAAAATGGTGAGCCTCGGTCTGCGCGCCAGCGATGATGATTTGCGTTTGGTTACCGATTACCTGGCCAAGAGTTACCCCGGTGAACCAATTCCTAAGCTGAACGTCAACACCGCCACCGCCATTGACTTCGAAAGCGCCTTGACGCTCAAACGTTCGGAGTCCAACGCGGTCATTGAATACCGCGCGAAAAACGGCCCCTTCAAATCACTCGATGATTTTAAGAACATCCCCGGCGTTCCCTTCGCCAAGTTTGAAGCCAAGAAATCCCGCCTGGCATTTTGAAGTTGCTACCATGCCTTTTGTCGGCGGAGCGCTACAAGCTTGGTGTCAGTCAGCCTGGGTTTGATTCTGAGTTTGATTGTGCCTCTTTGGGGTTACCCCAAGGTGTCGTGTTAGTTGGAATTTCGTCGCGTGTACTGCGGTGCCATTGCAGGCACTTAGGTACACGCTTAGTGAGACTCGTTGGAGCGTTCCGCCGCATCTGAATTCCGATGTTCACGCCATGGTTTCTTGCTGCCCTAGCCGAATTGTTCATCGCCGGCGATCCTAGCCCCGACGCGGTTGTCGAACGCGGCATTGAATTCTTAGGCAGACCGTGGAACTGGTTGCGGCCGCTCGCCGTTCGTTATCACCAGACCGTCACTACGGAAGATCGTCCCAATCCTCCACTCCATGAGGTCGTTCGCTTCCTTCAAAGTGACAAAGGTTTTCGCTGGGCCACGAAGCACCATCGCAAAGCCCTCTCATTACTGCAACCAGCGGCCGTTGCTCCTTCCATGCACCCCGTCGCGGCGGCACGCAACTGGCGCATGCCGGAGATAGTAACCGTTCCCGAGCTTGCTGCCTGGCTCGGTGTCACGCTCGGTGAATTGGAATGGTTTGCAGATTCAATAGGCATCACTCGCAAAAACACCAATCCGCGTCTCCGCCACTATCGTTATCAAGTGCTGCAAAAAGATGCCAGCCATATTCGTCTCATCGAAGCTCCTAAAGATCGCCTCAAAAAGCTCCAGCAAAAGATCCTCAGTGGCATTCTAGACATAGTCCCGCTCCACAACGCCATCCACGGCTTTCACAAAGGTCGTTCCATTCAAACGTTCGCCGCGCCGCACGTAAAGAAATTCGTCCTCCTCAAAATGGACCTCCGTGATTTCTTCCCCTCCATCTCCCGCGCCCGCGTGCAAAGCCTGTTTCGCACCTTTGGCTATCCCGACTCAGTAGCCAGTCTCCTCGCCGCTCTCTGCACAAATGCCACGCCGCGCGATATCTGGCACGACGTCCCATGGGAGGTCCAAACCTTCTACCGTATGCCTCACCTCCCACAAGGTGCTCCCACATCTCCCAGTCTCGCCAACCTCTGCGCCTACCGCCTCGATTGTCGCCTCAGCGCATTCGCCGAATCCTGCGGTTCTCAATACACACGTTACGCTGACGATCTCGCGTTCTCTGGCGATAGAGATTTCGCCAGGTCCGCCGACCGCTTCAGTATTCAAGCCGCCGCCATCGCCACTGAAGAAGGTTTCACCGTTGCCCACCGTAAAACCCGCCTCATGCGCCGCAGCGTTCGCCAACACATCGCCGGGCTCGTCATCAACGAACTCCCAAACATTCGCCGTACCGATTTTGACGAGCTGAAAGCCATCCTCACCAACTGCCTCCGCCATGGCCCCGCCTGCCAAAATCGCGCCGCCCACCCTAACTTTCGCGCGCACCTCGAGGGCCGAATCGTTTTCGTAAAATCAATCCATCCCGCCAAGGGTGCGAAGCTCGAAAAACTGCTGAACCGGATCGCCTGGCCGCCCGCAGTTTAGGAGGACAATAAACGTAGCCACCCATGTCGAACAGTCAACTCCTACTCAAGATCCGTTTTTATTTATCCATCTTCATGCTCGGTTTAGTGCTCAGTGGCCTTACCGCCTTTCCGCTTCGCACCGAACTACCCATCGTCATCAGCACACTCGCGCACCTGGGAGTTTCCGCACAATCGGAGGTCATGCTCTGGCTCGCGAAAGTTGACGAAGTCCTCGAATCCACCGGCAGCCAATATCCATTTCTCGCCTATGGCACCGACTGGCTCGGCTTCGCGCACCTCATCATCGCGCTCGCCTTCGTCGGTGCTTGGCGCGACCCCGTGCGCAACAAATGGCTCTTCACATTCGGCCTTCTGAATTGTGCCGCTGTTATCCCCTTCGCCATCTTCGCCGGTGGCGCACGCGACATTCCCTTCTTCTGGCGCTTAGTCGATTGCAGCTTCGGCGTTTTCGGTGCCGTCCCGCTATTACTTTGCCTCCGCTACGTGACTCGTATCGAACAATCCGCTGCCAACTGAGATACATTCAAAGCTTATGAAGCAAGCAATTTGGATCGCGGGCACGCTGGCCGTCACTAGCCTTTTGCACGCGGAAAGCACCCCATCAAAGGCCCTGCTGGTCCTCTCGAAGGGTGACAAAACTCTCTCGATCGTCGACCCCATCTCTCTTAAAGTCATCGCGGCTATGCCGTCGGGACCCGACCCTCATGAAGTCGTCGCCTCCGACGATGGCAAACTCGCATTCATCTCGAACTATGGCGGCGGCGCTTACAACACCATCACCATCGTCGATCTGATCGCGCAAAAAACCGTCGGCGCCCTTGACCTAGGCGCCATGAAAGGTCCCCACGGCCTTGATTTCGCCGGCGGTAAAGTCTATTTCACCGCCGAAGCGGCCAAGGTCATCGGCAGGTACGATCCCGCCTCCCAAAAAATTGATTGGATCATGGGTACCGGTCAAGATCGCACTCACATGGTCTGGGTCAGTCGCAATCTCAAAACCATTGTCACTTCAAACGTAAGCTCCGCAACTATGACAGTCATCCAGCCAGTCACTCGCCAAATGGGCCCACCGCCCGGCGGTCCACCTCCGCAAGGCATGGGTCCTGGTGGTCCACCTCCCGGAGGCCCTCCGCCCGGTGGACCTAGAACCGATTGGGAGGAAACCGTCATTGCCGTAGGTCGCGGTGCCGAAGGCTTCGACGTCTCTCCAGACGAAAAGGAGTTATGGGCCGCCAACGCGCAAGACGGAACCATCTCCGTTCTCGATCTCCCAGGGAAGAAAGTGATCACGACTCTCTCCGCCGACGTCAAAGGAGCCAACCGTCTCAAGTTCACGCCCGACGGCAAGCACGTCCTCGTATCCACCTTGGCCGGTACCGATCTCGTTGTTCTCGATGCCGCCACCCGCACTACCATCAAGCGCGTGAAAATTGGCCACGGAGCGGCTGGTATCCAAATGGCGCCCGACGGGAAACTCGCCTACGTCGCCTGCACGCCCGATAGTTATGTCGTCATCTTCAACTTAAACACTCTTGAGGTCGCCGGCCATCTCGATGGCGGCAAAAATCCCGATGGCCTGATGTGGGTCGAACGCCACTAACTATTTGGTAATCCCAACCTGAGTCAATAGCCAAGCATACTCAAAGGCGGTGTCTTTCAAACGGTCATACCGTCCGGAGGCGCCGCCATGCCCAGCCGGATCCATCTTCATCTTCAGCAGCAGCACATTACTGTCCGTCTTCAATGTTCTCAGGCGCGCGACATACTTCGAAGGCTCCCAATACATCACCTGACTGTCGTTGAAACTGCTTGTCACCAGCATAGCCGGATACGCCCGCTTCTCCAAATTGTCATATGGGCTGTACGTCTTCATGTAGTCATACGCCCCTTTCTCATTCGGATTGCCCCATTCCAAATACTCGCCTACCGTCAGTGGCAGCGTCGCGTCCATCATCGTGTTCATCACATCCACAAATGGCACCGCTGAATGCACCGCGCGGAACAAATCCGGCCGCATGTTGACCACCGCGCCCATCAGTAATCCGCCCGCACTCCCACCCTCAATTACCAGTCGCTGACTAGTCGTCCACTTGTCCTTGATCAGAAACTCCGCACTGTCAATAAAGTCATTGAACGTATTCTTTTTCTTCAGCAACATGCCGTCTTCGCGCCACTGTTCGCCCATCTCATTGCCACCACGAATATGCGCAATCGCATAAGCCATCCCGCGGTCCAACAGCGCCAATCGCGAGCTCGAAAAGGTCGCTGGCATCCCAATGCCATAAGATCCGTAGGCGTATAAAAACAGCGCTCCCGACCCATCGCGCGGAAATCCCTTCTTATAAACAATTGAGATCGGCACCTTCGTACCGTCCCGCGCCGTCGCCCAGAGCCTCTCCGACGCATACTGACTCGGATCATAGCCGCCCGGCACTTCCTGCCGCTTTAACAACACACTCTGGCCGCTCTTTACCGAGTAATCATAAACGCTCGGTGGCGTGGTCATGCTTTGGTAGCTGTAGCGGAAAGTGTCAGTCACATATTCCGGATTCGCCCCCGCTCCCGCCGCATACACCGGTTCCGGAAAAGGAATGGCGCTCCACTTGTTGTCGCCAAAATGATAGATCCGCAAGCGATTCAGCGCCTCTGTCTTATCCTCAACCACCAGAAAATCTTTAAACGGCTCAATATCCTCAATCAATGTTCCCGGTGTGTGCGCAACAAAAGTGTGCCAATGTTCGCGCCCCGGCATGGTGTCCGGCGCAACCACCACCTGGAAATCCTTCAACTCCTTCCCATCAGTCGCGCGATTCGTCCTGATGAAAAATTCCGACTCCCTATGGTCCACATAGTAACGGTGCTTCTTTTCCCGTGCCAGAAACACCGCAAACTCTTTACCCGGCTCAGTCGCCTTCAAATAACGAAACTCCGTCGTATCCTTGCTTTCAATCTCCAGCAATAGAAATTTCTTGTCGCGCGTTTTGCCAAGCCCAATATCGTAAAGTTCGTCGCCCTCGTGATAGATTTTCTCAGAACTCTTATCTCCCAAAGCATGCCGGAACAGCGTGTCGGGCCGCTTCGTCACATCATCTTCCGTTGTGAAAAATAGCGTCTTGTTATCCGCCGCCCATTCCACCGAAGTCACTCGCTCCGCGCTGTCTGCATAAGTCTCGCCCGTCCGCAGATCCTTCACGCGCAGCGTATATTGCCGAAATCCACTGTAATCAAGCGTATAGGCCAGCAGATTCTGGTCATCACTCACCACCGCGGCTCCCAAACCCACAAACTTCTTTCCCACCGCCAATTCATTCAAATCAAGCAGCACTTCTTCGCGCGCATCCATACTCCCTTTGCGCCTGCAGCGAATCGGATACTGCTTGCCCTCCTCCGTCCGCACATAATAAAGGTACTCACCGCGCCGCACCGGTACATCCAAGTCCGTCTGCTTAATGTGGCTCAGTATCTCTTTATAAAGATGCTCAGCAAACGGCTCAACATCCTTCGTCATCGCCGCTGTGTAAGCGTTCTCGGCCTCCAAATATTTCGTGACTTCAGGATTCGTCTTCTCCCGCAGCCAGAAATAATTGTCATTCACCGTCTCGCCATGGCGCACTTCTTGGTGAGTCACCTGCGGCGCCACCGGAGGCGCAGGGTTCGTTTGTCCGTTCATCAATGTAGTCAAGATAAATAGCCCCGAATTAAGCGGTAGCCTCAATTTCCTGTGTAACCTGTTCCCATTGAGCCATCGTTGTTTCCAATTCATTTCGATTCGTCTCTAGCTCCTTCGATAGTCGAACCGCCTCATCGGCGCTAACATATTCAGACAGCTTCGTTTCCGCGTGTTGGATACTCGCTTCTAACTCCCCAATGCGGGTTTCCAGTTTTTGTGCCTGCTCTTGCATTTGTTTCAGTTTGATGGGATTAATCCGCTTCGCCGCGCCCGCGTCGCCACGCACGGGCATCGGAATCGGAATAGCCGGTGGCACCCCAATCAACACATCATCCAAGGTAGGCGTCTTTTCATGTCCGCCCTCTTTACGCCACAAATAATCGGCATAGTTGCCGGGGAACACCCGCACTTCGCCATCCGCGATCTCAAACACGCGCGTAGCTAAATGTTCTATGAAATACCGGTCATGCGAAACGAAAACCACCGTGCCCGTAAACTTCTCCAGCGCCTCAAGCAGCACATCCTTCGCCCGAATGTCTAAGTGGTTTGTCGGCTCATCCAACAACAAAAAATTCGCCGGATGCAGCAGCATGCGCGCCAATGCATAACGGTTCCGCTCTCCGCCCGAAAGCACCCCAATCTTCTTAAACACATCGTCTTCACTGAACAAGAAGCAACCCAGCAAACTGCGCAGCTCCGTCTGCGAACTCCGTGGCGCCGCATAGGCCAAATCATCCAGTACGCGCGCATTCACATCCAGCTCTTTGTATTGGTCCTGCGCAAAATAATCCGCGTCCACGTTATGCCCCAGCGTATAATCGCCCGTTGTCAAAGGCTCTGCCCCGGCCAACAACTTGATTAATGTCGACTTTCCCGCGCCATTCACGCCCACGAGCGCTACTCTATCGCCGCGCTCAATAATAAAGTTGACGTTATCAATCACCTTCTTCGCGCCGTAATGCTTGGAAACTCCCTTGAACTCCGCCACAATCCGCCCGCTCGCTTTCGGCTGGGGAAACGTGAAGTGAATCGTCTCTTCTTCCGGCGGTAATTCAATCCGCTCAATCTTCTCCAACTCTTTAATCCGACTCTGCACCTGCTTCGCCTTCGTCGCCTGCGCCCGAAAACGGTTAATAAACGATTCCAGCTGCTCAATCTTGTCCCGCTGATTCTTAGCTGCCGATTGCAGTTGCGCCAGCCGTTCCGCCTTCTGCGTTCGGTATTTTTCGTAACCGCCCGTATAAAACGTGACTCGTTTATTCCAAATCTCCGCAATCTTTTTTACCGTCACATCCAAAAAGTAACGGTCATGCGAAATCAGAATATAGGCAAATTCGTAATTCGTTAAATACTGCTCTAGCCAGTTGCGCGCTTCTAAATCTAAGTGGTTTGTCGGCTCATCCAGCAGCAATAAATTCGGCTTCTCCAGCAATAGCTTCGCCAGCGCCAGCCGCATCTGCCAGCCACCGGAAAACTCCTCGGTCTGCCGATGCCAATCTTCCTTACGGAATCCCAAACCCGCCAGCACCGCGCCCACTTGCGCTTCCACCGTGTAACCATCCCGCGCCCGAAACTCACTATCCGCGCGTTCAAACCGCTCCGCCACTAACCGGTATTCTTCGCCCTCAGGATCTAAATCGCTCATCCGACCCGTCAGCGTCTCAAGCTCAATTTCCAAATCCTTCAGCACCCCAAACACACTCATGCATTCCGCGAACACTGTCCGGCCACTCACCGTCAGCCCATCTTGCGGCAAATATCCTAGCTTGATCCCCTTCATCGCCGTCAAATCGCCATAATCCAGCTGATCCATGCCCGCAATCACTTTCAACAGTGTCGATTTGCCTGTCCCATTGCCGCCCACCAACCCCGTGCGTTCTTTGGGCGTAATCAGCCAGTCCAGGTTTTCAAAAAGTAGTTTGTGACCAAAGCGCTTCCCAGCGCCGGAAAGTTGCAGCATCCTCAACCATTATTGACGATCCAGTCAAAAGCTACACCGATGGGTACCATCATGGGTCGAGCAAAAAATTCACCGCCCGCAAAGTTGGCCGAAGCGGCCGCCATCAAAATCAAGCAACCGCCCATCCTCTTCGATCAAACCCAAGCCATCATCACCGACCTCACCAAAACCCTTGGCGGCCCCTTTCTCGCCTATTGGAACAACCCCCGCGGCGAAGTCTGCCACAACGATGTCATCGCTCTCTACGCCATCCTCGAACGTCTCGGCAAACACGAAACCATTTTTCTCTACGTCAAATCCGGCGGCGGCAGCGGTCAGGCCGCCATGCGCCTCGTCAGCCTCGTGCGTCAATATTGCAGCCGCCTCATCGTTCTCGTGCCCCTCGATTGCGCCTCCGCCGCCACGATGATCGCCCTCGGCGCCGATTCCATCCTCATGGGTCCCATGGCTTATCTGACGGCCGTCGATACTTCACTTACTCACGATCTATCTCCCATCGATCGCGATAACGACCGTGTCAGCGTCAGCCTCGACGAACTCACCCGCGTCCTCAAACTCTGGCGTTCCGAAAAAAGCCGACGCCGAAAACGCCTACAAATCTCTCTTCCAATATGTCCACCCGCTCGTCATCGGTGCTGTCGATCGCGCTGAGTCGCTGTCTATCATGTTGTGCCGCGAACTCCTCAGTCATCACATCTCTGACGAAGCAACCCTCGAACGCATCGCCAACGTTCTCAATTCCAAATACCCGTCCCACAACTATCCAATCCTTTTTGAAGAAGCCAAAAAAATCGGCCTTGCTGTCGCTCACATGGACCCGGGCGTCAATCGTATGCTTCTCCGCCTCAACTCCCTATATAGCGAGATGGGCCAAAAAGCCACCACCGACTTCTCCGAAATGAAAGCCCACGGCAACGAAATCTTAAACATCTGGGAAGCCGAAAATCAGCAAGTTTATTACCAGCAGGATAAAGACTGGTTCTACCGTTCCGAAGAGCGTCGTTGGATCACCATGAACGATCAAAGCAGTTGGCGCAAATTGGAAAACGTGAAGGGCAAAACAGTGCGCAGCGTTCTTCACATCGCGTAGACAATTTTTCAGTCACAGCTCTCGCAAGAAAACCTAAAATACTTGTAACCCCCATCCCATCAACATCTTCCAGCCCTTTCCCCTACTCCAAAATTCAAAACTTTCCCCTTGTCGCGCGCTCCGTCAAGCTAATTTCAACCCAGGAGCCATCAAAAGCTCACTTGCAACTTAGGAAGGAAATACACATATGATGAACCCCGAAGCACGCCGCGCTACCGAGAATGCTATTGACAACGCGATCCGCAACGCCAAGCGCCAACTGGCCGACCTCACTCCGGAACCCGCCGTGGATTCCGTTGCTGACAACACTCCCGAAGCGGAGTCTCTCCATAAAGAAATCTCTGACGCGCAGCTAAAAGCCAATCAGGCCAACGCCACGCACAGCACGGGTCCTACCAGCGCGGCTGGCCTCAAGAAAATTTCACTCAACGCTTTGAAGACAGGGTTGACGGGCGCACAGGTACTCCTTCCAACAGAGGACGCCGCTCGTTACGCGGCGCATGTCCGCGATTATCAAATCGAGTTTCAACCAGCGGGTCCCGAAGAGACGTATCTTCTGCAATCCATCATCGACACCCGTTGGCGACTCGCGCGCATTCCCGGTCTGGAAAGCGCACTTCTCGACCTCGCACGCCGCAATCTGGTCACTGAGCAACCCGCTTTGGCTGACAATCCGCCACTCGTCCTGGAAATGCAAGCGCGCCTTCATCTTGATCGGGATCTGCGCAATTTGCACTTGCAGGAAAATCGCTTAGTGCGTCGCCGCGAACGCGAAATGAAGGAACTGCGCGGGTTGCAAGCCGCTCGCAAGGCAGCTAAGCCTGCACAAGCCGCTGAAAAGAAAGAAGCAGTCCCACAAAAAGCAGAAAATGGGTTTGTTTTTACACCTCCCAATTTGGATGACTTTCTAGCCATCCTTACCCCCGAAACACGCGCACAATTGTTAAAGGAGATGGCCGAATCCCGCGCTGCGGACGCCGAAAACCAGCAAGCCGCTGCATAATTCGAGGCTCACAGTTCCCGCTTTCCGCCGGCCAAACCCGAAGTGTGCGCGCAGGAGCTTGACAAATTTCAAACAACTGTTTTAAACTCATGTTTCATGTCAGCAGTGGCACTGTCGAAATCTCTGCCGGTTCTCTCGCCCTCCGTGGAGACCGACCCCACCCGTGCCAAACTCATCGCCGCCGCCGGCGAAGTCTTCGCCGAACTGGGCTTCCAATCCGCCACTGTGCGCGAAATCTGTAACCGCGCCGGAGCCAATGTCGCCGCCGTCAATTATCACTTCCGCGACAAACTCGGCCTCTATACCGAGGTTCTGCGTGACTCCATCTGCGCCAACCAAGGCGAAATTTTACAAGAAGCCATCAAAAACGCTAAAACCCCGGAAGAGTCTCTGCGCCTTCTCATCTCTGGCATGCTTCGCCGCATGAATGCGCAAGATCGCCCGGCGTGGAACGTTCGCATTATGGCTCACGAAATGGCGCAGCCCACCCCTGCTCTCGGTCAAGTCATCCAGGAAGCCCTTCAGCCGCGCTACAACCAACTCCGTGGCATCATCTCCCAAATTCTCCATCTCCCAGCAAATCACGCCACCACTCGCCTCTCGGCCCACAGCATCATAGGTCAAGTCATTCACTACGTCCACGCTCGCCCTGTCATCGGCATCCTCTGGCCCGACCTGAACATGAAAGACACTAAGGATCGCGAAATGGTCGCCAACTACATCACAGATTTCACCCTGCGCAACCTGCGCGCCCTCGCGCGAAAATCCAAACTCGCGCCTACCCGGAAAGAGAATTCATCAAAATGACGGCTACCGCATCCTCCTCCCAAACACCTGTTTCAGAGGTCGCACCTCCCAAAAAACGTGGCTTCCCGCGCATTCTTATTCCAGTCATCCTCCTGCTGGTGGCCTTCGGCGTTTGGAAAATCTTTTTCTCCCACCCTGCCTTGCCCGATAACATCGTCGCCCTTAGTGGCCGCATCGAAGGTGACGATTCCGCCATCTCCGCCAAGACCAGCGGTCGCATTATGGAAATCAAATTCCGCGAGGGCGATACTGTGAAAGCGGGCGACACCATAGCCGTTCTCGATGATCAGCAAGTCCGCGAGCGCGAAGACCAAGCCCGCGCCGCCGTGGCTCAGTCGGAAGCCCAACTCCGCTCCGCCGAAGATCAAATTGCCGTGCTCAACGAGCAACTCAGCCAAACCTCTCTCGAAACCGGCCAGGCCACCATAGATGCTGAAGGTCGCGTCAATCAAGCCCAAGCCGAACTCGCCGCCGCCGAAGCCGATCTCGCACAGCAGCGTGCCTCTCTCCAACTGGCCGTCTTTGACCGCGACGCCTACACCCGCCTTGCCAAAACCGGTGCCGTCTCAGAACGTCAGGGCAAGCAAGCCGAAACCACTGCCGCCAGCCAGCAAGCTGTGGTCAACGCGGCCGAGCGCCGTTTAGAAGCTGCTAAGGGTGCGGTTAACATCGCTAAGGCCAATCTGGCAAACCCGGGTATTCGCAGCGCCCAATCCGGCGCCATTCGCAAACAGCTTCTGCAGCAGCAAGCTGCCATTGCCAACGCCCGCGCCGAAGCCGTTCGTAGCCAGGCTCAACTCGCCGAAGCTTCATCCAATCGCGGCGATCTTATCGTGCGCGCACCATTCGACGGCACTGTCATCACACGCAGTGCCGAACCCGGCGAATACTTGCAAGCTGGCACCGCCATTGTCACCCTGCTCGATCTCACTAAGGTTTATCTCCGCGGCTACATCCCCGAAGGTCAAATTGGCAAAGTCAAAATTGGTCAGCCGGCCCGCGTCTATCTCGATTCTAATCCCACCAAACCCGTCGAAGCGGAAGTCTCCCGCATCGACCCGCAAGCCACCTTCACCCCTGAAAACACCTACTTCCGCGACGACCGTGTCAAGCAAGTCGTCGGCGTCAAGTTACGCCTCAAAGGCTCGTTCGGTTTCGCTAAACCCGGCATGCCGTCCGATGGCGAAGTCCTCGTCTCGGGCGATCAATGGCCCGCGCGGAGCACTCACCAGTGATCGTTGCCGATTCTCCCGCAGGCTCTGTCACGGCTAGCGCCCCCGATAGCACGCCCGCAATCTCGGTCTGTCAACTTCGCAAGAACTACGGCAAGATCAATGCTGTTCGCGGCATTGATTTCAGTGTGGCTCGCGGTGAAATCTTCGGCCTCATCGGGCCGGATGGCGCCGGCAAAACCACCACCTTCCAGATCTTGGGAGGTGTCATGGAGGCTACCTCCGGCGATGCGCAGATCTTTGGGAGGTCCGCCCGTTCTGCTCGTGCCGAAACCGGCTATCTCACCCAGGCATTCAGCCTCTATCCCGATCTCAGCGTCTCCGAAAACATCCGCTACATCGGAGACCTCCGCCGCGTCTCCCGCCCCGAAATCGAGTCTCGCGGCAATCGCTATCTCTCCATGTTCGACATGGACCGCTTTAAAAGCCGTCTCGCCGGTCGCCTCAGTGGCGGCATGAAACAGAAGCTCTCTCTCGCCTGTGCCCTTGTCGCCCAGCCGCGCGTCCTCCTCCTTGATGAGCCGACCACCGGTGTTGACCCCGTCTCCCGCCGCGAATTCTGGGACACTCTCGCCCACCTTGCTGCCGATGGACTCACCATCCTGGTGGCCACTCCCTACCTGGACGAAGCCGAGCGCTGCAACCGTGTCGCTCTTATGCATCTGGGCGAACTTCGTGAAATCGGTACTCCCAAAGAACTTCGCCATAACCTCCATGCCACCCGCCTCGAACTGCGCATGCCCGAACTTGGCAAAGCCGAAGAGTTGCTTGCTAATGAGATCGACCGCAACAGTGCCATCACCGACGTCCAGCGCTTTGGCGATCGTCTCGACGTCATGACGCCCGATCCTGAGCTTGGGCGCGCCGCTATCGAAAACACTCTGCGCGGCGCTGGTCTGTCTTTCGAAAAAATCATTGCGGATGAGCCGACTCTCGAAAACACCTTCGTCGCCACACTTCGTGCCATCGGTCAGGAAGTGAAGTCGCCTTCCTTTCCCGGTCGCCATCCTCATCGTGAATTGAAAGGCAACGTCGCCATCGGCGCCACCAGCCTCACCAAACGCTTTGGCTCATTCACCGCCGTGAAGAACGTTAGCGTCGAAGTCCAGTACGGCGAAATCTACGGCTTGCTCGGCGCCAACGGAGCAGGGAAGACCACCACTATCAAAATGCTCTGCGGCCTTCTCGCACCTACCAGCGGCGGCATGCGCCTGGCAGGCGAAAGCGGCAATCTCCGTTCTCCCTCCGTCCGCGGCCGCATTGGCTACATGTCTCAAAAGTTCTCGCTCTATGACGACCTCACCATCGGCGAGAACCTTGATTTCTATGCGGGTGTTTATGGTGTGCCTGAATCTGAACGCGAGGAGAAAAAGCGTTGGGTTATGGCGTTTTCCGGCCTCGAAGGTAAGTCAGATCTCATCACGGGTAGCCTCCCAGGCGGCTGGAAACAGCGCGTAGCCTTTGGTTCCGCCATCATGCATGAACCCAGTGTGCTCTTCCTCGATGAACCCACTTCCGGTGTCGACCCCCTCGCTCGCCGTGCCTTCTGGCGCATGATTAACCGTCTCGCCGATGCCGGCACGGCCATCCTCGTCACCACTCACTACCTGGAAGAAGCGGAACAATGCAACCGACTGGGCTTCATGGTTGCCGGTGAAATCGTTGCCGAAGGAACTCCCACCGGCGTCAAGGCTCAACAAACGGGTCACCTCTTGGAGTTCGTTGTCGATCAACCCCAAACGGCGACCGACCTCCTAAAGTCCCAAGGTGACCGTTGGCGTGTCTCCGTTTTTGGCGATCGTCTCCACGTCATCACCGAAGACGATGTCGCGACTGGCATTCGCAACACCACTGAAAGACTCAATGCCGCTGGCGTGAAAGTTCTCAGTGCTCGGCAGGGTGTCTTCTCCCTCGAAGACGTCTTCATCACCACTGTCGAGAAAGCCCGCCTCATCGGCAAAGTCGGGACGGAGGATTAACGCATGCGCCGCATTTTTGCTCAAACCCGCAAAGAACTCACGCAAATCGTACGAGATCGCCTGGCCCTCACACTCGCCCTCGGCCTCCCTCTCTTGCTGCTAATGCTGCTCGGCACATCCATCTCGCTTGACGTCTCCGATATGGCTATCGTCGTTCAAGACCTTGATGATTCCGGCGCCTCCCGCGACTTTATCGATTCCTTCCGCTCCTCTGGAACCTTTCACGTAGCCGCATGGCCTGTTGATCGCCAGCCGGAGGAAGCTCTCAAAAGTAGTCGCGCTCGTGCCGCTCTCATCGTCCCTGAACACTTCGGTCGCGATCTCGCTCGCGGCGTGAACACCGATGTCCAGCTTCTGGTCGATGGCACCGATTCCAACACCGCCAAACTCGTGCAAGGCTATTCCGGGCAGATCATTCGCGCCTATTCAAGCCGCACCTCTGGCGCAGTTCGCGTCGATCCTGTCACTGCCGATGTGCGTCTTTGGTTCAACCCTGGCCGCGTCTCCAAAAAGTTCTACGGGCCTGGCATTTTCGTACTCGGCCTCTCCATGTTCCCTCCCTTGCTTGCCGC
>Ga0302319_10010846_pt1 | contig 17331 bp, 13 predicted proteins | sample Bog_T0_2_FD_203319 | JGI IMG/M metagenome (GOLD analysis project Ga0302319, IMG submission 203319) | Peat permafrost microbial communities from Stordalen Mire near Abisko, Sweden - Bog_T0_2 | ecosystem: Environmental > Terrestrial > Soil > Wetlands > Peat | place: Sweden: Abisko, Stordalen Mire...
CATCCAGGAAAAAAACTACAACGAATTGCTCGACGGCTTCGACAAGACTGTCGTGGCCCTGCGCAATGACTGGGAAAACCAGCGTCATCTTGCCATCTATGCTCAGTTGGCCGTCCTGTTTCTCACCCTACTGACACTCGTTGGCGCAGGAATTTTTGTATTCCGTCCCATGGTCAAAATGATCGTGTCGGAAAATCAGCGGCTTGAGGGGTCCGAGCGCAGACTGACGGCTGTGCTGGACACGGTGGGCGAAGCGATCTTCTCCGCCGATGAGAATGGGGACATCCTTTCGGTCAATTATGAGGCGGCGCGCCTCTGGGAATACGAGATCAAGGACCTCGCGGGCCACAACGTCGACTATCTCTTTTCCCAGCCTGGATTTTTTGCGGAGGCGCGGGATCAGTCCACCCGCGTCGCCCCTGCGATGGTGACTTACGTCGAGGCAGAGGCCATCACCCGGCACGGGCGCCGCTTCCCGGCGGAAGTCGCCTTCGACCGGGCCGAGGTCGACGGAGAAGTGATTTACACGCTGGCCGCGCGCGACGTGACTGAGCGCCGCCAATACGAACACCAGTTGCTCGAGGCGAAAGATATGGCTGAGGCCGGCAACCGCACCAAGTCCGAGTTTCTCGCCAACATGAGCCACGAGATTCGCACCCCGATGAACGGTGTTATCGGCATGACCGGGCTCCTTTTGGAAACGGAACTCAATCCGACCCAGCACGAGTACGTCGAGACGCTGCGCACCAGCGGTGAATCGCTCCTGGCCATCATCAACGACATCCTCGATTTCTCAAAGATCGAGGCAGGCAAGTTCAAGTTGAACGAATTTCCCTTCGACCTGCGTTCCTGCGTCGAGGAGGCCCTCGATTTGATGGCACCCAAGGCCCGCGAGAAGCACCTCGACCTGATCCATGTGATCCATGACGACCTGCCCACGAGCCTAATCGGGGACGATCAGCGGCTGCGCCAGGTCATTCTCAATCTCGTGGGCAACGCGATCAAGTTCACCGAAAAGGGCGAAGTCTGCCTGGAGGTCACAGGCACAACGCTTACTCCTCTCGTCGACGCCGAGCCCGACACGCGCGACACGTGGGAAATCAGCTTCGCCGTCCGCGACACCGGCATCGGGATTCCACATGAAAAAATGGACCTGCTCTTTAAAATCTTCAGCCAGGTTGATTCGACCGCGAGCCGTTCCCAGGGAGGCACGGGCCTCGGCCTGGTGATCTGCGAGCGACTGGTCCAGCTCATGGGCGGAGCCATCTCCGTGACGAGCGAGGTCGGCCGCGGTTCCACTTTCCTCTTCACCATTCGCGTGCCGTCCTACGGCACCCGCCGCAAGGAGACGCAAATAATCGACATCAGCCTGAAAGGGCGCCGCCTGCTGGTGGTCGACGATAACGAAACCAATCGCTCCATTCTCGCCCTGCACTCGCAACGCTGGGGGATGGAGGTCATCTCGTGCTCCTCGGGTGAGGAAGCCCTGCACATCCTGCAAAACTCGGGGAAATTCGACGTGGCAGTGATCGACATGGTCATGCCCGGCATGGACGGACTGGAGCTGGCCGATGCCCTGCGCGAAATTCCCGAGGCCAAGAAGCTGCCGGTGATCCTGCTCAGCTCGGGCGGAATGGACCAGGTCGATCCCGCGCGGCGTCAGGTCGGCTACTTCAGCGCCATCGCCAAGCCGTGGAAATCGGCCACCCTGCAGCGGGAATTACAACGCGTGCTCAATCCCGGCGCCGCACCCCCGCCGGTCCCCACCGGCACTGGCCCCGTATCGGTGCCCGGGGCTGAAACCGGAATGCCAACCCAGCGCGTGCTCGAGCCGGATGCCGCCGAGAAGCTCCCGGTCAAGATTCTCGTGGTCGAGGATAATCCCACGAACCGGCAGGTTGTCGTCACCGTCCTGCAGGCCCTGGGCTATCAACCCGATATTGCTGAAAACGGGCAGACCGGCATCGAGATGGCCGAGACCGGCGGTTACGATCTCATCCTGCTCGACGTCCAGATGCCCGACATCGACGGATGGACGGTCGCGCGGCATTTGCGTCAATACGTGCGCGAGAAGCGGCTGACCATTGTGGCGATCACCGCCGGGGTCACGCCCGAGGACCGCCAGCGCTGCTTTGACGCGGGCATGGACGATTTCGTGATGAAGCCATTCAAAATATCCACTCTTAAAGACGTGATCCTGAAATATGCCCGGAATATCAGAGACGAAGGGTAGGAAGCGAGCCCCCTGCCTTCCGCAGTACCCAAAATTGAATTGTTCCTGTCGGCGTATCCTCTAGAGTCATTTTCTCCGCTTAATGGCGGTCCCTCTGCTCATGTCTGCTCTTCCCATCACCGATCTTTCACGGCTCTGTCTCCACACCGTCACCACCAAGCCGTGGCCACTCGCCGTCGCGGCGAAGAATTATGCGGCAGCGGGCCTTAAGGGCATTACCGTTTGGCGCGACTCCGCGCAAAATCACCCCGACGGCATCAAAGACGCCGGCCAGCTCTGCCGCGACGAAGGCCTCGAAATTGTTTCCTACGTCCGCGGCGGATTTTTTACCGCTCTGGACGGAGCCGGACGCCAGGCCGCGATCGACGACAACAAGCGCATCATCGATGAGGCCGCCGCGCTCGGGGCGCCGCTCATCGTGCTCGTCTGCGGCGCGACGCCCGGCCAATCGCTTTTCACCTCGCGCGCGCAAATCGCCGGGGGCCTCGCCGCCGTTCTTCCCCACGCTCGCGCCAGCGGAATCAAGCTCGGCATCGAGCCGCTGCATCCGATGTACGCCGACAGCCGTTGCGCGGTGAACTCGGCGACGCAGGCGCTTGATATGGCGCTCGCGCTCAAGGACGATTATATCGGGGTCACCATCGACGTCGTTCATCTTTGGTGGGACGACCGCCTCCAAGCCGAGATCGCCCGCTGCGGCCGCGAGGGTAAGCTCTTCTCCTTCCACATTTGCGACTGGAAAAACCAGCCGTGCGACATGCTCAATGACCGCGGCCTGATGGGCGAAGGCGTGATCAACGTCCCCGAGATTCGCGGTTGGATCGAGCAGGCCGGCTTCCGCGGCTTCAACGAGGTCGAAATCTTTTCCAATCGCTATTGGTCGATGGACCAGGGCGACTTTTTGAAACAAATCATCGCTGCTTACCGGACGAAGTCCTGAACGAAGTAGAAAACGCGCTATACCTATGAAAGAACATAAAATCGGCATCATCATGAATGGCGTCACTGGACGCATGGGCACCAACCAGCACCTCATCCGGTCGATCGACGCGATCATCAAGCAGGGCGGAGTCCGAGTCGGCCCCGACGAGATCATCATGCCCGACCCGATTCTGGTCGGCCGCAGCGAATCGAAGCTCAAGGAGCTTTGCGCGCGCACCTCAGTCAAGAAGTACACCACCGACCTTGACAAGGTCCTCGCCGACAAGAGCTACTCCGTTTACTTCGACGCCCAGACCACCGGCCGCCGCGCCGAAGGCGTCCGCAAGGCCGTGGCCGCAGGCAAGCACGTCTATTGCGAAAAGCCAACCGCGGTCGACGCGAAGACCGCCGTCGAACTTTACGAAATTTGCAAAAAAGCCGGTGTGAAGAACGGCGTCGTGCAGGACAAGCTCTGGCTGCCCGGCCTGCTCAAGCTCAAGCGCCTCAAGGAAGCCGGTTTCTTCGGCAAGATTCTTTCCGTGCGTGGCGAATTCGGCTACTGGGTCTTCGAAGGCACCAGCATCGCGGCGCAGCGCCCGAGCTGGAATTACCGCAAGGAAGACGACGGCGGCATCATCGTCGACATGCTCTGCCACTGGCGCTACGTCCTCGACAATCTCTTCGGCGAAGTGAAGGCCGTCTCCTGCCTCGGCGCGACCCATATTCCCGAGCGCGTCGACGAGCAGGGCAAGAAATACAAATGCACCGCCGACGACTCGGCCTATGCCACGTTTGAACTCGAAGGCGGCGTCATCGCCCACTTCAATTCGTCGTGGACCGTTCGCGTCCGACGTGATGATCTGCTCACGGTGCAGGTGGACGGCACCCACGGCTCCGCCGTCTGCGGCCTGCGCGAATGCTGGACGCAGCACTACGGCAACACGCCACGCCCGACCTGGAACCCCGACGTTCCGCAACCGATCAAGTTCTTAGAAGGCTGGTCCCAGGTACCCGAGCAGGAAACCTACGACAATGCGTTCAAGGTCCAGTGGGAACTCTTCCTGCGCCACGTCGCGCTCGACGAGCCGTTCCGCTGGTCGCTTCTCGACGGCGCCAAGGGCGTGCAGCTCGCAGAGATCGGCCTTGAGTCGTGGAAGCAGCGCCGCTGGCTCGATGTGCCGAAGCTTTAGCAGGTAGGGACGCGAGTCCCTTCGCGTCCCATTCATTCGACGGACGGCGGTCCCTACCTACAACTCAATCCCCTCACCCGGAGTCGGAAGGACAACTTTCATTCCGGGCGCCCGGGCGGCCAGCTCGCGCTGAAACCACGCCAGCGCCGGCGCGTCTCCGTGCACGAGGACGCACACGCGCGGCTTCACGTCGAGAATGTAAGCGAGCAAATCCTCGCGCTGCGCGTGCGCGGTGAAATCGAAATGCTCTACGCGGCACCGCACTGGCTGCGCGCCATAAGCCGCGTTCAACGTCACCGCATCGCCCCGCTTCGTCGCACGCAACCGCCCCGCCGGCGAATCCGGGTCGCAATAGCCGACAAAGAAAATGCTATGCCGGTCATGGGCCAAAAACTCCTGTGCGAAGATATTCGAAAGCGTGTTCTCCGTCATCATGCCCGATGAAATCAGGTAAATGTGCCCCTTCTTCGGGCTGAATTCGCGCGCGCGCCGGCCATCCATTACCTGCGGCTGAATGTCGTCGAGCAGACTCAGCTTCGAATGTTTCCGCCGCGAACGGCCCGCCAGCCGGTCATAGATTTCGCAGAATGTGCGCCCCAGACCTCCGATATAAATCGGCGTCTCCGGCAAACGGCGCATCTTCTGGAAAAAATGGAGCTGCGCCAGCAATTCCTGCGTCTTGCCCATCGCGAAGACCGGCATCAGCACCGCCCCGCCCTGCGCAAAGGTTTCCTCCAGAGCCACAGCCAGCTTCTCCACCACCGCCTCGCGCGTAAAACTCTCCGGCCTCGGCTGTGCGCCCCGCGTCGTCTCGGTGATCAGCACGTCGATGTCGCGACGCGGAAACTCGGCTCCGCGCAGGATCGTCTGGTCCATGAAATTGACGTCGCCGGTGTAGAAAATCGTCCGTCCGCGATGCCGCAGCGCCGTGCCCGTGGAACCGAGAATGTGCCCCGCATCGTGAAAGTCAAACGTCAGCGGCTCGTTGTCCGGGTCGGGATAACCCCGCAGCGACCAGGGCCGCTCGAGCCCGCAGGCCTGCCAGACCTTCACCAACTGGTCGAGTTCGCGGTGCAGGAACAGCGGGTACTCCACAATGCCCTTCTCCGCCTTTTGCTTGAGCATGACCTGCACGGAATTGTGCAGCAGCGGCTCGGTGAGATAATAGGTCGCCTCGCTCATGAACACCCGCGCGCTCGGATGTTCCCGCATCAGCAGCGGCAGCGCCCCGGTATGGTCATGATGGGCGTGGCTGACGATGATCGTACCGACCGAATCAAACTTCAGCTTCTCCAAGTTCGGCAGGCCACCTATTCCCTCGGCGCGCGGATGCATTCCCGCATCGAGCACGACGCGACCGTCAGCACCGAAATCGAGCAGATACGAATTGGCCCCGATTTCGTTGCCTCGGGTCAGGTTGGTGAAAATCATCGCAAATGACATTCCCAAAACGGGCCACGATGGCTATAAACAAATGCTCCCTTGAGCCAAAAACATGAAATTCATGCGCCCGAAAGCTCTCTCATCGATCTCGTTCATTGCTGCTCTCGTCGCCCTGGTTTTCATGGCCATGGCAAACGTCTTTGCCTCAGCGGAGAACGAAGTCGACAGCGCTCTCGCTGCCGCCAAGGCGTGGACGGCCCAGATTGATGCCGGCAAATACGATGAAAGTTACCTGTTCGGTTGCGAGGCCATGCACGACAAAGTTGCGCAGGACAGATGGAGCGATGTGCTTCGAGCGCTCCGCGCTCCGTGGGGCAAGGTGCTCAGCCGCCAGCAGGTCAGCCACGTCTACCAGCCCAACGGTTACATGGGGACCGAAGGCGAATTCATGGTCATCACCTACGACACGGGCTTCGAGAAACTTAGCCCGGCCATGGAAGTCATCGTCCTCAAGTGGGAAGACGGCAAGTGGCGCGGCGCGGGCTACAATGCCAAGGCCAAGCCCTCACCCGACGACGGCACCGCCCAGCCACCGCCATCGGACAGCACCACGGAAATTCACACTGAGGATCACGTCAAACCGCAACCGCAGCATTAGAAGAGAAGCTTAGAACTTAGAGCTAAGAACTTGGAACCAGCTTGTTCCGTTCTCCGCACTCCGTTCTTCGTTCTTGGCTCTTAAACCAGCAGCTCCACGCTCACCTCGTAGCGCAGAAACGGCGTGATCAGATAGACGCCGTTGAACGCCTCGATCGCCACATCGCGAATTTCGCGCGCCACCTCCAGCCCGATGCGCGTCGCGGCGGCATCGTCGGCGCAATGGCGCAGGCGTTCGCGCAACGGTTCCGCAATCTTAATGCCCGGCACCTCATTGTGGAGGAACTCGGCATTGCGCGAGCTCAATAGCGGCATCACCCCGAGAAAAACCGGCACCCCCAGCGGCTTCAGCCGTTCGACCGTGCGGCGCGCCAATTCGCGGTCGAAGACCGGCTGCGTCATCACATACTGTGCCCCGGCGGCCAGCTTGCTTTCCAGCTTCTTCACCTGCGAATCAAACTGCAGCGCGTTGGGATTGAACGCGCATCCTATGATGAATTTCGTCTGGCCGTTCAGGGGCCGGCCCACGTGGTTCACGCCGCGATTCATCCCGGCCAGCAGCTTGATCAGCCCGACCGAGTTCAGGTCGTAAACCGAAGTCGCGCCGGGGTGGTCGCCCACCTTGGCCGGATCGCCCGTCAGCGCCAGCACATGCCGGAACCCGAGCACGCCCAGCCCCATGATCTCCGATTGCAGCCCAAGCAGATTGCGATCGCGGCAGGCCAGGTGCAGGACCGAAGTCAGGCCGACTTCCTCGCGCACGCGAATCGCCGCGGCAAAGTTACTCACGCGCAAAATCGCCAGCGAATTGTCCGCCAGCGTGATCGCCGCCGCGCCCGCTTTTTTTAGCGCATTCGCCCCGGCGAGGAACTTGTCCATCGAGAGCCCCTTCGGCGAATCGAGTTCCACGATCGAAACTGTCTTTTGCTTCATCAAATCGAGAATCGAAATCTCCTCGGCCCGCGCGCCTGAAACGACCGCCGCTGCCGTCGCCTCCACGCGCACCCGCGCTGCCACTGGCGAAATCTTCTTCACCCGCACCGGCTTCAGCTCGCGCGCCACAGCCGCCATCGCCGCGATGTGCTCCGGACGCGTCCCGTAATCGCCACCGATCAACCGCGCCCCCTGCTCCACCCACTGCGGCAGCGTGTCCGCAAAGTATTCGGGACTGGCCGCGTAATTAAAGCGCCCTTCGTAAAATTCCGGCTTTCCCGCGCTCGGATAAACCGCCAGCAGATCGCCGTCCTGCACCGCCACTTTCGAGAGCAGATGCAGGCACGCCTGCGGCCCCGCTGTCCCGTTGATGCCCACGATATCGGCTCCCGCCGAGCGCAGGATTTTCACCGCCTCGGGAAAAGTCTGGCCCGAAACGAGCCGCCCCTCTTCGCTCACCGCGAGCGAGGCCACAACCGGCACGTTGCTCAGGTTTTGGAAGACCTCCAGCGCCAGCAGCAATTCATCCAGCGCGGTAAAGGTCTCCAGGAAAATCACATTGCAACCGCCATCGAGCAACGCCCCGATCTGCTCGCGGAAAAGCCCCTTGCGGTCATCAATCGAAAATTCGCCATCAGCCGGTCGCAGCGAAAGCGGCCCGACCGAGCCGCCGATGAACACATCGCGCCCCTTCACCGCATCCTTCGCCACCTGCGCCGCGCGCCAGTTGATTTCACCCACCTGATGGTCGAGTCCATAGCGCGCCAGCCGGACACGGTTCGCGCCGAAGCTGTTCGTCTCGATCACCTGCGCCCCGGCATCGGCGTACTCCCTGTAGACGCGCGCGAGCAGTTCGGGCTGGCTGATATTCACCTCTTCCAGGCAATGGTTCACCGGCACGCCGAGTTCGTAGAGGTAAGTGCCCGTCGCGCCATCGCCCAGGACGATGCGCTCGTTTAAAAGTTCGAGGAGATTTGCCATTCGAGCAGAAGCTTGCCACTCTTATGCTGAGTGAAAACTCTCTTCTTTGTCTCCGTCTCTTTTTTTGTTGGCGCGAAAGGCACCCCGTGCCGATAACCCGTTAGGAAGTATCAGCCTATGAGTCGACGTAAAAACGGCCTGCGCCTCACCGACGACCCGGCGGTCAACGAGGACATTCTCGCCCTCGTGGCCAAATGGAAACTGCCCAAATTCTCCGACGACTTCGCCGAGATTATCGCCTCGCTGCACAAGCTCTCGCAGCAAAACCCCACCTCGAGCGACCTGGTCCTCTTCAAGCGCTCCATGGCCGAACTGCGCTATGCCCAACACGTCTTCGCGCCCTATCGCGAGATCAAGAAAGTATGCGTCTTTGGCTCCGCCCGCATCCGCCCGCCCGCGCCCGTCTATGCCTGCGCGACCGAATTTGCCCGCCTCATGACCGAGGCCGGTTACATGACCATCACCGGCGGCGGCGATGGCATCATGGGCGCCGCCCAGCAAGGTGCCGGTGCCGAGAAAAGCTTCGGACTCAACATTCTTCTACCCTTCGAGCAGCATGCCAACGAAGTCATCCGCGACGACCCCAAGCTCATCACTTTCCGCTATTTCTTCACGCGCAAACTCACCTTCCTGCGCGAAGCCAACGCCGTCGTCCTTTTTCCCGGGGGGTTCGGATCGCTCGACGAAGGCATGGAGGCGCTGACCCTGATGCAAACGGGCAAGGCCCGGCTTATTCCGCTCGTGCTGATCGACGAACCAGGCGGCAAGTTCTGGAAGAATTTCGTCAAATACATCAGCGAACATCTCATGGCCGACAAGCTGATCTCCCCGGAGGATTTTCATCTCTTCAAGCTGACCGACAGCGTGGCCACCGCACGCGACGAGATTCTGCGCTTTTACCATAATTTCCATTCATATCGCTTCGTCGGGCCCTACCTCGTCATTCGTCTGCAGCGCGCGCTCAGCGAGAAAAAGCTTGAGAGCCTGCGCAAGGAATTCCTCAGCATCTTCGATCCGCCGGGGGAAATGTTCCAGAGCGTCGCCCTGCCTCAGGAAGCCGCCGAAACCGAGATCGCGCACCTCCCCCGGCTTTGCCTCACCTTCAATCGCATCCACTTCGGCTTCCTCCGACTCTTCATCGACAGGTTAAATGAAGAATAAAAGTGAAAAGTTAAGCTTGGCTCCGAAAGCCGCCCTATCTTAGCATCAAAACCCCATGCAAATTCCCAATCCAGAAGTAGAGATTTTGCTCCCCGTCCACAATGAAGGAGACAGCATTGAAAGGGTGGTGCGGGAGATTTACGCGGAGATATCTCCCAAGGTGGCGATGCAGTTTATTATCTGCGAAGACGGCAGCAGAGATAACACCAAGGAAGTCCTGACCAGCCTGGAAAAGGAGCTGCCCATGAAGCTTCTTTTGGCCACGGAACGGAAAGGCTACTCGCGCGCGGTTCGCGACGGGTTCGAAGTTTTAACCGCGCCCTATCTCTTGTGCCTCGATTCCGACGGCCAGTGTGACCCCAAGGACTTCTGGGCTTTCTGGGAGAAACGGAAAAACCAGGACGTTATTCTCGGATGGCGGGTGAATCGCGCCGACCTTTTCTGGCGCCGGCTGTTTTCGAGGATGTTCTACTATGTTTATCAGGCTCTGTATCACGTTCCCGTGCACGACCCGAGTTGTCCCTACATGCTGGCAAAAAAGGCAGTGGTTGATCGACTGATTCCGGAATTGGGCGAAATGCAGCAGGGCTTCTGGTGGGAATTTATCGCGCGAGTCCATCGCCGTCGATACACCATCCTGGAACTCCCGGTGCAGCACCGCGAACGGCTGGCCGGCACCACGCAAGTTTACAAGCTGGCGAAGCTTCCCGGGATTGGTTATCGCCACTTCATAGCCTTATTTAAAATATGGGCTCAGACGCGTTCGTCGTAGGCTCTTCCAAGCCGCTCCCCAGTTGGAAGGAATGGCGGCTGGTGGGTTTATTGCAGGTATTATTCCTGATCATCGCATTGATCGGCCTGGATGAGCCGTTCGTCTCGATGCATTTCGTGCGGCAGAATCAGACTTTTGACGTCGCCACTCACGTTTTTCGCGAAGGCTGGAGCGCCGTCGTCACGCCCAGGGCGTCGTTCACGCAGCTTAGCAGCCCGGATGATCCTCTCTCGCCCTTGATCACGCCGGCGCCGCGCTTTACCATCATTCACTTGGAAGTTCCGTTTCACGGACTTTTCGGTTGGCCTGCCGCGCTGCTGGTCAAAGACCATGAACGAGCCATCGTGCGACTGGTCTCCGTCGTTTTTGCGCTGCTTTCCATCGGAGTCTTCCACCTCATTGTGCGACAGTGGATCGAGCCCCAAGCCGCCCTGGCCGGCACGGCGCTCTGGGCGATGGCTCCATTTACCATCTATTTTGGCCAGATACCGATGCCGGATATGCTGGCCACCACTGGCATGGCCCTCGCATTTCTCTTTGCCCTGCGCGGCAATCTCGCCGGCTCCAGCGTGGCATTTCTCTTTGCGATTCTGGCCAAGCTGAGCGTCATCATTTACGGTTTGCCCATTCTAACCGCGTTGTTGATCGCCAGTAATTGCCGTTCCATCGGCTCATTCCTCCGCATCACAGTGCTTTGGGGTGTGGTGCCGTTGCTCGGCATATCGGCCTGGTTGTCTTTGAGCCGGCACGACCCTTATGGCAGCTGGGTCGTTTTCGGAGGGTATCGCCCAGGCGGGTACGGGGCTCTTACGCTGCACGATTTAGCTCATCCGGCATTCTACCTCTCGCCCTTCGTGTATCTGTTGCCTTGCGGCATCGGCATTATCGGGGCCGTCGGCTTGCTGTTGGCGATGGTAAACAACCCTCCGCGCATGAACTTTTGGCTCAAGGCGGCGATTCTCCTTTCACTCTTTTGCAATTATTCCCTGGAAAGAATCGTGTGGCTGGAACCGCAATATTCGGTACCTGTGCTGTTTTGGGTGATTTTGGCCGCTTCCATGGGACTTCCCCGGCTATTCGAGAAAGTCCGCGGAAGCAGGCCGTGGAGAATAGCCATGGTGGGTATCGTCGTCGCGCATCTTGTGTTGGTCGGGGCCACCGTGATTTTTCTGAAGTCTTCCCGTGTGCCGAATTATCAGGATTTGGTGGTGGCCGCGCAGTTGACGCCGCCCGACGCGCGACTGGTGGTTTATGCGGCCACACCCTCCGCCTCGCCATCGTCATGGACAGACCGAAACACCCTGACCTTGCACCCAATCCCGACCAGGACGCCCGCCGATTTCGACGCGATAGCCAAACAATTCCTAAGCTTCCAGGAAGGTGGGTTTGATTATCTCCTGGTATTCGATGTGGAAAAACATCACCGGAATATTCCATTCGACTCCAGCGCACCAGTCTATGATTCAGACCTGACCGAACAAGGATCCCCCTTTCGCCGTTTTTGCGATGATAGATACAGAAAGATATTCGAGGGTAATCACGTCATTCTCTATTCGCTCGTAAAACCGATGTGACTGAGGAAATAGGGCGGGCTGAATTTTGAGGTGCGAGAGCTTCCGACCATCGCTACAATCCAGGAAGATGAAACAATACCACGACTTGCTGCGCCTCGTTCTTGAGCAGGGTCGTCACAAGTCCGATCGCACCGGCACAGGCACCCGCTCGCTTTTCGGCGCGCAAGCCCGGTTTCCGCTACGCGATGCTTTTCCGCTCCTCACGACGAAGAAAATGGCGTGGAAGGCCATCGTGGCGGAGCTGTTTTGGTTTCTTTCCGGCGACACAAATGTTGCCACGCTCGCGAAGCAGAACGTCACCATTTGGCACGGCAACGGGTACGATTACTACTGCAAGAAGCTTGCGCCCGCGCGCGGCGAAACAGCCGTGAGTTTTGAGGAGTGGAGCAAGCGGCTCGTCTCCGACTCCGAATTTGCGGCTTGGGCCGGACATCTCGGCGACGTCTACGGGGCGCAATGGCGCCACTGGCGCGCGCCGGAGGGAGGCACCATCGACCAGATCGCCCGCGTGATCGACCAAATCCGCCACAAGCCCGACAGTCGCCGTCACATCGTCACTGCGTGGAACCCCGCCGAAGTCGACGCCATGGCTCTGCCGCCGTGCCATGCGCTCTTCCAGTTTTTCGTGCTCGACGGCGAGCTCAGTTGCCAACTTTACCAGCGCAGCGCCGACCTCTTTCTCGGCGTGCCGTTCAACATCGCCTCCTACTCGTTGCTCACCTGTATGGTCGCGCAAGTCTGCGACCTCAAGCCCGGCGATTTCGTCCACACTTTCGGCGATCTGCACCTCTACGACAACCACTTCGACCAGGCCCACGAACAGCTCAGTCGCGATCCGCACCCCCTGCCCCGCCTCGCGCTCAATCCAAAGGTCCGCGAACTCGCTGACTTCACCTACGACGACATTTCGCTGCTCGACTACAATCCCCACCCTTCCATCAAGGCGCCCTTTGCGGTGTGAGTTTTTTAGACAGGATTGACAAGATTAACAGGATTATGGGGGGAAGGATTCCGACCTGAAGAACATGAGAGAAATAAAGCAAGAGATGCGTGCCTCCATGTCGTCCATGTTCTTCCTACCCATAGTCGCTCCGCCTTCCAATCTTGTTAATCTTGTTAATCCTGTCTAATACTCGGACTTAGCCATGCCCGTTCTCCACGCCATCGCGGCCATTTCGGAAAACCGTGCCATCGGCGACCACGGCAAAATTCCGTGGAAGCTGCCGGAGGACTTTGCCTGGTTTAAATACAAGACCATGGGTGGCACCGTGATCATGGGCCGCAAGACATTCCAGTCCCTCGGCAAGCCACTGCCGGGACGCGAAACGGTCGTGCTCAGCCGCTCCGGCAAACCCACTGCAAATATCAAGGTTTGCAACGATCTCCTTACGCTGGCTGAGATGCTCTCCAACCTGCCCGCGCCGTACTGGGTCTGCGGCGGCGTCGAAATCTATCGCGCCCTGCTGCGTAACTGTGACCTTCTCTACCTCACCCGCGTCAAGCGCGTGGTGTCGGCCGATGCCTTTTTTCCGCCCTTCGAGGACAAGTTCGAACTCGACCAAACCATCCACGAAAACGCGCAGTTCCGTGTTGAGCGCTGGAGACGCCTCTTCTTCCAAAATAAGACGCCGCTCGAGCCCGAAGCCTGGCCCATCGGACCTGCGGTCGGCAGTAAATGAGGCGGTCTGCGCCCGCCATCGGACTTCCGGGCGACGGCACCTTTCCGGTATAAGTCTTATAGGCCGACCAGGAATCTACAAAAAAAGAGCGGCCTACCTCGTAGACCGCTCATTACCACCGTCCGAAAGACCAGGACTTAGGCCGTGGCGTCGGGGCTGCTGCCCGTCTCGGGCTGGTGCGTTTCGGGCTGGTGCGCCTCCGGTTCGTGGTCGTGCGCCGTGGGGTCGGGATCACGCGGGCTGGGGGCGGGACGCTTGTCCACCTTCGCTCCGCTCACGACGATCTGCCGGCCCAAGAAATCGGTCCGGTTCAGCTTCGCGGCGGCTTCCTTCGCCGTCTCGATCACCTGCATCTCGACGAAGCCGAAGCCCTTCGAACGCTGGCTGTGCCGATCCATCGCGATCTCCACATTCTTCACCTCGCCGTACTTCGAGAAGAGGTCGAACAAGTCGCCTTCCGAGGCCTCGTAGGCGAGATTGCCCACATAAAGCTTCGGCGAGGTGATCTCCTGGGGAGTCGGCTCAGCCTTGGGCGCTTCGCGCCGGGGCCGGTCCACGCGCTCCGCCTGGGGAGTGCGTTCCTTGAACTCGGGCCGCGGTGTTCTTGCTTCGGTGCGGAAGGGCTGCTTCGCCTCGGGCTTCGACTTCTTGGGCGAGAGCCAGCCGAACAACTTGCCGAGCAGGCTCTTTTCCTTCTTCGGTGCTGCGCTGGGGCCGCCATTCGTATGCACCCGGTTTTCGCCGTGGAAACTGTGGCCGCCGCGACCGCGTCCTCCGCGCCGCCGCCGTCCGCCGCTTCCGCCTGCACTACTTCCGCCGCTTGCGCCTCTGGGGCGATAATCTGAACTCATGTGATGTTACTGACATGCCGTGAACCGCGCGTCTTGAAGTTCGCGCTCTTTTTCAGGCTCTACCCGCCTACTCCACTGCGCCGCGCTGCTGACGTACCGGCATTTCCAGATGCGAAAAAAACTGCCTGGCTGCCCTTGGACGAAAGATGCGTTCCCGTTGCGCAATCGGACCGCTGGACGGTCCCGGATAATCGCGCCGATGCCAGTGCCGTCGCGTCCGGGCCCTTGGAGGCCAAAGCTGAAAACGGCAATGTCATGGGAAAGTGTTGAAGCTGGTGAGGAGTCCTGTGGTTGCCGGGAAGGGCAAGGCATTCAAAGGCCCGAGCGCCGCGCGCCGGACCGTAGGTTGCGTGTAACCCCGCCCAGCATCTCCATTTTGATGCGGGCAAAGGCGCCAGCCGCCCCGACCACGAAAGACTTCACAACATGTTCCTTTCTGACGACAGGCTAGCGGCATTTCAGGTCCCGGCAATAAAAATCGCAACTAAATTACTGGCGTGGTGGGAGTTACCTCTTAAAAACTGCATCAGAGAAGAGGGAACAAAGAGTTAACGGCCCATGTTCCAATAAAAAAACTAAGCGAATCAGGCGAATCAGGCGTATGGGATACGCTTAAGGGGCTTTTATCCCGGGGGCCGAAGTTCAAAATGTCGTATGTCTGCCATGAGACCGATTCTCGCATGGAAACGCCGGAAGCGGTAGTGCTCCGTGGGCTATATACGCTCGGTGGCTTAAAAAGATAAGCGATTTAGCCCAAATAGGCGAAGGGGGCGTGGCAGATGCGGCGGCGGGCAATGACCGCCCCTACCACTGCAGTCGATCTCGCCTGGCGAGATCGAACCGGCGCGAGGGCCCGCGCCGGCTACCTTTCTGAAGCTGCACCGCCGATAGGGACATCGGCGGCTACCACGGATACAGCTTTACTTCGCAATCTCGGCAAGACAGCCATCGAGCCAACCGAGGAGTTCGACGATGTTCGCCGTGCTCTCGTCGCCCATGGTTGAAATGCGGAAGCTCGTGCCTTTGATCTTGCCGTAGCCGCCGTCGATCGTGCATGAGTGCTTTTTCTTCAGCGTGCCGATGAGCGCCGGCACATCGATGTTCTTGTTGTTGGCGATGCAGGTCAGCGAAATCGACTCGTAGCCTTCCTTCGGGAACAGGTTAAAGCCGTGCTTCTTCGCCCAGGCGCGCGTGATCTTCGCGTTCTCCAGGTGGCGCGCATAGCGGGCCTCCAGCCCCTCGGCCATGATGTCCTCGAGCTTGCTTTGCAACGCGTAGAAATGCGAGATGCTTGGCGTGGTCGGGGTCATGCTGTTTTCCTGGTTCTTTTTGAACTCGAGGAAATCGAAATAGTAGCCGCGATCCTTCATCGTCGCCGCTTTCGCGTAGGCCTTCTCCGACACGGCAAACACCGCCGCGCCCGCCGGCAACGCCAGCGCCTTCTGTACGCCGGCGAGCATGACGTCGATACCCAGCTCGTCGAACGGAATCTTCAGCACCGAGAACGACGAGACGCAATCGACGATGAACTGCACGTCGGGGAATTTCTTCACCACCGCTGCGATCTCCGACAGCGGATTCATCGTGCCGGTGCTCGTCTCGTTGTGGATGAGCGTGAGCGCATCGAACTCGCCCGTGGCCAGTTTCGCCTCGATGTCGGCGGCGAGGATCGGTTGCCCCCATGCCACCTGCAACGCCTCGGCCTGCTTGCCGCACTTCTTGGCCACGTCGAACCATTTGTCGGAGAACGCGCCGCTCATGCAGCACAGAACTTTCTTCGCAACCAGATTGCGGATCGCCCCTTCCATCACGCCCCAGGCCGAACTCGTGCTCACAAAGACCGGCTGCCTGGTGTAAAACAACTGCTGCAAGCCCGGCTGAATCGCCGCGTCGAGCGCCTGGAAATCCTTCGAGCGATGCCCGATCATCGGCTTGGCAAAGGCGCGCATCGTTTTTTCCGACACTTCGATCGGACCGGGACTGAAAAGCTTAATGTGGGTCATAGGCAGCTCAGTTTACGCCCCAAATTTGCGGTTTAACAGCAAAACGTGGGGGAAAATCCGGCTCTTTTCCTCGTTCCCAAACTCCATTTGGGAACGCAATTGTAGGCGCAACTCTGTTGCTCTGCGGCCTATGCCCACTGATCGCAGACAAATAGTGGATGCCCACCCGTTAGCCACTCATGCGCCGATGAATACCTCCAATGCTCCGGCCCCGCGACAAGTCCTCTCAAAACTGGATTGTTGTGTATATAATCCAGCTTCTGCTCCGTCATCTTATCACTCCCAATCTCCTGCGGATGCGCCCCTTCCTGCCAAACCTGGTGCTCACTTCTCGTCTTGTGCGCCGCGCAATAATAGGCCAACTGGTTCACCAGCCATTCGCGTTTTTCCTCTTTGATCTGCGCCAACAAGGCTCTCGCCGTAAATCGCTTCATATCGGTCAAAGTTCCAGCTAAATCGGGCGCAGAAAGGATGGCGTGAAAATGATTTTCAAGAATCACCCACGCATAAATTTTGAGGCCTTTATTCTCCCGGCAATGAAGCAAAGAGCGCACAAGGACATCGCAACACGCCGCCGAGGTGAATACGGGCAGCCATTCAATAATCATCGACGTTATAAAGTAAGTTTCCTGAGAATCGTGAATTCTGTAACGGCTTCGCATCCCTTAAGCAGAGGGCAATGGAATTGCGAAGACAAGTGCGTTCCCAAATGGAGTTTGGGAACGAGGGGGCCGCCGCACTTCAAAGCGCGAAGGACGCAGGCTTGTTGTCCGAGGCGAGCGAACCGCTGAGTTTGCGGGCGATCTTGACTGCCTTTTTCTCCAACTTCGCTTTTTTCTTCGCCAGGAGAGAGAGTATACGCGAGGCCGCGGTGAGTGCGGGGGCGATCCGCCCGAGATGTTCCTGCACTACGGCGCAATCGTGGATCAGGCCAAGGCTGTCCTGAAGCTTCGCGACCCGCTTGATGAGGTGCTTCGGGCTCCGGGCGGGCTT
>Ga0302319_10010847_pt1 | contig 17330 bp, 20 predicted proteins | sample Bog_T0_2_FD_203319 | JGI IMG/M metagenome (GOLD analysis project Ga0302319, IMG submission 203319) | Peat permafrost microbial communities from Stordalen Mire near Abisko, Sweden - Bog_T0_2 | ecosystem: Environmental > Terrestrial > Soil > Wetlands > Peat | place: Sweden: Abisko, Stordalen Mire...
CGTCGCAACTGCAACTGAGCCCAGTCGCAAATATCGTGAGCCTGACACATTCCGCCAGTTGCAACGAGTGTGAGCCCGACCGCCGATGATTGCGAGCCCATGCGCGGATGATTGCAAGCCGTTACACGTATCCGTGCAGCGCCTGGTCCGACAGCTCATGGCGACGCATCACAATCCAGCGAAGCCGCTGAAAGGCATCAATGGCGCCGATCCCTTCGTCATCGCCATGGCGAAGGATGGCGGCCCACATTGGATCGTTGTCAGCGACGAGCATCCCGGCTCGATGGAAAGCCGGAAAATCCCTTTCGTCTGCGGTCAAGAGAAGGTCGAATGCATACGCTTCCAAGAGATGATGCTGAGGGAAGGCTGGCAGTTCCGCTGAGCGGCTATGGCTGACGTGGAGCGTGGTCTTTGGCAGACGCGTCATGGGGCAGGAATCCGGTGCGAGATGATTCACTCGCTGTTATCGGGCGAGAGCATCCGGTGTAGGCAACCGAACCACGCGACACATTTGGTTAGCCACTCGCCATATGTGGGTCGTGGGCCTGAATCGGTGTATGCTCGCACCAGGCGATTGTCGCAATCACTAGCAACGTAGCTGTACAAAAAAAGCTCCGAGTATTAGAACAACCGCTCCTACGAGGACATCCAATGTATGCCATGCAATTTCACAGAAATGTCGATAATTCCGATACCAAAAAGTGGTTTGCGGTTGTCTTCGATGTACAGACAAGTGAATTTGTAATAAGACGGCAGACTAGGCGTGAAGACACGGTCTTAACAGAACTAGTGTCGGCAAAGGATTTCTTGAAAGAGGCCGATCCAGAGGAAGTTAGCGCATTTTTCTTGTTTTTAGACACATGGCTATATGAATAAATTTAGCGCTACGTGAGATGCGTGTATTTATCTAGTGTGAATCGTCAACAAGTGTGCATATTATCAAATATAATACTCTGTATTGATAATTCATGCTATTGGCTTAGGAAGCCATGTGAGCAGGACCGCATGGCCTGCCATTACGATGCCATCAATGTGACATGTCACAAGCTTTTCATGTTCGTCGTGCTCGATCTCGGAGCCCGTATTACCAATAAAGCTGGTTACCCACAATTTTTCTAATCTATGATATATTTCATGATATTCGATTGTTATACTCCCAACGAAAGCAATATTCTCTACTTCAACATAGAAGAACGGTTCAAAATAAGATATCTGAATTGCGAAGTCAAATTCGTATATGTTATCAACATTGTGCTCTGGTAGTATATACTCTACAAACGTGACTAATTCGCTATTTTGCGTAAAATGCTGAAGTTCATCTACCTCTTTGAATACATCACGTGGGTGTACAATACGGGCATGTAGGGGATGAAGGACCCTCCTTCCGTCTAGTCGTTTCTCGACGCCAAGGAACAAGTTCTTTTGCAAATCTCCATCGACCTCCGACTTAACATACTTACCCATAACGATCAGATTATTAAAGAAAACCGTAGAATTAATAAGTTTAGCCCCCAAATAGGCGTTGTCTGTAATAGCTACTCTAAAAACGCTAAAGTTAGACAACATAACGAAACGTTGATGTGACTTCCAAGTATACATAACTGGGTCATCGGGACCCTCCTTTGGTACCAATTTATTGTCCCATTCGTAATATCGCAAAACCGGCCCTCGCCACAATGGACGCAGGTGAGCATGCAATACGTTGTCCACGAATTCATCATCAACAGCGGTAACTCGGGCAAGAGAAACAAGAAATCTATCATCTTTCACAAGAGCGTTTGTGATATCGTATATATCCTCATCAGAAAGAGTATTAACGCCTCGCGCAAGAAACACATCGCGAGATAAATCATCAATCATCGCGGCACGCTCGATGTCCGCCATTACGCGCTCCTGGTTTTTTGTAAATAGGTCATATATCAATGCAACTATAAGAGATGTTACTATAGCAGTTAGCAATTCTGATTTAAGAGATGTCAGCACAAACGTTCGCGAATCAAAATCGTATGTGACAAATGATAATACAATTACAAATACAAAAAATATGAAAATATACTTCCACATGACAACTGAGCGAAGTGAGGCTTTAAGCACTTCTTCATTTTTTCGTGATCGCGACCGAGATACCATTAATTTCGTCATCAGACTTAACTCACGTAAATTTTCAATTATTACGAATATGTTTTATCATTATTGGATAATTATCATAAGTAAGAAGGCCGGGAGTGTATCCAAGGTTCTCGTAATATATTGAGTGATATTCTGCAACCAAAATAAAAGACCCATTGTGACCATGAAATACGGTGTCCGTAATGTAATGTTCAGCGTAAGCCATCATATTAGCGGCAATACCTCGCCGACGAAATTGCGGTAACACCGAAAGCCAAAGTATATTATATATGTCTTTGTGTATAGGAGACCTGACAGATTGCACAAAACCACAGTATTGTCCCTTATATAAGGCAATAAAAGATTTTGGTGCGTAAAAATAATCACTAAATGTAGCACTAACATCGACAGGGGCGGCGTCCTTGTATTTATCGCCAAAACAATCAACAAGAATTTGCACAGCGACATCCTGTTCAGTCAAAAGAAGAAGGCGGATCTCCAGATCAAGCAATTCGATCTCCGTGCGTTAAACATTGCCGGGAGACACACGACCGCTCAACGATACGGCGTGATCGGAGCAATGTATGTTAGTGATACATAAACGTTGTGTTGGTAGTGATCGGTGATTTCGCTTATGTACGTTTTATGCATCTGGTAGACAAGAGCCGTCGGTGTCCTCGCGACAAGGGATGAAAATGCCAGGATAAAGGCATAAGTTGCGGTAGTCGATTTCGCAAGAGATGGTCGGGACTGTTAGTGGTCGTGCCGGGCAGGATGTGTGATTGCCCGGAGCAATTGGCATCGGAACCTGAGCGTCGCAACTGGAGCGCCTGAGATGAGCAGCGCAAAAAGTATACAATCGGTTGAGGAATTAAATGCAAAAAGAGAGTGGTTTATGGATCCGTCGCGATCATTGAGGGACAATCGAGGTCCATTTTTGATCGTAAGAGACAATTTCTATCCTAATCCGCTTGCAATACGGGAAATTGGTTTGAGGCAGAGGTTTTTTCAATACTCGCCCCCGTCTGAGGATATCGTTTCATCAGAGGTATTTGCTCCATATCGTGGACAAAATCCTGCATGGTTCTCAAGCGCCGTCTTGGTATTTAAGGGACGGCCAGTAGACAATCCCAAGGTTGGATACAGACATGATCCGGACTCCTTACGGCGAGTTTTGAGTCAGCTCACGCAAGAAGAAATTCCAGACGAACTATGGTCTAATAGTGGTGATGGGTGGAATGGAGCGTTTCACTATATGAATGTTAATTGGCGTAGCGAGGACGCGGCGGTGCATCATCACTATAAATGCGGAGACGTATTTCCTCACGGATGGAGTGGAGTCGTTTATTTGTCGCCCGACGCACCAAAAGAAGCAGGAACATCTATTTGGATCGACGAAAGTACAGGGCGGTGTGTGGCCGAGTATGGAAAGTTTTTTGACTACCCGTCTAGGAATGAAAATTTGAAAATTGCTTACAACGTCGAAAATGTATTCAATAGAATTGTTTTATTTCGAAATAATGTGCTACATAGAACCGAAAATGGCTTTGGGTTGGGCAAAGATGACAGTAGATTCACCCAGACGTTGTTTTTTGTATCAGAAATGAATAAGATGTAATAATAATCATGATTACTTGATTTCGCATAACGTCTATGCATACTAAGGTGAGGAGGCGACGATGGAAACGGTGCTACAAGATCCGGGTTTGGTTGAGAATGATAGCGACGGTATGAGCTGTTTTCTTGCCTGTACACAAATGGTCATGCGGTCTAGGAATGGCGCAGCTGTTCCGTCATTTGACGAACTTGGCAAAATAATTAGGAGAAAGACCGGTGAATATTCGTGGGAATACGCGATGCTGTCATATTTATCGCATCACGGGTTCCATGTTAAATATATAACGACGTTCGACGTGGAGAGATTATACAAAGAGAAAGAAAAATATTTATATGAATACTTGGGCGCAGAAGCAGCGCAGGATCAGATCGTGAATTCAAACATGAGCGCCGTGTATGAAGATGCGAAAACATTCGCAGGCGAACTAAGTGACGTGGTCCGTGATGTCAGGGTTCCAACTTGCGACGATATTAAGCAACTGTTAAGTGATGGGTACTATTTAATACCTTATGTAAATCAGAAAATACTGCAATCAAACGATGGATACGCTGCGCATATGATAGTATTGTATGGATATAGTGATAGAGGGGTACGAATTCATAATCCAGGGCCGCCACCAACGCGAGCGAGCGAAATTGCTTGGGATCTCTTTGTTCGGGCATGGAGTTCGCCGTCGGAAGCTGCACGGATATTAATGGCCGTAAAACCAAATTTATCATAAGCGAATCGTGGAGCAAAGGGAGATCTCGCGTGAATATTTTGCATGTGCCGCTTGCAGCTGTCGCAGACCGGTCGAATTTGGAACTCTATCGACGGCTGTTAGCTCGCCGTCGTTGCACTGCTCCAAAACGAACTCAAATTTCCGCCGCGCCATCTTGCAAGCAACCGCCGAGTGACGCATATCTAAGATGTGACCCTTAGGTCGCGTCTTATCACTTTGGAGCATGACCATGACGCTATTCAAAAAGCAAGATAAGCGCACCATAGCAGCGAAGAAAGACGGTGGCGGATAGTAAATATTAACATATAGCAACCAAGTTTTTGCCCCAAGTTCAATCCTTGGGGCTTTTTATTTTTCGAGACAATTTATGCCGCAGAAGATCGTATTAGTTTCAACGGCTGCACACAAGAAGCAATTTAGTTCCGCTTTGGCGCGCGTTCACATAATTGAGATTGATATTCCATTTGTTTTTGATGTTGAGATTGGCAGAATTGTTGTTATACAAAACGAAATAATGATAGAAATTAAATCAACAGACTCTGTTATATTTATTCCATTTCATTCTCCACTTGAGAGTGTGGTAAGGACGAAGGCTAGCAACACGACACAAAACGTTATGTCATTCCTTTGCGCGATTAAAAATTGCTGCAATACGATTCGGAACGATCCATTCTTGTGGTTGTCTGCTTACGATAAAACGTCGCTAATACGTCTTTCTAGCGAGTTTCCCGTAATTCCGGAGACAATATTATGTACAGAGCCCGACAGATGGAGAAAGAAATGGGAGAGGCAGGCCTTCATTATCAAATCTGGCTACGGTGTAAGAAAGGCGCGGAACGGAAAGCATGTTCAGGCAACGCTTCTATTCGGCGATGTTGGGCTTACTGAAGTTCCAAAGCATAGATATGAACTTCAGAAATACATTAGGCCTACCAAAGAAATAAGAACCTACACGACAAGGTCGCATGGGATATGTAGAGTCGTATCGTTAGAGATGCCAACTGGTACTGAATTAGTACCGGATTGGCGTGACGAAATGCTCGAAGAAAATTTTAATGTATCGAAATATGTCAATGACGATGTGAATAAATTATCGGCAGATATAATTAAAAAACTTGGATTGTATTATTTATGCCTGGATATTATACGCGATGACAGCAAATTTTGGGTGATTGACGTCAATCCTCACGGATCATGGCATTGGCTTCCACCAAATTTCGCTTGTGCAGTCGAGGAAATGGTTTCGGCTCTAGTGCTAGACAGAATTGAGTCCGCCGATTAGTACGATCCCACAGGGTAATAATTACAAGATGAGTTGGCTACAGTCTTCAAATGGTCCGGGTTAAGAGCCATTAGTTCCGGGACAACAAAAATCCCGTCCTTGCGGATTAGCTGATCATCGATCCAAATTTCACCCCCACCGTAATCAGGTCTCTGGATATGAACCATATCCCAGTGAATAGAAGAATTATTTCCGTTACTGACATCGTCATAGCATTTGCCCGCCGCCATATGAATGCCGCCGTTTATTTTCTCATCAAACAATATGCAACCAGTAGGATGAAGAACATATGGATTAAAATTAATAGCAAATTCTCCAATAAACCGAGCACCCGCGTCTATATCGAGTATTTCGTTCAATTGCGCCGTGCGTTCGGGGCTTTCTGATTCTGCGACCTCGATCCGTCCCCTCTTAAATAACAACTTGATGAAAGAAAATCGCTGTCCTTCGTAACAAGAGGGGCCGAACTTGATAATTCCGTTGATAGAATCCTTCACGGGAGCTGTGAAACACTCTCCATCGGGTATGTTTCTTATTCCTGTGCAAGCTTTTGCGCCGATATTTTCGATGCTAAAGATCAAATCGGTCTGCTGATTGGGGCTAAAAATACGGACGCTCTTGGCTTTAGCCATTATGGTTTCGAGGGGCTTAACGGCGGCGGTCATCGCGTTGTAATTAACGAGACAAACGTTTAGGTAAAACTCCTCGAATTGAGGGAACGTCATACCGCAGGCAACGGCGAAATATTCCGTAGGTGCTGCCGTAACTAGCCATCTAACATTGTTCACGCGATAAGTTATCATTTTAGACATAGCTAATTTGTAAAAATTCCTTTGCTTAGGCGGTAAAGTAATTTTCGATTGATCTGCATCATCTTTTATACGAATATATCCTTGCATCGTCTGCATCGTCTCCAGCATAGACATGGAGTGTGCCGTTATGTTTTCGTCGGACATGCCGGTGATAGTCGCATTTATGAAGCCGCTTCCGCCATCAACCATGTGTGGATGAGCACCGGCCGCATGAACTTCCCTCGCGCAAACGTCCGCCAGCTTTTGTGCTTCTGGCCCTTGATATTCAATCCAAACATTTTCGTTAGCTGAGACCTTTATAGCGTTGCGCATAAATTGATGGGCTAATTTCCTCATATTCGATTGTTCCATAAAGCTAGTCCTTACTTTGTTTTGCCTCAGAATGCGGTATTCGTATTTCTAGCTTACAGGCCGTTTGCGCGTCTGCCAGACCGATCTGGCTCTGGGAATCCGTTCCAAATACTACGGTAAGTCGGGAGTTCGATCCTTTGCGTAAATGGGGTCATCACACGATCTGTTCAAAACTGCACGCTAAGCCGCAAGCGAATAGATGTGCCTATCGCGTTTGTCGTTCTCGCCTGCGGCCTGATGACGGCGAGGGAACAGTCTTCAGAACTTCCGTCGTCATCGCGCCGCTCGCGAGCCGCCGCTTGATCGCGGCTTCTATAGCAGCGGAACCGGCGACGAGAAGCTTGCGCGTTTTAGGCGGCTCAGTCGGCGCGGCTATTTCTGCGATGACCTCCGTTTCCGGTTTTGCATCATGGATGGCCGCCAGGGTGGGTTCCGGCGGTTTCGGCTGGGCGTGATCCGTTGTCGCGACTATCGCCGCAGGAGCGATTTCCGGCGCCCTTGGTTGAGCGTCATCTTCCCTCACGGGTTCCGCAGCGCGCGATTTCTCCGCATCTTTTGCCCGGCGTGCCGCGATCTTTTCCAACCGCTCCTTTGCCATCGCTCGCGCAACGTCGTCGATTTCTTCGTCGCTGGGCGATCCGTCGAGATTGATCCGGTGCGTACTTCGCAAAATGGCTTGGCAATATGCCGGTCGCACCTTCCACACCGACAGCACGGCGCGGGCGTAAGGGGGGCTCCAGCCGAACGCTTCGACCAGAGCCTTCGTGGCGCCGCTCGCGAGAGGGCGGACCTCATACGATTTGACCGGGAACGCCTTCGGCCACGTAGCGCGCAGAAGCTCTATTTTAAGAGAGCCTTCCAGGTAGCCGCGTTTCTGCTCAGCCTTGAAAGGTGTCGTCATGGATTCAGTCTAGCCGCCGGGTTGCCACTCATAAAGACAGAAAATAACCGACGGAGCTTTGTGATTGGCCGCGCGACCGCGTCTAAATTTTCTGCATTCCCAAGAAGACTCTAGCCGAATCGCGGAATTCGCGTAAGCATGGACCGATGCGGGGTGCGATTTGCGCCGCATGATTCTCGCCATTTTATGGAGACACAGAGCCCCAGAAACACCAAACCCGCCAAGAAGGCGGGTCGGCCCCGGCAAGCGGGGGATTATCGTGAATTCGACACTCCGATATTCCCCCAAAATTCGACTCGTTGCAAGCCTTTTTAGGCAACGGGAGAGCTTTGCCTGAATCGTCTCGGCCTTCGCGCGGGTTTCTACAACCCGAACGGAGAAACTATGCCCAATTCTGCGACCGAAACGGCGATCCCGAGCGGTCTACGCCGATTCACGCCTGTTATGTTGACCGTCCGTAATCAAGCTGACGCCTTCGCCGGGGCGCCTAAGGGCTGCGGCAAGCCTTTCAGCTACCTCGCGGCCTTCCAGGAGGCCGAGCCGTACCTGGGCTTGCCGCCGCAGGCCTATAAGCTGGTCGCCTGGCTGGTTAAGCAAACCATGGGGCACGATTGGGAGGAGGGGTCACGCCCGATCTGCTGGCCCTCCGCAGCGCGACAGGCCGAGTTTCTAGGGCTTTCTCTCGCCCGCGTGAAGGCTCTGAATCGCGCCCTGTTCGAGGCCGGGATCATTGTCATCCGCGATAGCGAGACAGGCAAGCGGTATGGTCGGCGCGGCCCCGATGGCCGGATCCTCGAAGCCTACGGCTTCGACCTCTCCCCCCTCGCCTATCGCTATGACGAGTTCATCCGTATTGCCGCAGAGGCGAAAGCCGAACGCGAGCGAATGAAGGCCTTGCGCAAGCGCGCCACGTGCGCTCGCCGCGCGATCCGGCAGATGGGCGAAACCCTCGCCGCCCTGGCCGCCGTGCCCCCCGAATGGCCGCAGCTCGCCGCCGAAACCGCCGCCCTGGTCAAGCTCGTTCGCCCCACGGGGCGGGCTGAGGACCTGGCATTAGTCGTCGGGGGCCTGGAAAGGCTGAAAACCGAAGCGGAATCGTGGGTCAGGGATGTCCCGGAATCTATGGAAACGAGCCCCGTGGGGCTCGAAAACGAGCCCCACATTACATTTACAAACAAAGATTTTAATCCAAAGGATACTGTAACGGCTATCGGTGAAGGTAGGCAGGGGGTCGAGAGCGAACCTACACCCCGTCCTTCATCACTCTCGGCCTCTGTCGTCGCTCCCATGACCGCCGCCGCCATTTCTCCCGCGAGCGCGCCCGCAAACGAGGTAGCGGCGATCCCCCCGCCCTCCCGGCCCTTCGATCAGGCCGAGGAGATTCGCCCCGCCGAGCTATTGGAGCTGGCCCCGCGTTTGGCCGCCCACGTCACCCAGAGCTATCCCGATTGGCGCGATATCGTGGACGCCGCCGGAACCTACCTGCGCCACGAATTGGGCGTCTCCCAGGCCCTCTGGGCCGAAGCCTGCCAGATCCTCGGGCGTCCGCTCGCCGCCTTGATCCTCGCCATCGTCTCCACCAAGCCGGAGGGGTATTTTACGCGCGGCGCAGGAGGCTATTTCGCGGCGATGGTCAAACGCGCCAAAACCGGAGAACTGCGCCTCGACCGCACTCTGTGGAAACTCCGTCGCGAAAGGTGGGGGGCGTCGGGGAACGTGAAGCCTCAGACCCAACATTCGCGTCGCCAGGGGCCATTTCGGCGAGGTGTCGTCTCGGGATCTTCCTAAAATCCTAGCTAAGGATTTGCGCTGAACTCGGACTCCGGCGCGCGCTGCAAGCGGGTTGGCAGCTGCTTCGGCGCCGCCAATCCGACGCGGGGCACGACCGAGGCCGCGCGGTCGAGACGCGCCCAAAAGACATCATCAGATGATTGCCTCGATGCCCTTGCGCCGGATCACATCGAGCAAGGCTAGGCGCCGGGCCTGTCGGATGTTTCGCGCCGCGCTCCAATTGCGAGATATAGCCAACCGTCAGGTTTAGGTGACGCGCAAAGACGGCTTGGCTCATGTGCGCTTGCTCACGGAGCGCGCGAATCTCCTCTCCGGACAGGGGCGCCAGCGTAGTCGCGTCGGCCTTGGCCTTGTCGCGGCACCCTCTGCTTGATGACGCCACCGCCAAGATCAGCATCGACGAGCCCACGCCCTGCCCTCTTGATCGCCTCACATAGACTTGCATCGGGCGCTGTTCGGGAGGCGTCGGGACGAGGAACGTCTCTCGGGCGGGACGTTCGCCGCTCTCCTGCCGGGGAGTCGAACTGAGAACACGGTTAGGCAAGGTCTGGGGGTATGTGTCGCGCGAAATCCATAGCGTCGTGAAGGATGCGGACTACGTCGATGAGGTTCCCATGCCGCGCCCGGTACATAATAACATGCCGCCCCCGACGACCGCGCCGCGCTACATGCAACGAGCGCATTCCGGGCCCCAAATCGTCGCGGACAACGGTTCCGAGAATTTCAGGGCCGGAGTCGAGATCGGCAAGAGCGGCAAGGATTGTCGTTTCGTAGATGGCTGCCTGACGCGGGCCGAAAATGTCGCCGGTATCGCCGAGAATACGAACGAAATCTTTTTCCGCCTCAGAGCCGAGGACGACGCGCCAAGATTTTTCAGTCACGACGGATCAGGGGCCGCCGCCCGTGCTTTCGCGCCAACGGTCTTGAGATAGTCAACGAGTGCCGCAGCACTGGGGAACTCTTTGGCGTCGCCTCGGTCGATGGCGGCAATGCCGATATCGACCGCAGCACGAAGAGCGCCCAGCTTTGCAGCCTCGTCCACTTCGCGGCTTTCAACCAAACGAAGCCCTTCGCGCATGACTTCGCTGGCGTTCTGGTAGCGCCCACTTTGAACGAGGGCTTCAATAAGCGTCTCGTGGCGTTCGGTCAGGACAACATTGCGTGTCGGCATAAAGACCTCCATAAAATGTGATTATAGCATGATTTGGCATAATATGCCAATTGAATTCGCGGGGATAGTCGTTGCCTGAAATAGGAAAACATGTTTATATGAAAACACGAAAACAAATTGAAAACATGTAATTGTGAAAACATGAAAACAATATCGTTCTTAAGCCAAAAGGGCGGCACGGGCAAGACCACGCTTTGCGTGCATTTGGCCGTTGCCGCTGAACGTGCGGGAAAGTCCGCCGTAATCCTCGACCTCGACCCTCAAGCCAGTTCGACCGCATGGAAGGACAACCGCGCTGACGAAACACCTGTCGCCGTATCGCTGCAGTTCTCGCGCCTCGGTCAGACTCTTACCGTCTCCAGCCAGAGCGGCGCGGCCTTCGCTTTTATTGATAGCGCCCCCCACTCCGATCAGGTCGCCATGGCCGCCGCTGAGGCCGCCGACTTGATTTTGATTCCGTGCCGTGCAGGCATCCTCGATATCCGCGCAATTGCCATGACCGCCAAGATTGCCAAGCTGGCCGGAAAGCCCGCTTTCGTAATTTTGAACGCCCTGCCTCCACAGGCGAGCAACTTGATTGCCGAGGCCGCCCAAGCCGTGGCCGTGCATGGGCTCGAGCTGGCGCCCGTGGCGATCCATCAGCGCGCCGCCTACGCCCATTCCCTTATTGATGGACGCGTCGCGATGGAATTTGACCCGAAAGGCAAGGCCGCCGCCGAAATGACGGAGCTCTACCAGTGGCTTGCTAAGAAGGTGAAAATATGAAAACATGTTTCTGTGTTTTCATATAAACAAGAAAACATGGAAGGGGTGACAATATGGCTAAACGCCCGAGCCTTGCCGCCAATGTGAAGGCTGCCGCCGGAGAACCTGCCCTCCCTCCTGTGCTGAGGACGATAGAGCCCCCGCCCGCCGCGCCGTCCCCGCCGCTAGAGGCTAAGCGTAGCGCGAGCAGGGCAGGCCGCAAGGCGATCTACGCGTGGGTCGATCCTGCCGAGCATCGAAAACTGAAAAAGCTTTCGCTCGATACCGAGCGGAGCATAGACGCCCTCGTTACGGAGGCGGTTCAGTTGCTTTTCGAGAGGCATGGCGTCGGCTAGTGTTTTCACGTTTTCACGACAACATGAAAACGGATGACTGCGCCGACAAGTCGTGGACCGGCAATCCCCGCGCAAGGCTCGCCACGAGAGCGCGCAGTCTCAAACGCGAGAATATGCTTCGTGAAAACATGCCAACGTGAAACAGTTTGCTTCTTGAGACAGAAGCGCGGCATCGGCGTCTGGCCGCGACGCGCGATGGTTTTTTCATGTTTTCTTGTTTGCACGAAAATATGAAAACGCCCCATAGTGTAGATGGAGATTAAGGCACTCCGCTATTATGTTGAAATGCGCGCGTGGAGCGCCATAATCTCGATGAGAGGGGCGGCATAGCGCGAGAGTGCCCACCTCGAGGTGTGGCGGTAGTCGAAACCGCCAAGGTCTAAACGAACCCCACTAGTTTCCGCTGCGCGCAAGTGTCGCCGTCGATGTAGCGTTCGGTCGTCTCGATGGATCGATGGCCCGCGAGAAGCTGCACGTCGCGGAGGCTGCAACCGGAGCGATGGACGTTGCGGGCGGCGACCGTGATGAAGCTGCGTCGCCCCGAATGCGACGAACAGCCTTCAAAGCCGAGTTCCTTGAACAGCGCGACGAACCAATTCACGACGCTATTCGGCTTCATGTGCGAGCCGCGATAGGAGCGGATCACCGGCCCGATGGGCTCCGTGCTCTTCGCCATGCGCTCCAGAGCGCGCCGTAGGTCGGGATGCATGGGAATCCGTCGCCCGCCCCCTTTTTTCGCGATCACGTCGCGGACGTTGATGGTGCCGGAGACGCGACCTTGCGGATCGAGCACCATGGACCAATCGAGCCCGGCTATTTCGCAAGCGCGCAGGCCTGCTTTGATCGACAGCAAAATCATCGCGCGGTCGCGCTCGGGGAACGAGGAATGCGAGACATGGCGCAGCATGCGTTTCAGCATGGGCGGGGTGATGACTTTGGCTTGTTTTCCGGGCATGATGACGGTTCTCCTGTGGTTTCGGGACATGACGGGGCGAGCGCCAGCGCGGACGCGGCGGCGATCAGTTGCGGTTCGCGTGGGTTGAGATGTGCGGTCGGGTCGAATCCCGGGGCGGCTAATTTCCGCGCATTACGGAGCCCCAGTATGTCGCGAAATAGCGGGCCTGTGCCTCGGCGCGCACGCCGGTCAGGCACATGACCTCGGCTTCCCGTTTGGAGCGCACGCAGGCCGTGGGCGATAAACCGCGCAATCGGGCCAGTTCGGCGATCAGCTCTTCCGCGTCGTCGTTTAGCAAACCAAATTCCGGCGCCATTTTCGCGGCGTCGAAAATGCGCTTGAGCCGAGCATCATCGGCCAGGGTCGCCGAGAATAAATCGCGCTTGGCGAGCGTCTCGTTCATATGCGCGGCGAGTACGCGCGTGGGTGTGCCAAATTCTCGCAGGTCGGACAGGTCTAGCCCGTAGGCTTCCAACGCTGAGGGATCGCGCGCAAACTCCCGGACCCAAGCAGCGGGCGGTTTGATCAGACGGCTTTCGCAGAGCACGCCGTATGTTTTGAAGCCGAGCGTGGCCCAGGCGATTTCGATGGGCGGGCCATCTGGGGCTTCGGGGATGCAAGCGTAGAATACCGGTATGTTGTCGGTCGGATTTTCGCTCATTGCGATAGGCTCCTTTCCGCTGTCGCGGGGATCGTTGATTGCGGTGATCGGGAAGGACAGACGGCGAAGCGCGGCGACTTGCCGTCCTTCGCAGCGCTCGGGGTCGAGCGCTCTAAGCGGGCTTGCTCGGCCCCTTTGCTGGCGCGTCGGTCGCGCTCGCCTCAATATTCGTCGGCGCGCATGATCGTCAGGACGCGAGTCGTGACCGCCGGGTCCGATGGATCGGGCGATCCAAACTCCGTTTTACGGTCGTAATAATCGATCTTCCAAAAGCAGCGGACGCCAGCTTCATCGACCGCGCCGAAGTCATGCTCGTGATGGGGATCGTTGGCATCGCTGAACGCGTCGAAACTCCGGATTTTTTGGATCAACGAGCGGCGCTGATCGAGCGGCATGGCTTCGACGCCCTGGGTGATCATGACAGCCCCTCCGATGAAGGTCCGGCGAAAGGCGTCGTTCAGGGCACGGATGCGGTCGGTTTTGGATCCGGTCGTGTTGGTCATGGTGAAGTCTCCTGAGTTTTGGGATGGATGGCGCCCGCGCGGTCGGCGAGCGCTCGAAATGAAAAAGGGGCGACCCGAAGGCCGCCCCGATGCGTCTTTGAGAATTGAAAGCTCAGCGCCGCTTTACCCATTCGTAGTTGACGTCGAACGCGGGATGCAGGATCGCGACGTGCTTGCGCTCGATTTTGAACGGCGGCGTTTTTGGTTCGTCCAGCCAGCGAATGATGAAGTCGCTTTTTTCGATGCCGGTGATTTCCGCAATCCACCAACCATAGGGCGAGCCGTCGTTTTCCCAATATTTTGCGACGACGCGGGAGCCGACCCGCAATGCGTCCCAAGGTTCGGGGGCGGCGGCAAGTTTTTCGGGTTTGCCGGGCGGCGACGCGGCGGAACTCGCGGTTACCGGCTTGATGGCGGTCGAGGTTGGAGCCGCGTTTTTGGGCTTCGAGGTGGAAGCTGCCGTATCAGCCGTTGAGATATTCATGTTTTGTTCTGACGACGGTATTACTGCTACGGTCGGCTCGGGCTTCTGCGTTGCTTCGGCGCCCGAGGCTTTTCGGGCGTACTCCTCGATCCGCCGGTAGACCTCTGCGGAGACCGAACCGACGATCATTCGCCCGCTTCCCTTGAGCACGCCTTCGTGAACGCCGACCGTCAGCGCCTTTTCGGCATCGGTCCGGATTTCAATGACCGAAAACTTCAAGCCCACGGCGGCGGCTTGGGCCTCCACTATGTCCTCGGCGCGGAACCAGGACGCCTGCGTGAGTTCCGGGCTGGTCGGCGTGCCGAAAACGATGAGGGCAGGGATTGGAGTTGGTTTCGTCTGTGTTGCGTTAGTCATTGCCTATCTCCAAGAATCGAAACAGGCCCGAGAGGGGCCTGCAAGGGAACGCAAACGCACACGCGGACGCGGGGGATGGCGACGGAAGGTCAGGTCATGTTGATCTCCTTGGGGCTGGCCGTGGCGCGCGGGGGACCATGGCCGGGAAACGGCGTGGCGACCGGACGGCGGGGTTTTCGGGGTGCGGACCGCCGACGGACTCCCGCGACACGATAATACCACAAAAACACTAATATGTCAAGTTGTATAAATTATAACACGTAATATTAATGTTATTATCTGCCCTCAAGCTCCGGCAGGATCCAAAATCGGCCTGCCTCGGGGCGCCGCAGAATCTGTTCGAAATCCGGCGCCGAGGTGTCAGCCTTCGGCAATTGATTGTTTTATGCTGAGTCCGATGCTGACCAGGCCAGAAATGCCGGGTAACCCGGTCACGAGGCGAGAAAACACAATCAATAATTCCCCGCGACGGTTGACGGGAGGACAACCGTCGCGGGATCACTGCGATCAGTGCATTTTGCGGTTCAGCAGAGTTTTCACAGGTACTCCAGTTTCCGTAACCCGATGGGTTTCGTTGCCACGTGGCAAAGTCTTTGCTGCAGGCCAGAGAGGCACTCCAGATTTGGTCGGATCACGATTGATAGTGGTTCCAGATCCTGAAGCGCCGCCGATAACACACTGATCCGCCGCGACGCTCGTATCGGCCTTCTTGTCTAGATAGAGGTCGTTTTGTGCAACTGGCGCAGGCTCTGAAACTTCCAGCGCGCTGGAAGTTTGATCGGCGAGAAGCTGACGCAGACGCGAATGACAGGCCTGCGTGAACGCAGCGAGCGCCTCCTTTGCCTCGGCGTCGCCAGTTGCAGAAGCGGTCGCCCATGCCCGCGTCTGCGTCATCACTTCTGGAGGAAGGAGATCGCGCAGAGGCATGAACTCCTCCTCGGTCTCCATCAGACGATGTTGCAGTTCGGCGATGACTTCCTTGGCTTTCTGGGGCGGCTTTGGCGCAGTCGTGCTCTCGCTCGTCTCATCCGATGTCCTCGCCTTGAACTCGGCGATCACCTTCGACAGGCGTTCGACCGACCGGCAGTTTGCCCACTTATGGTTCTCCTCCCGCGCCCATGCGAGGGCGTCTTGAAGGTATGCACGTTCTTCGAACAAGCGCCGGTAGTTGGAGACCCAGCTCGGAGAGCGATTCAGGTTTTGCTGGCACCAGTTCTTGAACTCGCCGTGAGGCTTGCTCGCCTTCGCCTGATGCGCAGCCTCGCCAAAAGCCAACATTTTGGCGAGATAGTCATCACCATGCGCGTCGAGCGCGGCCAGCGCGTCCTTTGCGTTGGTGATCAGGGCTTTCTCTTCCTCGGGCGTCAGCTTCTGTTTTGCTTTGGCGACCGGAGCCTTTTTGGATTTAGCGCCCGACGTCTGTTTTCCCTCGCCTGCGGAGAGGTTAACGATCACGGCGGGCGAAGGGGTAGTTGCGATACTGCTATCGGCGTTCGCGCCGACCTCGGAGATAAGTGACATGTAAAACCTGTTGTGGTTGGGGAGGATCCAATTGTGCGTTTCAGCCGAAAAAAGTGACGCCGGGAAAAAACTTCCTCGCTTCGTCAGCGTGATTTAGGCCGTAAAAGTGGAAATCGAAACGTCAATGCGTCTTAATGGACGTCCACATCGGATGAATATAGCATAAAAATGATACGACACAAGGACGAAGTTCATTGACCGGCGAAGATGATGATCCCACGGCGACCGAGGAGGTGTCGGCTGAAGGTGCTGAGACCGGCGGTGCCGCTCTGGGCCGTATGCCCAATGCGCGAGAATGCGCGCTTCTGCTTCTGCTGCTCATCAAGACGAAGGAGGACGAGATCAGAAAGACCGTTTCGCGGTTCAGGGTCGCGGAACTCACCCTACGGAGAATCTGGGGGCGTCGCCGGATCACGCCCGAGTTCGTCGAAGACGTTAACGACTGGCTGGCCCGGGCCGACCGCGTGCTGTTTCTGGCGGGGAATTCCTACGGGGTCGTATTGACCAGTGCGGTCGAAAGTTGGTCGCGGATTTCCTCGAAAAGGATTCAAGTTGAAATTGACGCGGTCCTTGCTGGAAATTTTAACTTTTCAGATTTGGAGAAATTGCTCAGCCCTTCATCGTCCGGTGATGATGAAGAGTGAGCTAGACTCCGCCCGCCTTTTGATCGCCTCGCGTTCAACGTCGGTGTGGAGCTGATCGGAAATTCTCGTGAAATCGAAAGAGGCCCCAGGCGGCAATTGCCGCCTGGGATATGATAGCCACGCTTTAGTGAAGGCTAAGGCCGCGATTGAACGGCCCTTTGCGGGCCTTGGGTGGCACTTGGGTCACGGGGTTGGCCTTCTTCCCCAACGTTGACGATACCCCCTGTTAGCGGCGGCGTAAATCCGGCACTATTCGGCGGCGGGGCGCGTGCGGGGTAGGTTCCCTGGGACGCGTTGACGTTCTGGCGAGTGTGTGGGGGAGCAGGAGCGCGATTAGATGATGCGGTCG
>Ga0302319_10010850_pt1 | contig 17327 bp, 12 predicted proteins | sample Bog_T0_2_FD_203319 | JGI IMG/M metagenome (GOLD analysis project Ga0302319, IMG submission 203319) | Peat permafrost microbial communities from Stordalen Mire near Abisko, Sweden - Bog_T0_2 | ecosystem: Environmental > Terrestrial > Soil > Wetlands > Peat | place: Sweden: Abisko, Stordalen Mire...
GTTCGTAATTCAGAATCGCCAGGCCGGTCTTCCCTTCGCGGGCGCACGCGTTGGCCTGGTTGAAGAGCGCACCTGCCGAGTAGCCACTGAGGTTCGTAGTCGGTGGTGGGACCGTCATGGCGCGTCCGATGCCGAGGCAGACCGTCAATGCCAACACCCCCATGATCGCGACGTAGCACAACAACCGGGCAAAATGGCGACGTTTTTTTCCGCTCGCTGGTGACGCCATGGAGGATGGTTTTCCACCCGTTTCACAATGCACTCGGTCGATCAATTTTTGTGTGACCTTCCGCTTACCGGTGGCGATGCGTCTCGTCAGAATCTGGAATAAACTCATAACTCCTCCATTTGTTTAAGTTGGTTGCGTGTGATATCCTTCCACTGTTGGAAATCCGCCATCGTCAGTTGTTCCCGTGAATAGGCAGCTTGGTCCGCAAGGGCGAAGAGGCGGCGAATCTCCGCCCCATTGCCGTTGAGGCGCGCGTCAATTTCCGCAATGGTGATCGAGGCCGGCGTGACGTGCCAGTTCGTGGCCAGTTGCTGCTGCAAGGCAGCGCGGGCAGATTGAAAGAAGGGCAACGGATCATCGGCGGCTAACGCAGCGTCCATCCGTGCCAGACACTGACCGACGGCCGCGGACGCCTCACGCCGACGGGTGCCTTTCGTGTCCTGCACGCGGCTTTCCCGGCGGCGCAGAAACACCAAACCGCCCGCGAAACTGAGGATCAATACGCTCTGCGTGCCCACGAACCATGGTTGAAAGTACAGCGGGCGCAACGTCGCCACCGTGCCGCCGGTTTCGACGTGATCCGGGTGCAGTCCTTCATGCGGCGTTTCGCTTGCCGGCATTGCGCTTGCAGCAGAAGCCGCGGTTGTAGTCACGTTGCCTGCCGGAGTTGGTGCGACCTCCACGCCCAATGGCGCTGACATTTTGGTTTCGTAGCACCGGGTGTCGGGATTGAAAAAGCTGAACACCAACGCGGGCACGGTTTGCCGGCCCGGCTGCATCGGGATGACGGCTTGCTCAAAATCCTTTTCCCCGCTGTAGCCAGCACTGTCGGCCGGCACAAATTTCGCGGTTGACGGGTATGTTTTCCAGCCGTCCAACTGGCCGAGCATCGCGCTGTTAACGCGATCAAAATTACCCGTTCCGATAACTTTTAAGCGGAGTGTGAGCGGGTCACCGGCAGTGCTCGTGGCGGCGGAGAGTTCGCTGCTGACCGCAAATTTTCCGACCGCACCGCCAAATCCGGCGGGACGTCCTGTGGCGGGTAAATCCAGCACCTTGAACGTGTCCGGGTCGGTCGCCACGTTGATTTGTTTCTCAGTGGTACCGCCGCCGAAAAAACTTTGGAAAAACGGGTCGTTCAACATGGAACCACCCGTGATACCTTCCGGTAGTTGTGCCCGCTGCGGTGGCGTGCGGATCTGCACCGTGAGCGGCGTTTCGACGGTCAGCGGGAAATCACCCGGTTTCACAGCGGCCAGAGCGCTATGCCAGGTCAGTACTGTGTAAGGCGTGTCGCCGACCATTTCCTGCGTCTGCTCGGGCTGGGAAGAAAGTTTATTCAACGTGAACGCGTCGCCATTCAGCGTCGGCAGCCCGTCCAATTGGGCCACCATTCCAGGTCGCAATCCCACCTGGATTTCCACCGGTACAGTTTCGCCGACATAAAGTTCGTGCTTCGGCAAAACGAGTCGTGCGAACGCCGCGCCATCCCCAGTCGTGTGCGTGTCCGCGTCAGACGATCCACTCATGGCCGGCGGCGGCAAACTGGACGCGCCAGAGTTGTTGCCCGCCGGTGCACTACGACCGCCATTGCCTGATTGAACAATCAGCACGAGCGGTTGCGCCCCGGAGTTCAAGGCTGCGATGGTAAAATTACCAGCGCGCTGCGGCGTCACCTGGTAAGTGATGGAAGTGGAGGAGCTTGAGACGCCGTTGATGGATTGAAACTGGCTTGACTGGCCGACGGACACGAACTCCAAGCCCGGCACAACCGGCGGCGAAATGTTGTCGGCGCTGTCGCCGGAAGCCGTGATGGTCAGTTGTGCGGAATCACCTAGCGCGATGGTGGCACGGTCCAGTTGCGCGGTGACGGCAGGTTCCGCTGTGGCGGCTGTGCCGACGAATGCGACAACGGCAACCAACACCGCCATCAGCGGACGGAAGGCAAACAAGTAAGTTTTCATATCACCAATCCTTGATGGGTTGATCTGACGACTGGCTCTGGTTGCCATTGCGGGCGACCGGGGCGGCCGGAAAACGTTGTTCTTCGTTCTTCACCGAGTCGAGCAGCGCGCGTGCATCCGCTTTGCTCATCTGGCCTGGCTCGGCCTGTGCGTCCTCAGCGGCCTGTTCTGCGGCGCTCTGGTTCAGATTCGCGCCGGCCTGGTTCTGAGCGTTGCCTTGCGGCTGACCATTGGCCGGCTGGGGTTGCTGGCCGTTTTGATCGGGCTGCTTTTGCTGATCCGGTTTGGAACCACTGTTGGCCTGCTGCCGGTCTTTTTGTTGGTCTGGCTTGGAACCCACGTTTGAATCCGGCTTTTGATTTTCCTGATTCTGGGCCTGGGAATTTTGGCCGGATTGCTTTTGCTGGTCAGGCTTCTGGCCCTGGTTCGGCTGGTTCAGCGCCTGCGAATTTTGGCCCGACTGATTCTGCTGATCAGATTTCTGGTCTTTATTCGGCTGATCTTTTGAGTCAGAATTTTTGGCCGACTGGTTTTGCTGGTTCTGTTTGTTTTGATCCTGTTTTTGATCCTGTTTTTGTTTTTGATCTTGCTGTTGCTGCTGCTTCTTCAACTCATCCAGTTTTTTCTGCACGAGGTCGCGATTAAATTGAGCATCGGCATCATTGGCGCGAAGTTGTAACGCGGCGTCATAAGTTTTCACGGCCTGTTCCCAAGTCTGAATGGTTTGCTTTGGATTGGCCGACTGGGTCTTTTGGCCGGTGCGATAAAGCGTGTTGCCGAGGTCGTAATAAGCATCCTCCTGCGCGGCCAAGCGCTTCGGATCGGCGGACGGTTTTTCACCCAGCGATTGTTGAAACGCCACTGTCGCCTGCGGAAACTGGCCGGCCTTGTAAGCCGCCGTGCCCGCGTTAAACACGAGATCAGGCTGCTTGGGATTGCGCTGCGCGGCGGCGGCGTATTCGCGTTGTGCAACAGAATAATCACCTTTCTGATAAGCCTTCTCGGCGGCCGCAGTCGAAGCATGCGCGCTATGGAACGGCAGGAACAACAGCGCGCCGAGCAACGCCACCGTCGGTTGCGTCACCAGGTTCGGTCGTAATTTGACGGTCTCCGCCGGGGTCTCCACTTTCCGCACACTGCGACGCCGCGTGCCGACGGACGTGCTCGTGAGCAGCAGGAGAAGTGAAAGCGCGAGCGGCCATTGGTAGCGTTCCGTATAAACCCGTTGTCGGCGCGACGCGAGATCATGCTTGGCCAGCGGCGCGAGCGCCTGCTGATAAATGGTATCGAGTCCCTGGCCTTGCGCTCCGAGCGGCGCGTAAATACCGCCAGTCGCCGCCGCAATCGCCTTCAAGCCTGCTTCGTCAAGGTGCGACTTTACGAACTGGCCGGACTCGTCCTTCACAAAACCGCCGCCTTGGTCCGCCGGGAGCGGAATCAAGTCGCCGTTGGCCGAACCGACGCCGACGGTGCAAATTTTCAGACCGTCCTTCGCCGCCGCTTTGGCCGCATCGAGCGCGCTGCCTTCTAGGTCTTCACCGTCCGTAAGCAGCACGAGAACTTTGTCCGTGCTCGGGCGATTTTGCAGCGCGGCCTGCGCCTCTTGAATTGCGCTGGCGATGTCCGTGCCGCCGCGCGGAATGATCGTGGTGTCGAGCGCCGCGAGCGATTCGTGAAACGCGTCGTAGTCGAGCGTGATGGGGCATTGCAGAAAGGCGTTGCCGGCGAATGCAATCAGGCCGACGCCGTCTCCGTTCATTTTTCTGGCGAAATCGTCCACTGCGAGTTTGGCGCGGGTGAGGCGGTCGGGCTTAACGTCGGGCGTCAACATACTACGCGAAGTGTCCACGGCAAAAATGACTTCGATGCCGCGCCGCGTCACGGCTTCCCAACGATAACCGGCCTGGGGCCGCGCGAGCGCGACAAACAGACAGGTGATCGCGGCCAGGAGCAATCCGCGCTTCCAGTTTCGCTTGACGGTGGAGAACGACGCGGTGAGTTGCGCGTGCAAATGCGACGACGCGAAGATGGCAAGCGCCGCGCGTTGACGGGTGTCGTAACTCCGCCACGTCCAGGCGAGCGCACCGCAGGCGATCAAACCGGCCAGCAACCAGATGGGTTCAGCAAATATCATATTGTTATTCCTTTAAAATGGGTGGGGAAATGAACTGGTCTCGGATCATGGCAGTCTCCGGTAGCGTGTCTGCTCCAAACCCAAGGCCACGCCGAGCACGCCGAGCGCCGGAATCAAGGCCCAGGCAAACAAGTCTTGATAACGTTCAAACTTATGAATGGTCTCCTGGCTTTTTTCGAGGGTGTTGATTTGCGCGTAAATGTGTTTGAGTGAATCAGTATCCGTCGCGCGATAAAACTGCCCGCCGGTTTCCGCGGCGATTTTCTGGAGTGTGTCCTCGTCCACATCCACTTTTGCCATGACGATTTGGGTATTGCCCTGTTCGTCCTTCACCGGCACCGGTGCTTCACCGCGCACGCCGACGGCGATGGTATAAACTTTCAAACCCATCGCCTTCGCAGCCTCGGCGGCGGCGTTAGGTGAAATCTTTCCGGAATTGTTCATGCCGTCGGTGAGCAGCACGATGATCTTGGACTTGGCGGGCGTATCGCGCAGACGATTGGCACAGGCGGCAATCGCTGAACCTATAGCGGTGCCGTCCTCGACACCGGCGACCTGGACTCGACTGAGATTTTGTTGTAGCCAATCGTGATCGAGCGTTAGCGGGCTGACGAGGTAAGGCAGACCGGCAAACGCGACAATGCCGATGCGGTCGTTCGGCCGGTCTTCGATGAATTTGCTGACGACCGACTTCACGACCTCAATACGATTTTGCGGCTGGTCTTTCACTTTGAAATCGAGCGCCTGCATCGAGCCGGACACGTCCAGCGCGAGCATTATGTCAATGCCGCTCGCCTGCACCGTGGCACCGCCGTGGCCGAATTGTGGCCGGGCAAGTCCGACGACCATCAGTGCCCCGGCGATGATCGGCAGGAGCCAGACCCAGCGACCCGCGCGGCTGCGTGTTTGGCGAGCCACTTTTCGGGCGAGGCTCACGTTGGAGTATTCGACCGCAGCCACCGCGCCGCGACGACCACGCCAAAGCAGCGCGAGCGGCAACAGCGCCAGGAGCCAGAGCCATTCAGGTTGTAGAAAACGAATCATATATTTGTTCGGTTAAGAGTTTGCGTGAACAGGTTCGACCATGTTGGTTACGGTTTCGTGAACCAGCCGTGCGGTAGCAATGTTGGCTTCTGGTGCCGGAGCTTTGCCGGTTTCGAGCACGAAGTTGTGCGCGCTCTGAAGCATGGTTTCCATTTCCTCGACGGAGAGGATCCAACGGGCGAACTTTGCGAGGTCGCAGTGCCGGAGAAAACCTGCCAGCAATTCGCGATGGTGAGCCAGTGACACGTCGGACGGGTCAATCAGGTCATGGAGAAACTCCTCGGTGGTCCGGCGCGCGGCCCAGACCTCGAAACGCACCTCAATGTATTGGCGCACGATTTCCGACACGATGATGGAAAATTCGCGCGCGTTTTCCGGCTGCATGAGTGCGCGGGCTGCCTCCAGCTTGGCGAGCGCGATTTCATACGGCAGTAGCGCGGCGGCCAAAGCCCGGCGACGATTCCAGCGCCAGGTGGCGTAGAGCAACGCGGCGAGCGCGGCACCACCGGCCAGCCACAACGGCCAAAGCCACGGCGAAGGAATGTGTTTCGGTCCGCGAATATCGCGAATGTCTTCGCTGATCACGCTCGATGGTGTCGCTGGCGACATTTTCGCCAAAGCTGGCGCAGTCCTATTATTTGCCGGCGTAACGTTACTGGCGGCGGGAGCAGTCGGCTTGGTTGGCGTCGCAGCGATTTGCGCGAAACTGCTGGAATTTGCGAACGACAGCGCCAACACAATCAATGCCAGCCCGCGCAAAAATGTTGATCCAATGTCCGAGGTGGAGAATTGGGAGCGCGTCCGCCCCGGGCACCGTGGACTGCGGCCACGCGGTACAACCAATCGTGCAAAACTGCGCCACAATATGGCAAACCTCATCGCGCCTTGGTTTGGCGCGGGGGCGCGCTGAACTACAGCCGAGGGCGGCTGCGCTCCCCAGTTCATTTCCGAGGTCTGGTTGATTTTTAATATCGTTTTCATCAGTGTCTCCGTTCCCGGTTTTTGAAGAAGCGTTGCAACGCCGGCAAATACGGCACGGCGGTGTCCAGCTCCAAAGTGTCAACGGCTTCCGCGCGAAAACCACGCACCAACCGCTGCGTCCTTTCGTTCACTTCCTTCGCGAAACCACTGCGGATTTCCGGGTCGGCGGTGTCGAGTTCAACCACTTCGTCAGTTTCCGCGTCCTCAATGGCGATCACGCCCACATCGGGCAAGGTCTTTTCACGCGCGTCCTGAATATGCAACGCGACAAGGTCATGGCGGCGATTGGTCTGGCGCATCGCGCGGCGCAAGTTTTCGAGCGCCAAGCCGGGTTCCTCGGACGACTGGAAGTCCGAGATGAGAAACGCAATCGCCCGGCGATGTAGAATGTGATTGGCGAAGTCGAGCGCCTTGACCGTGTCCGTGCCCCGGCCGAGCGGCTGATGGAATAGAATTTCCCGCACTAATCGGAGCACGTGACGGCGCCCCTTCTTCGGCGGAATATATTCCTCCACGCGATCGCTATAGAGAATCAGGCCGACCTTGTCGCTGTTGTGGATGGCGGAGAAGGCCAGCACGCTGGCCATTTCGGCGGCGAGTTCACGTTTGCTTTGCGGGGCGGAGCCGAAGTTTCCCGAGGCGCTCACATCCACCAGCAGCAGAATGGTTAATTCGCGTTCCTCGGTGAATTTTTTCACGAACGGATGGCCGGTGCGGGCGGTAACGTTCCAGTCAATCGTCCGCACTTCGTCACCGGGAATGTATTCACGCACCTCGTCAAAATCCATGCCCCGGCCTTTGAAGACCGAGTGATATTGGCCAGCCAGCGAGTCGTTGACCAGGCGGCGCGTGCGGATTTCGAGCTGCCGCATCCGGCCCAGGATGTTTTTGGCTTTTTCGGGATTCATATTCGTTGTTCCTTTCAAGGTTTGCGGGGGGCTCAGGGCACGGGCAGGGTGTCGAGAATTTTCTGGATGAGATCGTCCGAGGTGATGTTTTCCGCCTCCGCCTCGTAACTCACGACCACACGGTGGCGGAGCACGTCGGGCGCAAGCTTCTTCACGTCCTGCGGCGTCACGTAACCGCGACCATCAAGGAACGCGGCAGCCCGCGCGGCGAGCGTGAGATTGATGGTGGCGCGCGGCGAAGCGCCAACCTGGATGTAACCGTTGAGGTCCAGCTTCGCGGCCTTCGGGTCGCGGGTCGCCAGCACGAGGTCCACAATGTAGTCTTTGATTTTGTCGTCGACGTAAATGGTGTTCACCACGCGGCGGGCACGGATGATGTCTTCGCCGGAGACAACCGGCTGCACGCCCAGCGACGGTTCGCTGGTGGCCATCGCCTCCAGAATGGCGCGCTCCTCGACTCGGTTCGGGTAGCCGATGATCACCTTCATCATAAAGCGGTCCACCTGCGCTTCGGGCAGCGGATAGGTGCCTTCCTGTTCCAGCGGATTTTGCGTGGCCAGCACGAGGAACGGATTGGGCAGTTCGTAAGTCGAATCACCTAGTGTCACCTGGCGCTCCTGCATGGCTTCGAGCAACGCGCTTTGCACCTTGGCGGGCGCACGATTGATTTCGTCGGCCAGGATGAGGTTGGCGAAAATTGGACCGTGCTTGGTGCGGAATTCGCCGTCCTGCGGATTGTAAATCATCGTGCCCACGATGTCGGCGGGCAGCATGTCGGGCGTAAACTGGAGCCGTTTGAAGTGTAGGCTGACGGCTCCCGCGAGCGTCTTGAGGGAAAGTGTCTTGGCCAAGCCGGGCACGCCTTCGAGGAGCAGGTGGCCATTGGTAACTAGCGCAATGAGCAGGCGGTCGATCAGTTGCTTCTGCCCGACGATGACCCGCCCCATCTCCTGTTGCAACGGGCGCACCCAAGTCGAAGTTTGCAGCACCGCGTCATTGACCGCCTGAATTGTCGCATTCGGCCCGGTCGCAGGTGAAGCTACTCGGGGTACAGGTGACAACGCAGGCCGGGGACTCGGGCGCGGAGTGGGTTGGTAGCGGAGTTGGTCGAAGGCAGCGTCATTCTGGGCCGGCATCGGCGCGGGCATCGTGGCGACGTTGCCATCTCCGTTTTGAACTAGAGCAGTCAATTGATTGTTCTTCATAATCTGTAAGCGGTCGTTGGTTCTATTTCATTTCGTTGCGGTATCACATCGACACCGCTTCTTTCTGGAGTAATAGACCACAGGGATATGGCTGTGAGCTTTCGGCAAGGTTACAAATCCGTAACCTGCGCATACAGGCAGGGTTCCAGAACGTCGTGTGATGTGTGATCGCAACTGAGGAACTGAAAATCGAGAAATGGAGTTTTGGTTTGTGCTGACTTCAGCAAAAGCGGAACGCAAATCAGCCCACACGGGTTCCAGAATTACAGGAATAGTGGCTCAAACCGCTGATCCAGAGCCTGTCCGGCAACGCGCGCCTTTATCGCGCACCCGGTCTGACCGCGATTATTGACAGCGCGGCTCTGCCACCGATCGCGGCATACGGGTCGAGGGGCTTTCTTACGAGTTGAAATACGCCATTGTGGCGGGTGCGTTGGTGGAAAGTGGGCTGCCGGTAATTGCCAACACATCAAACCCAGCGGAGGTAGGCAATTCGCAGGATGCAAAAGTGCTTCGAGGCGAAGGCATCAGTTCATTCTGGCTGTTCCTCGGGGCGCCGTTGCCAACGACGGCGGCGATTGGCTGCTTCTGGTGGTTGCATCGAATGGTTGAACAATGGAAGGCGAATCAAACTTTTCACCCGGCGCGTTTCACGGCATCATGCGTGCATGAAGCTCCTGGTTGAATGGCTGGCAAAATTGCCGGAACGTCCGCATACGATCTTCAAAACGTGCGCCTATGGCGTTACGGCTGGGTTGGTAGCGGTGGCCTTCCAATTGGCGATGAATGGTTGTTACCTTGCAGGAATCGTGCGCCTGTCAATATGCCAGACCTCTATGGCAGCGGGAATCGGGGTAGCAATCGGCGATTGGCAGGTTCAGGAAATCTTCCCGCTCCTCGACGGTGGCATGAGACGGGTCGGGCAACATGCCGGAGAAAGGCGTTCAGATCCGGATGTAGCTTGGCGGACTCGATCGGGCACCGCACATTCAGGCGGGATATGACCTCCGGCCAAAATGGTGGCAAGCGCAACCCGTATTTTGGTGAATTTTACAATTGAATCCTGCCCAGTAATACTCCATATTATGTGCGTCTTTGTGATTTTTACGTTCGGGAGGGATGCCCGCCAAAACTCGAAACCAGTGCCGCCAGTCGCCGTACGAGAATTATGAATGAATAACGCTGCCGCCTTCCACACGCCGTTGCATCCCATGACAGCGAAAAGCAAATCTTCAGCTACCGTCACACAAATCCTGGTTTCTGCTCGAAAAACCGCCGGCCCAAAGTCTGCGCCTTGGCACGCGCCAACCAGATTTGTCACTCCCCGGCGCATCTCTGGCCCAAGCGGTTCAAGACACTCCAAACGAAAAAGCCCAAAATGAATCGACTAATCCTTGACCGGCCAATTTTGAACCCCATGTCGACAACCAGCAGCTACGCCAACCGTTTTCAGGCCAGGGATGATGTGGCGTCTTACGACTTGAAAGAATACGGTGCCGGTTCTTATTCCTCGCGGATTTGGGAATTGCAGCGTCCACAGCTCACGGAAATTCTGCGGCAACATCAAGCGGCAGTGCGCCACTCGCTCGCTCTACTGGACTTCGCCTGCGGCACTGGCCGGGTGCTGGCCAGCCTCGAATCAAATGTGGGTTCCGCGGACGGAATAGATATTTCCCCTGAAATGGTCGCGGTGGCTAAGACGAAATGCAAGAAGGCCCGGCTGCAAGTTGGCGACATCCTGACGCAACCGGAATTACTGCAAAAAACTTACGATGTCATCACGGCGTTCCGTTTTCTACTGAACGTTGAGCCGGAAATTCGCCGCCGGGCACTCCGGCGGCTGCGTGAGGTGATTCGTGTGCCGCACGGCCTGTTGATGGTCAACGTTCACGGCAATTCCCGTTCGCTGCGGCATCCGGCGATTGTTTGGCGACGTTGGCGAGAAACCTCGCACCATACCGACGCAATGCTCAACGAAATGTCGCCCGACGAGGCGCGGATACTGCTGCGCGAATGTGGTTTTCAAGTTGTCCGCCAGTTTGGTTACGGTGTGCTGCCCCCGACCCTTTACCGGACTCCGTTGCGTAATTTTGCCTTCGCTGTGGACAAGATCCTGGCTGGCGAAAGAGGCTGCAATGATTGGGCGATCGACATGCTGTTTGTCTGCCGCCCGGTTTGAAGCCGGCAAAATCACCACCAGAACCGATGTTCAAAAACGTGCTGCCCGCCATCCCGGCCATATTTCCCGGCGCAAAACCCAGTCGCGACCCGGTCAATTTTTTGTGGCGGCTGGTGCGCCGGAAAAAGCGCCCGTTCCTGCTGGTGCCCGAAAAGTCCGGCAGTGCTTCAAACTGCTTTGAACTTTACTCGGCACACCGTCCGCTGGCGAAGCTCTGGCGTGCGCTGGTTCCGCTCATATTAAAAACGCCGCTGGCGAAATTTTGTGGCCGGGTCGTCATCTCGGCGGACCCCGAGACGGAATTCATGCGGTTTCTCGCGCAACAATCTGGATTGCCTGCCGGACTATTACCGGCACCGGCCATCAAGTTTGGGGGCGTGGCCGGAGAAACCATGCGGTTGGTTTTGCTCCTTCGCGATGCGGGTGGACATCCCATCCGTGTTGTCAAGGTGGGACTCAATCCGGCAGGCCGCGCGGCGACTGAACGCGAAGCGGGCTTGCTGTCAAATTTGCCAACAAATGTCCTCGGCTGCACGGGCATCACCGGAAGTTTTTCTTCGGATACGTTGAGCGCCTTTGCCACGGCCTATTTTTCCGGTGAAAGCCTGGACACCGATTTGGGCGTTGAAAAATTGTTCCACGACTGGCTGAATGACGCGCCACCTGAACCCATCCAGAATCTGGCGAGTTGGCGGGAATTGCAATCGGTGGCAATGGGTGTCGGTCTTCCGCAATGGCCGATGCTTCGTGACGCCCTTGCCGAGCAAACTATTCGCACGACGATTTATCATGGTGACTTCGCCCCCTGGAATGTCCGTATGACGAATCTCGAAAACATTCGCGCGTTCGATTGGGAGCGTGGCCACCTCAAAGGCATTCCGGCGTGGGACTGGTTTCATTTCATCGTCCAGACTTCCATTCTCGTCAAACGCTATTCCCCGGAACGCACCGCCGCCGAATTGGAACAACTTGTCCATTCGCCCCGCTTCCAAAAATACGCCAGTGCCGCGGGCATCAGCGAAATCGTCGAACCGCTCCTGCTGGCCTATTTGCTTGAACAGAAATTGGTTGTCCGGCCAATGGAAGGCATCGAACAAACTGACCGGCTATTCCGACTGCTCTGGGCAAAATGGCAGTTCAAGGAAAATGCGGACAAACCGGCTCCCGCCCCGGCTGCCGATTTGCGAATGCCGGCGGGGGAACAATTCAAAATAGCTTTTGCGAAGCTGGCCAACCTTTTTTGGGAACCCAGCCTGTCGCCCGTCATCCGACCGCCCTTGACCGCGCAGCTGCTCCGCCACTCGCCGACTTTGCTGGCCTGTATTATTTGGATTTGTGCCGTGGCCAAATTGCAACTCAGCACTGACCCGCACCTGACATTTGCGCCGTTTTATCTGGCTCCCTGTGTACTGCTGGCACTGAAAGCCGACCGCCGACTGGGTCTTATTTTGGCCTGCGTCAGCGGCGTTACTGGCCCGCTGATGCAACAGCTTAAACAACCCTTGATGATTCCGATGGATGTAACCTGTTGGAATATGGTCATGCGGGTGTTTGTGTTCGTATTAATGGTGATTCTGCTGGATAATGTCCGCAGGCAAAGTCTTCGTGATCGTTCGCACCGCACATTTCCCGAGCAAAATGTAATCCAACCCATCGCCAGCAACTGGGCGGTCGTGCTGATGACTGGCATCTTTTTTGCCTTGGTGGTTGTCTTGGATGGGTTGACCAATCCGTTCTACATTTTTTTGCCGCTTTACCTGCTGCCCTGTGTCATCTTCACGCTTACTTTGAACTGGCGGTGGGGCACGCTTGCTGCCGTCATCGCTTCCGTCGTCGGCCCCTTGGGCCAGCGCTTCGATGATTCGGGCTACCAACTCTTGAGCGTCGAATTATGGAATACCTTCATGCGGTTGATAATTTTCCAGACGGTCGTTTTACTGCTGGATCGCGTCCGCCGCGAAAACATCCTTTTCGCAGAATCAAGCCAATTTGATTGCGAGTGGCGATAGCATTATAAGCAAGGAAAAGGAGAGCCGGATGGAACAACCGTTCAATCAACTTTCCGGCGGTAGTAAAAAGGCTTTAAGGCGGGATACATGGTTTGCATATCCGCCAAGCGGACAATCATCCACGGCTGGCGATAATTGTTCCCGTATTTGGTGAAGGCCAGGTCGTCGGCAAGATAAACGGCGGAGTGGTTGATTTGCTCCTGGTCATTTGCAAACAACAGAATGTCGCCGTAAATGGAGGGCGCATCAATCCGGTAATAATTCTTTTTGATGTAATCCACGGTGTATTGCGGGTCATTGTAGCGGTTATCTGGCTCAATGCTGGAGAAATTGAACGTGCTCCAGTGGCAGTCCAGCACCGGGTCGCCAGGTTGCGGTGGCAACGGATAGGTATAAAGCCGGCTGCGGGCAAATGCTGGCAGAAAATACATCAGGCTCACCGTGCCGCCGTGGGGCAATCCTTTCAAGGCTTCCAGCATCGGGCGCATGTCGGTGAAACGGACATTGTCCATGCCGCCCCAATAACTGGCAATCTTGTCAATGTCGCTGTCAGGCCGCACGCAGAGCCGAGCCAGCACCGCTGGTTGCATGGAAAGCACCTTGGCCACGACCGCGCGGCGTTCAGGGTTGGCAATTTTTCGCAGCAGCAAATCGTAATCGGTCAGGCGGACAGAATTGACAGCGGGATAAACCAGTTGCTTCAGCAACGCCACTTCATCGGGCTGCAAACGGGCATCGGTGTAAATTGTTTCAATGCTGGCCTTGGGAAAAATAAACGGATAATCGAAATACAATCCCACCCCCATGCCATATAACGCACCGTAAAGTCTCTGCCGCATCTCTGGCTTCAAAGAAAGCAAAAAGTTTTCGTCAGGCGTAAACACGGTGGATGACCCCTGAATCCTGACATGTTCTGGCGTCAACTGAGCCTCCACTTGTTCCTTCGGCAATCCGTTTGCGACCAGCAGGGCCTTGACCTGTTCCAGATTCAAGCCGTTGAATCTCCAAGACTCCGGATCGGGATTTTTTTCGGCCAGCACAATGTATTCCGCCGGACGTTCCAACTTTATGTTCTGGGTCAGCAATTCGCCCCACGGCCCTTTACGGATGAAAATATCCTTGTCCGGCTTTGCCACGTCGGGAATGTCATTGTCGGCAAAGGCATAAGGTTTTGGCTTGGTGTCAAATAATTTGCTGGAAGCCAGCGCCGTGCCGACGATGAGGACCGTGGTGAAAAGGAGCAAACCAGGCAAACTGAACCGGAAGGAATTCACCGCCTCGGTTTCATTGTTCTTTTTAAATTTTGCCATAAACGTCAGGAAAACGAGCGTCCAGCTTATCTTTCAAATCAAATAGGGCAAGTTGCAATCCTGTCCAAGCACGGTCTGCTGCGGCGAGTGGCGGCTGGATTTGTCCCTAAATTGCCGTGCAAGAAATTTGCCAAAAAACTTTCTGGCGCAACTTGCCGTGGTGGGTAGCATGGGCGCGTTATGATTTTACTAATCAAAACGCTGCTGGCGATTTCAACCGGGTGGGTCTTGCTGGCATTATGAAGCGGTTCGGTTATCTGCACGACCGATTGTTTGGCTTCGCCCTGATGGCTTATGCGGTCAACCGTTTGGTTGTTCTGCCTCATCTGGCCGGATTCTTTCACACGCACCTGCATTGGGCTTGGGCGTTTTTGCATTCGCACTTTGACGATTCCTTGTTGATGCCCGCCGCCCTACCGGTCGTGCTGTGGATTCAACGGATTACTGGATTGCGGAAAAATGATTTGCCGCCTACCTGGCCGGAGATGTTCTCGCACCTTGCCATCTGGTCCGTGATGTGCAAGGTCGTGGGGCCGTTTTATGACCATATCGGAGTCGCTGATCCATGGGATGTTTTATTTTTCACCGCCGGTGGCTTTGCCGCCTGTCTTTGGTGGAATCGTCCGGTTGAGCAGTTTTATTCCGTGGCTGCATGAACTTTGACCGAGTCGCCACGCATTATCACTGGATGGAAAAGTTCTTTGCCGGCGGGCTGATGCACCGCTGCCGGACAACTTTTTTATCCCATACAAGAGACTGCCGCCACGCATTGCTCGTTGGCGAAGGCACCGGGAAATTTCTGGTGGAACTGCTGCGTTCGAATCCGCGAATTCAGATCATCTGCGTCGAGCAATGCGAAGGCATGATTAAACAGACACGTCAACGACTGGCTCGTGAACAATTGGATGATTCACGCATCAGCTTCCAACAAACAGATGTGATGGGCTGGACGCCGCCAAAGGGAAAATTCGATTTGCTCGTCACCAATTTTTTCCTCGATTGTTTTCGCGCGGAACAACTTCAAAGACTTATTCCGCTGCTGGCGGAAAGTACAACCGCCGAAGCCATCTGGCTGCTGGCTGATTTTCGCGTGCCGGAACGCGGTTGGCAGCGTTGGCGCGCGAATATGATTCTGGCGTTGCTCTATTGGTTCTTTAAGATCACAACTGCGTTGTCCGCAAGCCGACTCACGCCACCAGACAATTTGCTATCGGCAAACGGCTTCAAGCTGTCTGACCGCCGGCTGTCAAACTTTGGTTTTGCCCACGCCGATTTATGGTCGCGTGGTAGTTGAAACTTCCCAGCCATCCGGTTGCGAGGCATCATAAGGGTGTGAAGCTTTTGGTTGAATGGTTGGCAAAAATGCCGGAACGCCCGCGCACAATTCTCAAAACGTGCGCCTATGGCTTGGTCGCCGGACTGGTGGCCGTGGCCTTTCAACTCGCATTGAATGGCTGTTATCGTGCCGGCATCCTGCGGCTTTCGCACTGTTCGTTCACCGTCTTTCTTTGGAGTAGCCTGGGGATAATCCTGGGGACTTCGCTGATTTCCGGCTGGCTGCTCAACTCGTTTTGCACGGATGCCGCCGGCAGCGGCATCCCCCAGTTGAAGGCGGCATTCTGGAAAAACTTTGGCTTTGTGCCCTTCCGCGTCCTGTGGGTGAAATTTCTTGCGGGCATGCTGCAAGTCGGCGGCGGCAGCAGTCTGGGCCGCGAAGGTCCATGCGTGCAATTGGCAGGCACGGCCGGTTCACTGCTGGCGGGAGTGGCGGGTGAACCTAAGCAAAAGCGCCGACTGGCTGCCGCCACCGGAGCCGCCGCCGGTCTGGCCGCAGCCTTCAATACGCCATTGGCCGGGGTGACGTTCGTGCTGGAGGAATTGATTGGCGATTTGAACAGTCGCTTGCTGGGCAGCGTGTTGCTTGGCGCAATGCTCGGCGCGCTGGTGGCTCACGGCATCATTGGACCACAACCCTCGTTTTCACTCGCGCCCATTGGTGAACCATCTTGGTATTCGTATTTGCTGGTGCCAGTCGTGGCGGCGGCGGGAACCCTGGTGGGCGTGGCGTTTCAGAAATCAGCACTGGGCTTGCGTGCCCGGCAAAAGAAACTAAGCGCCATTCCAGCATGGTTGCGACCTGCCGTTGGTGCGTTGATTTGTTGGGTGCTGGGCGCGGCGGTATTTCGGTATACCGGCAAGCTCGGCGTGTTCGGCTTGGGTTATGATGTCTTGTCAGAGGCGCTTACCGGCAAGCTGATCTGGCAGACGGCGGCGCTGCTGTTGGCGGCGAAATTCGTAGCCACCGTAGCCTGCTACGGCATGGGCGGCTGCGGCGGCATTTTTTCTCCCACATTATTTTTCGGTGCAATGACCGGGTTGGGCATCGCGGGCATTCTCCAGCCGATTTTTGGTTTGTCACCGGATGGCGTGGCCATGCTTACCATTGTGAGCATGAGCGCAACGCTGGGCGCGGTGGTGCGTGCACCAGTGACCAGCATCTTGATTGTATTTGAAATGACGCATCAATTTGCACTTGTGCCGCCCCTGATGCTCGCGGCATTAATCAGCCAAGCGATTAGCCGCCGCATGGCGCGGCGTAATTTTTACGACGCACTGCTGGAACAAGATGGTCATTCGGTGGAACGCTTCGCGCCGCCCCGCGACTTGCGCGAATGGCAGAAGCAACCGGTCTCGCAGCTCGCCAACCCCAAGCCTGTAATCGTCACGTCGCTGGATTTGAAACATCTTCAAAATCTGCTCCAAAATCACCCTTATGCACAGTTTCCCGTGGTCATCGGCGGCCAAATTCGCGGCCTGCTCACACGGGAAGAAGCGACGCGGTCAATCCGGGAAAAGCTTCCGCCTGCCTTGGTGGAAGCCACCATTTGCCGTCCAGAATTGTCACTTCGCGATGTGGAAACGCAACTGATTGAATCCAAAACCGGTTTTCTTTTGCTTTGCGAACAACCTGATGGCCCGCTGGTCGGAATTCTGACGCTGCACGATATCCTTCGAGCACAGCAAGCTGCGGCCGAGGAAGGCTATGGCTGAACAGTGTTCAGCTGTGCAGCGAAACGCCGTGGATGCCGAGGCCTACACAACATTGCTTGAACCCGGTCGCCCCGTCGTCCGCGCGCGCCCGCGCCAAACAAGGAAACAGTAACCCTCTTCACCTTGACCTTGGCGGGTTCATCTTGATGCGGGGTCATTCGTAAAGATTAGGCTCTTACAAAAGCTGCGTCTATTCCATCGTGGTAACAGCCAAAAACCTCAGCCAAATACCTGTCGGGTAAGAGAGCGGCGTTGCCGCCGCTCCCTCCCCTAAGAACCGGACGTGAAGGTTTCCCCTCATCCGGCTCAAGCC
>Ga0302319_10010854_pt1 | contig 17321 bp, 11 predicted proteins | sample Bog_T0_2_FD_203319 | JGI IMG/M metagenome (GOLD analysis project Ga0302319, IMG submission 203319) | Peat permafrost microbial communities from Stordalen Mire near Abisko, Sweden - Bog_T0_2 | ecosystem: Environmental > Terrestrial > Soil > Wetlands > Peat | place: Sweden: Abisko, Stordalen Mire...
CAGGGCGCCCGCCCGCCCGAGACGCCGGCGGAAATTGGGCTGGCCCGGAAGCTGGTGAAGTTTCCCGACGCCGTGCGCCTCGCGACCGAGTCGCTCCGCCCCCACTTCCTCTGCCTCTACCTCTACGAGCTGACCGGCGAGTTCGGCACCTTCTACGCCGCCGACAAGGTCCTGGTGGAGGACCCCGCCATCCGCGCCCGCCGCCTCCTCCTCTGCGCCCGCACCCTCCTGACCCTCGAGACCGGCCTCCACCTCCTCGGCCTCCGCACCCTCACCCGCATGTAACCCCCTCAGCGGGTTGATCTCCCGACAGGAAACCCGTCGCGATCGCGCCAAGTCTCTCCATGGCGGCTCCCTTGTCTTCATTCTTGCCACCCGCCCCGCCCCCCTCAACCCTCGTCCCCTTTTCCCCATGATTTCCTGGATCCAAAGAAACTTTCAGCAGCACTTCCGCATCGTCTTCGCGCTCGTGCTGGTCGGCACCATTGTCTCCTTCGTCATCTCCTTCGGCCCCGGCTCCGGCATCGGCCGCGGCGACCGGGTCGTCGTGCGGGAGTTCTTCGACCACAAGCTCGACGGCGCCGGACCCGCTCCCGCGGACTTCAACGACGCGCGCATCAGCATTGAGCTCCAGCTCGGCGGCGTCGGCGGCCTCAACGCGGACGACATCGCCAAATACGCCCTCCAGCGGATCGCCGCGCTCCATCTCGCCGACCAGCTGCACCTGCCCGCCACGACCCCGGCCGAGGAAACCGACTTCATCAAGACCCTCCGCCTCTTCAGCGGCACGAACGGCCAATTCGATCCCCAGCGCTACTCGCTCTTCCGCCAGAACCTGAAGGACAACCCCACCGTGCCCGAGGCCCAGATTGTCCGCGTGATCGACGAGGACGCGCGGATGGCCAAGGTGCAGACCCTCCTCGACGGCCCCGGCTATGTGCTCCCCCGGGATGTGCGGGACGAAATCACCCGCACGGACACGAGCTGGACCATCGGCACCGCGACCGTGGCCTACGCGGACTTCAAGCCCGCGATCAAGCCAACGGAGGACGACATCAATAAATTCTTTCAGCAAAACCTCTTCCGGTACAACGTGCCGCCCACCGTCGTCGCCAGCTATGTCGATTTTCCGTCGGCCGCATATTTCAGCGGCGTGACCGTAACCGACGCCGAAGTGCGGGCCTACTACGACGCCCACCGCGAGCGGTTCCCGGCGCCGGCCCAGCCCGCGGCGGGCAAGGCCAAGCCGGCCAAGCCCGACCCCGACGCCGATTTCGCCGCCGCGCGGCCGGCCGTGGTGGTGGCGCTCAAGCTCGACCGCGCCAAGAACGTCGCGCTGCGGGCGGCGTCCGACTTCGCTTACGCGCTGTATGACGACAAGGTCCCGGCCGACGCCGGCCTGGCCTCCTATATCGCGGCCCGCAAGTTGACGCTCAAGCCGCTCGCCCCCTTTTCCCACGATGCCGGCCCGGTCGAGCTCGGCGGGTCGCAGGACATCGCCGACGCCGCCTTCAAGCTGAACGCCGACCGCTATTTTTCCGAGGCGCTGCCCACCCCCTCCGGGGCCGCCGTGCTGATCTGGCGTGAGAGCCGCCCGGCCCATGCCCCGCTCCTGACCGACGTGCGCGCCAAGGTTGAGGCCGACTATGTCGAGAACGAGCGGCGCGAGGAGTTTGTCGAGCTGGGCCGGACCCTGCACCAGGGGATCCTCGATCGCATCAAGGGAGGCGCCCCCTTCGCCAAGGCCGCCGCGGCCGCGGCGACCGCCGCCGGCGTCAAGCTCGACGTCGCGACCCCGCCGGCCTTCACCCTGGAAAACCATCCGAAGGACCTCAGTGAGACCGTGACCGGCGCGCTCTCGCACCTGGACAAGGGCGAACTTTCCGACATGGCCGTCACCGCCGACAAGGGCTTTCTGGTCTACGTCGTCGACAAGCAGGCGCCCCGCTACAACGAGGCCGACCCCCGTTTCGCCGCCGTGCGCTCGCAGCTGGCCGCATTCTCGGCGCGCACGGGCGCCGGCTCCTTTCTGTCCCAGATCGTCGATCAGGAGCTCAAGCGCTCCGAGCCGGTGCAGAAATAGCCGCGGCTTCTTTCGGCATCCTTCATGGTTCGCCCCGCCGTCCGCGCCATCCTCATTGCCGCGAGTGTGCTTATGCTGGCGGACCTCCGGGCCGCGGACCCGGCGGGCCCCTCCGCGCCGCCCCCCCTCAGCCTGGAGCAGAGCGTGGCCCAGGCCCTGGCCAGGAACTTCAACGTCCGCATCCAGCAGTATCCCATCGACCAGGCCAAGGCGGCGGTGATCATCGCCCAATCGACCTATGACCCCGTGCTCGGGGTCAGCTGGCAGAGTCTGGCGGAGAAAAGTCCCAACTTGGAGGCCAGCGGCGCGGCGACGACCGTGCTGCCGTATGAAAACGACCAGACGGCCGGCCTGTCCGCGACCGAGAACGTGATCACCGGCGGCCAGGTGACCGCCAACTACAACGTGGGCCGGGACTACACCAACCCGATCGCCACGTTCATCAACCCCGCCTACGAGGGCAATATCTCGCTGAACATCTCGCAGCCCCTGCTGCAGGGCGCCGGCACCGACTACGCCCGCGCCGCGATCGACATCGCCCGGTATGGCGAGAAGCTGCAGGACCTGAATTTCAAGAGCGTGGTCCTCACCCTGATCTACAATGTCGAGACCGCCTACTACACCCTGATCTTCACCCGCCAGCAGTACGAGGTCGCCAAGGACGCCGTGACCCTCGCGCAGCAGCTGCTGGACGAGAACAACATCAAACGGAAGACCGGCGTCCTCACCGACCTCGACGTGGTCCAGGCCGAGGCCCAGCTGGCCACGGCCCAGAGCCAGCTGATCGGCTACCGGCAGACCATGGAAAACGCCGAGGACGTGCTGCTGCAGGCGCTGGGGGAACGCGAGTTCAGGACCGGCGTGGGTCCGGTGGCCTTCCCCCCGCTGCCGGATACCTCCAACATCTCCTTCTTTGTCTCCTACAAGCTGGCGCGCGACAACGGGCCGAGCCTGGCGATCGTCCAGGCGACGATCGACCAGTACAAGCTCGCGGCCCTGCGGGCCAAGCGCAACAACCTGCCCCAGCTGACCCTGAACGGGGGCGCCGGCTACAACACCCTGAAGGGCTCCTACTATACCGCGGCAACCAACGCGTGGGACGGGCCCGGCTACAACTGGCAGGCCGGACTCGCCCTGAATTTTCCCTGGGGCCTGCGCAGCAGCAAGGCCCAGTACCGCGAAGCCATGGATAATATCGAGGCCGAGCAGGTTGCCCTGGACCAGGCGGACCAGAACCTGATGGTCCAGGTCCGGGCCGCCGTCCGCGGCGTCCAGGCCAATGTCGAGGCCGTGGATGCGGCCAGTTCGGCCTCCGCGCTCAGCCAGAAGCAGTACGAGCTCCAAAAGGCCCGGTTCGACGCGGGCCTGGCCATCAGCTATGATGTCGTCCTGGCGCAGAACCAGCTCGAGACGGCCCGCGTGGCCGAGCTCCAGGCCAGGGTCAATCTCCGGATCGCCATCGCCGACCTGCGCATGCTCGAGGGCACCTCCCTCGACGCCTATCACGTCAACCTGAAGTATTGACCTCGTGGGCCGGGAGCTGCGTCCGGAACCACGTCCGCTGCTTCTTCACCAGCGCCCGGGTGTGTTGCACGATCTCGGCCGCCAGCGCGGCGCGGTCCAGCCGGCCCTCCAGCATCGCGATCACCTCCCGGTAGCCGATCGCCCCGGCGGCGCGGGGATTCTGCCTGAGACCCGCGGTCAGCAATCCCTCGACCTCCCCGACCAGGCCGGCGCCGAGCATCCCGGACACGCGCGCCTCGATCCGCTGGTTCAATTCGGCCGGCGGCCGGTCCCGGCGCATGAGGCGGACGTCCCAGTCGGCGAACGGGCCCGGCTGGCGCGCGAAATCCTCCGCCAGTTCGCGCAGGGAATGCCCCGAGGCGAGGCAGCGCTCCAGCGCGCGCGCCACGCGGCGCGGATTCGCCGTGTCCAGTTCTCCCAGTCCGTCCGGATTGAGGCGCCCCAGCTCCGCGACCAGCGCCGCCAGACCCTCCCCCGCCAGCCGGGCCGCGACCTGCGCCCGCAGCTCCGGCGGGACCGTCACGGCGTCCGCCACGGGACCGAAGAAGGACTTGAGATAAAATCCGCTGCCGCCCACCACCAGCACCGGCCGGCGGCGCGCGGCGATCTCCGCCACCGCCGCCCGCGCCGCCGTCACGTACCGGGTGATGTCCATCGGCTCGGTCACGCCCAGGATGTCGATCAGGTGGTGGGGCACGCGGGCGCGGTCGGCGGCCGACGGCTTGGCCGTGCCGATGTCCATGCCCCGGTAAAACAGCAAGGTGTCGCACGACACGATCTCCGCCCCGCGCTCCTCCGCCCACCTGAGCGCCCACTCCGTTTTTCCCGCGGCCGTGCAGCCGGTCAAAACGTGGAGCGTCCGGCCCGTCATGCCCGCGGGGTGCCGGCGATCAGGTCCGCCGCCTTCGCACCGACCGCGTCCGGGATCCGCACCAGGTCGTGCAGGTGCTGGTGGATGAGGTTCACCAGCGCGCTCCCCACCACCACCCCGTCGGCCTGGGCGGCGACCTCGGCCACCTGCGGCCGGGTGGCGATCCCGAAGCCCACGACCACCGGCAGGGTCGTGCGCCGCTTGATGCGCGCCACCGCCGCTCCGATGCCCGAGGCGAGCTGCTCGCGCACGCCCGTCACGCCCTCGCGCGAAACGTAATAAATGAAACCCGTCGCCGCCGCCGCGATCTTCCCCAGCCGCGCGTCCGTGGTCGTCGGCGCCACGATGCACACCGACTCGAGGCCGTGCCGGCGCAGGGCGGCCGCCAGCTCCGTCCCCTCCTCCGGCGGAAGATCGAGGGTGAGCAGGCCGTCGATGCCCGCCTCGCGCGCGGCGCGGACATACGCCTCCACCCCGTTCGTGAAGACGAGGTTGTAATAGGTGTAAAAGACGATCGGCACGTCGCTTTGCCCGCGGATCCGCCGCGCCAGCTCGAAGACCCGCGCGGTGGTCATGCCGCTCTTCAGGGCGCGCTGGGCCGCGAGCTGGTTGGTAAGGCCGTCCGCCAGGGGATCGGAAAACGGCACGCCCAGTTCCAGAATATCCACTCCCGCCGCGATCAAGGCCCGGCAGGTTTCCAGCGAGGTCTCGAAATCCGGGTCCCCCGCGCAAAGGTAGGCGATGAAGGCCGCGCGATTCTGAGCCCGGGCACGGGCGAAAGCTTGGGCGATGCGGGACATTTTTTGCAGTAGGATAAAGGATGAATGTGAAACCTGAAACGCAGGCCTTCCAGCCCAATCCACCACCATCCCTCCGCCCCATTTGACAATCATCTCCGGGGGCGCACGTTTTCCGCATCCCAATCGCAAGCTGCTGCGACGGACTTCCCCTATGAAATCCTCCCTCCTCGCAGCCGTCGCATGCTCGATTGCGCTTCTCACCGGCTGCCAGAATGCCACGCAGCTCAACTCCCTGCACATCGGCATGACCAAGGCCGACGTGATCGCGGCCATGGGCCAGCCCGACAGCACCGCCGCCCAGGCCAACGCCGAATACTTCACCTATTACCTATACTCCGATAACGGCTATCGCGACCAGCCCTACCTGGTCCGTTTCGTCGATGGCAAGGTGGAGTCCTACGGGCGGTTCGCCCAGCTCTACGACCTTTACAACCGCCCGGTCGCCGGCGGCCCGCAGGGACCCAATGTCGGCGTGAGTCCGGCCGCCATGGGTGCTGGCCAGATACCCATGGTTGGTGCGTCCTACGCGACTGCGTCCGGGCCGCCGGCCGCCCCCGACCTCGCGACGCAGATCGAGCACCTCAAGGAGCTCAGGGACCAGGGGGTCCTCACCGAGACGGAGTTTGAGCAGGCGAAGAAAAAACTGCTGAGCCAGGACAAATAGGCCCAAAGTAGCGCAGGCGTCCCGCCTGCGCTACTTTTCTTCCGGCCAAAACCAAGCCCGGCACGCGGGCGGACACGGTCGGCTCAGCCGATCGAAAACTCCACCATCACCGGCCGGTGATCCGATAAGAAGCTCCGGATCACCTCGCACTTCACGTTCCGGCACCCCTCCGGCAGGAAAATAAAGTCCAGGGTCCGGCGCGGCATCGGCGACGGGAAGGTCGCCCCGGTCTGCGGATACATCGTATATTCGCAGTAGTCCGAGAGGTGGCTGAGCAGGGCGGCGGTCGCGTCGTCCCGGGTGCTCGGATTGTTGAAATCCCCGCAGATGATCGGCGGCATGATCCAGGACTCGGGCCGGGCGCGCTGCTTTTCGCGCAGCCATCCCACCAGCCGGTCCAGCTGCACCATCCGGCGGACCCGCGAGCGGAAATGCAGGTGGAGGTTGACGAAGGGCACGGTGTGGAACCCCACCCTGGCCTCGGCGTAAAGGAATCCCTTCTCGCCGATCCGGCGCTGTCCAAAAACCACCGTCTCGGTCCCGACCAGGGGATGCCGGGACAGCAGCGCGTTGCCGTAGCATAGGTTGAGCAGCCCGGCCCGCCGGTTGTTGATCCCGAACGCCGCGTAGGGGAACCCCGCGTGCAGGCGCAGGTAATCGAGGTGGTCGAAATTGCCCGACCACCGGGAGCACTCGTCGATCTCCTGCATCGCGACCACATCGGGATCGAGCCGCTTCATCAGCGCGGCGATCTTCAGCAGGTTCGCCCGCAGCTTGCGCGGGGAGGTCAGCCCCTGGATGGGCGTCAATCCCCGCCCATGCGCGATATTGAAGGTGACGAGCCGCAGGCGATGCATGGTTCCGGGCCAGTCAATCCCACTCGCCCCCCGGCCGCAAGCATGGGCGGCTATCCGAAACCCACGGCACCGACTCCCGCGCAAACGGCGACAATGATCCAGGGCGGAGTACGCCAGAACTGGAGCGCGGCATAGGCCGCCAGGGCCAGCGCCAACCGCTTGGGCTCGGTGATCGTGCTCGTCCAGATCGGCGAGTAGAACGCCGCGGCCAGAAGGCCCACCACGGCCGCGTTCGCTCCGGCGAGGAGGTGCCGCGCTCGCGGCCGGCGGCGCAGCCGTTCCCAGTGCGGCCGCGCGGCAAAAAGTATCAGCGCGGCCGGCAGGTAGATTGCGCCCAGCGCCAGCAGCGCCCCACTCCAACCGCCCGGCGCAATGATCGCCCCCAGATAAGCCGAAAAGGCAAACAGCGGCCCGGGCAAAGCCTGGGCCGCGCCATAGCCGGCCAGGAAGGTATCCTGGCCAAGCCAGCCGCGTGCGACCGTCGCCTTCTGCAGGAGCGGAAGCACCACGTGTCCGCCGCCGAAAACCAACGCGCCCGCCCGATAGAACCCATCCGCCACCAGCAATGCCGGTGCGGGCCGGACCCGCGCCGCCCACGGCAACAAGACGAGCAGGCCGAGAAAGAGGCCGAGGCAGACGAAGCCGTGGCCTCGGCGTTCGGGGATGTGCCCCGCGAGAATTGGCGGTTCCGCCGAAAACCAGCGGCTGCATAGGACGCCCGCCGCGGCGCCGCCCGCGATCACGACCAGCTGCATCCCGGAAGCGGCAAAGAGCGTGAGGACCACCGCGGCCCCGGCCGCAATGCTGGCGCGTGGAGCGTCGGGGCAGAGCTTGCGGGCCATGAGCACCACCGCCTGCGCGACCACCGCGGCGGCGGCGACCTTCAGTCCCTGCACCCAGCCGGCGTGGGCCAGGCCGCCGGCCGACCGGAGGCCATAGGCGAAGGCCACCATCAGCACTGCCGACGGCAGGGTGAAGCCCAGCCAGGCCGCCAACGATCCCTTCCATCCGGCGCGTCTCCAGCCGAGCGCGAGCCCCACCTGGCTGCTGGCCGGCCCGGGCAGAAACTGGCAGAGCGCGACGACATCCGCGTAGGTCGCCTCGTCGATCCACTTTCGGCGGGTCACGAACTCGTTCTGAAAATAACCCAAATGGGCGATCGGGCCGCCAAACGAAGTGCAGCCCAACTTGAGAAAAACCCGAAAGACCTCGCCCGCATCGCCGCTTTTTCGGTCAGACGACTGAGTCATGGCGGCTCCTGCAACGTTTGTTTGATTTTGGGGCGGCCAACGGGACTCGAACCCGCGACCCCTAGATTCACAATCTAGTGCTCTAACCAACTGAGCTATGACCGCCGTAAAAAAGGGAACGGGAACTGTCGCGCCATGCTAAAATACTGTCAAGACGTGGTTCCGCCGCATCGCCATCCGTCACGGACGCCGGATGTCCTCAAAATTGCCGGTGCATTGACGATTATCGCTTTAGGTGTTTCAGTTTAGCCGGCTCGCGGATGACGCTCTCGCCGCCTCGTGCCCAGTCTGAGTCCATGAAAAAAATCCTTGTGATCGACGACGACGACCAGGTGCGCTTGGTCATCGATGTGGCATTGCGCCGAAACGGCTATGACGTCATAGCCACCCCGGACGGCGAAGAGGGAATCCGCCGTGCCCGCGAGTGGCTGCCCGATGTCATTCTCTGCGACATCAACATGCCGATCATCGACGGTCGCGCCGTGCTCAAGGCCATGCGCAACGACCCGGCGCTGGCCAACCGTCAGTTCGTGCTGATGACCGGGGACCAAAAACGTGATAAACAGCGAGAAGGCATGGACTTGGGTGCGGACGATTACCTCCCGAAGCCCTTCGAGATCGAGCAGCTCCTCACCTGCGTCAAGGCCCGGCTGCGGCGGGCGGAAACCTACCAGCGGCTGGAGGAGGGCATGCTGAAGCGCCACGCCAACCTGTTCAGCGGCACCCTGCCGCACGAGATCATCACCCCCCTCAACGGCATCCTGGGTTTTGCGGAGATCCTGAAAGAGGACCTGGGGAAGATTCCTCAGGAGGAGGCGCTCCACATGCTGATCAACATCGAGACTTCCGCGCGCCGCCTGCACCGGACGCTCATGAACTTTCTGATGTTGATGAGCCTGGAAGCGGGCGCCCCCGACGCGAAGCCGGGGGCGCCGCGCCTCACCAGCGGCGACCGCGCCGCGCAAACGATCGTCCAGGTCACCCAGGACATCGCGGAGGGCGCGGGTCGCGACAAGAATCTCACCCTCGCGGTCGATCCGCTGGAATTGGGCATGGACGAGACCACGTTGAAGACCATCGTCCAGCACTTGGTCGAGAACGCCTGCGGCTTTTCGAACGAAGGGACGCCGGTCCGGGTGTCGCTCCACCGCGAAAACGACCGCTCCACCCTCCGCGTCGAGGACCGCGGCCGGGGCATGACCTTGGAGCAGATCGCCCAGATCGGGGTTTTCACGCAGTTCGACCGCAAGCGTTTCGAGCAGCAGGGCCTTGGCATCGGCCTGACCCTCGTCCGGCGCCTGATCGAGCGCCAGGGCGGCCTCCTGCGCTTCGAGAGCAAGGTCGGAGTCGGAACGACGGCGATCGTGGAGTTTAAGTAAATCGCTACGATTTCGCCGTAATAGTTGGCGCCTGATCCGCTAAACTATGGCGGAATCGATGATCAAAGATTACCCGATATCTCCGCGGCGTTTCACCATCATGCAGGCGCTAAATGCTTGCATTTTCCATAGTGATTAACGAATTGTCCTGCCCCAAATTTGGGGCTGGCCCAAAGCAAGCTTCGGTGTACCGATTACCTTCCCTAGACGACTTGGAGACGTCCCCCCTGAGGTTTGCCAGGGTGGCGCTGTGCGCATATCGGCCGGCCACCGCGCTTTGTTCCGACACCGCCCCACCCGGCGCCGCGGTGTTCAAACTCTGATGGCCGCCGACGCCACTTTTCTCGGAATGACCACGCGAGCCGGCGCGAAATTTGACTCCACCGATTGGAGCATGGTCCTGCACGCGAGAGTCGATTCGGCCCGAAGGCAGTCCGCCTTGGAGAAGCTCTGCGCGGCGTACTGGCTACCCCTTTACGGCTATCTCCGGCGCCAGGGTAACGGTCCGGCCGACGCCGAAGACCTGACCCAGGCGTTTCTCGCCTACCTGATCTCCAGCGACTTCCTCGACCGGCCAAGTCCGGAAAAGGGGCGCTTCCGCGGATACCTGATCGGGGCGCTCAAGCATTTCCTATCCCATCACTTCGAACGCCACCAGGCGCTCAAGCGGGGGGGTGGCGTGCGGTTCATCGAGTGGGCGGCGCTCGACGCCGAGAGCGAGTTCGCGGCGGTCGATCAGCCCGGCCTCGACTCGAGCCAGGCCTACGAGCGGAGCTGGGCTCTGACGCTCCTCGGGCGCGCGCTCAAGCGCCTCGAGACCGAGCAGCGGGACTGCGGAAAGCTACGGCAATTCGAAACCCTCAGGGAGTTTCTGAGCGTGAAGCCCACCCGCGGCGACTACGAGCGAGTGGGCCAGCAGCTCGGCGCCGCGAAAGGGACGGTCGCCGTGTGGATCCACCGGCTGAGCCAGCGCTATGCGGAGCTCGTCAAGCTGGAGGTTGCGGCGACGGTGCGCGATCCCGCGGAGGTTCCGAGCGAGCTGCGCCACCTTGTCCAGGCGCTAAGGTAATGAATTCCATCTGCCCCCGGTGCCACACGAGCACCGATACGGCCAGTGCGGTATGCCTCCTCTGCGCGGCCGAGCGCGTCCTGGCGGAGGGGTCCGGCACCTTCCTTGCCGGGCCCCCCGAGGAGCCGCCCGGGTGGGGCCATGGCGAGGGGGAGGTTCCGGTGCAGATCGGCCAATACGAGATCGTCGAGGAGCTCGGCTCGGGCGGCATGGGCAGAGTCTTCGCGGCCCGGCAGATCGGCCTCGGCCGGATGGTCGCGTTGAAGGTGGTGAGCGCGCGCATCGGGGGGCCCGATCTGGAGCTGCGCTTCCTGCGGGAGGCCCAAACGATTGCGCGGCTGCGGCATCCCCATATTGTCACGGTGCACGAGTCGGGGCGGGACGGCGGATACCTCTTTCTCTCGATGGACTACATCGAGGGCAGGGACCTCGCCCGCAGGCTCCGCGGCGGTCCGCTGGGCTCGCGCGAAGCCGCCGATCTCGTCCGGAAGGTCGCCGGCGCCCTCGCCTACACCCATTCCCAGGGCCTGCTCCACCGGGACCTCAAGCCGTCCAACATCCTGCTCGACGGGGAGGAACCCCGCGTCGCCGACTTCGGGCTCGCCGCGGAAATCGAGTCGCAGGGCCACCTCACCGTCGCCACGCGGATACTCGGCACGCCGCATTATCTGGCGCCGGAGGCGATCCGGAGTGGCAGCGCCGCTCTGAGCATGGCCAGCGACGTCTATGCGCTCGGCGTCGTGCTTTTCGAGGCCCTCACCGGCCGGACCCCGTTTGCGGGCGCCTCGCTCGCCGAACTCGCCGGCCTCGGGGCGAATTCCGAGCCGCCGTCACCGCGCCTGTTCGCGCCGGCAATACCCGCCGATCTGGAGACGATCTGCCTCAAGTGCCTGGAATGGGAGCCGGTCCGCCGCTATTCGAGCGCGGCGGCGGTCGAGGAAGACCTTCACCGCTTTCTCGCCGGCGAAGCCATTGTCGCCCGGCCCGTCGGCGCCATCGGCCAGCTCGCGCGCTGGTGCCGGCGCCGGCCCGCGCTCGCCGCCGTCTGGCTCCTCCTCGTGCTGCTGGCCCTGGGCTCGACCGTTGCCGCCATATTGATCGAAAGGGAGCACACGTTCGCCGAGGCCGCCGTTCGTCTCTCCAGCACTGCCGAGGTGGCGTCCAAGGAGCAGCTGCGGGCTGCCAATATCGAGGAGGCGCGCGCCACCCTTCAATCGGACACGCCCGGCCGGAGGGACCTCGCCCTCGCGGACTTGGCCCAGGCTGAAGGGGAAAGCGCCGGACCCGATCTCCGCGACGCCGTGATTTCCGCCCTGATGGTGCCCGACGTGCGGCCGGTCGACACCTGGGACCTTTCCGCCAACGAACCGGTGGAAGTCACGGTGTCTCCGGATGGAAACCTGGCCTGCCTCGATTCGAAAAACCTGGCGGCGTCCGCGCGCGGACCGAGCCGGCTGCGGCGTTGGGGCGACAATGCGGACATCCAGCGGCTCGACGCGCCCGGGACGCGGGTGAGCGGGGTCTGGCGGTTCGGTGGCAAGGGCCGTTTCGTGATGGCCCGGTTTCTGGATCAGACGCTGCGCGTGTGGCGGGTAGGCAAGGCCGAACCCCTTTTGGCGGTAAGGCTTCCCGCCCCCGGACCGGATCCGGTCGCGTACGAAAATGCCGATTACGACTTCAATCCCGCCGGGGACGGTTTCGCGACGGGGCTCATGCCGTCCGGCGGGGTCGCGCTCCGGCGCCTGCCCGACGGCGCGGAGACCGCCCGCTGGACCGGCGGGGAAATCGCCAACGTCATTCGCTACTCGCCCGACGGCCGCCTGCTGGCCGCGATTCCCACCGTCCCCGGGCGCGCGGGCCCGCACCGCATTTACCTGCTCGACGCGAAGCAGTGCTCGCTTGCAGCCACGATCGAACCGGGCGCATGCCCAACCCAAGTCGCGTGGTCAGGAGACAGCCGCCTGCTTGCCGTCGGGCTGGCCGACCAGTCGGTGGCGCTTTACGACGTCCGCGACGGACGCCTCCTGCAGCGCCTGCCGGACCTCGACTCGGCTACCACCCCGCTCGCCGTCCTCGGCGGGCGACTCTTTCTGGCGGCCGACGGAGCCTCGGACGCGAGCCTGCGGCTCACGCCGATCGGCCTGGGTACGGATCGGCTCTCCTTCGACGCCATCGGGCCCGGGCCGATCGCAGCCGCTCCCGGATCCCGTTATTTTTGCGCAGCCTCCCCCGACAACACGCTGACCCGGTTCGAGGTGCTCGCGCCTCCGGGTTGGGCTCTCCTTCCCCCTCCCCGCCTTGACGGTTACCGTCACGGCTTCGACGGCGCGGCCCTTGATTTCAGCCCGGATGCTCGTTGGGTGGCCACGGGCCACGAGCGTTTCACAGTCGTCCGCGAAAGTCGGACGGGCCTCCTCGCGGCCGAGATCGACTCGGGCCGGGACGATCCGGCCGACCTCGGCGGCGTCGCGTTCGGGTCGGAGGCGGGAGTCCTTTACCGCGCCTCGCCCACGGCCGGCCTGCAGCGGATCACCCTCCGCGCCTCGGGCCGGGGAGGGTTCGCCGTCAGCCGGACCGAAGTCATTGATCCCGAGAGGGGCTTCGCTTTGGGCGCCCGCAGTCCGGACCGGCGCAGACTGCTGCTGGTCGATCCCGAAAGCGGGAGGGTGAAGATCGACGAGGTGTCGGCCGAAGCCTCTCGCACCCTCGCCCGATGGACGGTGCCCGGCGCTTTTTCCGGCGCCTTCAGCCCCGACGGAAGCCGCGTCATCCTGAACGGCGGCGGTCGGGGCCGGGCTCCCTCCGGCGGACGCCTCCGGGTCTATCGCTCGGTCGACGGTTCGATCGAGCGGGACCTCGGCAGGCCTCTGTCGGCCGGCGTATTCTGGAGCGCCGACGGCCGCATTGTCCTGACGTCAAACGGGCGCCGCGGCGTCGAGTTTTGGGACGCGGCGAGCTGGACGCCTCGCGGTCGCCTCACGGGCGATTGGGGGGAAACCCGCGCGACCTTCGCGCTTTCCCCGGACGGCGCCCTTGCGGTCATTCAGGAGGCCAAAGTCGTCCATCTCGTTTCGACGCGGGAACATGCCGTGATCGCAACGATCCCCGTGCCGGATGCCGGCCCGCTGGCGTCGTCAATCCGGTTCTGCCCAGACGGTCGCCGTTTCGCCATACTCTGGTATAACGGGCGAATCGACATGTTCGAGCCGGAGGCGCTGCGGCAGGAACTGAGCAAGCGAGGCCTGGCCTGGCAGGAACCCACGACCCCATGACGCAACCCTTGGCCCATGCACCCGGCGTTCCCCGGGCCGCCCTCGCGGCCGTCGCCATGGCACTCGCCGGCGCCGGCCTGCTCGCGTGGAGGCCGTGGCATCCCCGCGGCGCCGGCCGGGCCGCGCCTTTGGCCGCGAATGGCGCGTTCCTGCGCGACCCCGAGCTCGCGCCGGCGATGGTGCTCGTCAATGGCGCAGGCTCGAGCCCTGGCAGCTTCATCCGCGCGGAAGCGATCATCGAGGCCGTGATGGCGCGAAATCCGGCCGACCCGCACGCCGTCGCGGCGATGGCGCTCACCGAGGATGCCTTCATCTATCGCCATTTTGACAGGAGCCAGGACCGCTACGCGAAGGCGCGCAACTTCGCCGAGCAGGCGGTCCGCCTCGCGCCGGATGACGCCGCGGCCTGCGCCGCCCTCGGCATCTGCCTCTATCTCACGCGGCGCCCCGATCAATATCCGCGGGCCCAGGAGCTCCTCGAGAAGGCGACCAGGGCCGATCCCTCTGATCCCTTCGCCTATCGCTTCCTCGACGACCTGCTCTTCGATAGTCCCACGGTACCCATCGACCAGGCGATCGCCACGGCGGAACACACCATCGAGCTATTTCCGGACGACGCCCTGTCGCATTACGACCTGGGCAGGCACTATATGGACCTGGGCAGGCTTGGGGACGCCGAGCGGGAGTTCGACCGCACGATCGCCATCGCGCCGATTTCCAACGCCATCATTTGGAAGGCCCAGATCGCGCTCTGGCTCCGGGAAGATCCGGAGGAAATGCGTCGGGTGCTCGAGCGGATGCCGGCGCGCGACCGCGCGCAGGAAAAGTGGGTGTTCGACATGTGGGTGTATGCCATGGCGAGCGGCAAGCCGCAGGAGGGCCTCGATGCCCTTGGCCTTTTTTCGGGCGATTGGTCGGACGATCTCGACTATGCTGGTCCGATCGCCCTGCTCCGGGCCTCCCTCCTCGACCTGCAGGGCAATCAAGCGGCGGCCAGGCTCCAATACGAGTCGGCTCTCGCCGTCGTGAAGTCCCGCGAGTCGGTCGGCCCGGCCAAACCGGCCCATTCGCTCCTGGAGGCGTGGTGCCTCCACGGTCTGGGTCGGGATGCGGAGGCGAGGCAGACGGTCGATCGCTACAACCGCATGCTCGCTCGGCCCTACATCGTCGGCTGGGGCGGCGGTTCCTGGTTCGCCGCCGTCCCGATCAACCTTATCCTCGGAAACAAGGCATTCGCCCTCATGCTTATCCGCGAGGCCGCGACCACCCCGATGGCCCCGACGTCTTCGGCCGCGCCCGGCGAGATCGACCGGATGTCGATCGCGGCCAGCACCAGCCGGATCTATTCCCACAACCTGCTGGCCAAGAATTTTGACCTGGACCCGCGAATGGCTCCATGGCGAAACGATCCCGACATCCTCGCCCTGCTGCGGGCCAGGCCCGTGGGCGCCGCCGCCTCGGCGTCCGAAGGGCAGGCTGAACCGTCCCTTCCGCCGGAAGCGGCGGCCCTCATGGCCAGGACGCGCCAGCTGCTGGACCAGCCGGATGGCGGACCCGACGACCTGGCGCTTGCGGACACCCTCATGGCGCAGGCGACCGACCTCGCTCCCGATTCGCCGGATGCCTGGTCGCTCCGGGGCTACGTGCAGTCGGCCTACGTGCTCAGAAATCTGGATCGCGATGGGAGCCGCTTGAAGGCGGTCCAGGACTGCTGCAGCCAGGCGCTGGCGCTGAATCCCAATCAAACGGAAGCGATGCTCGGCCTGGCCGTCATCCTCGTCAAACAGGGCGCGCCCGCCCAGGCCGAGGCCTTGATGCGCCGGGCCATCCAGCTCCAGCCCGACGACCGCCGCCTGTCCCGCGAGCTGGCGCGGGACCTCGCAATCGAAGGGGGTCCGGCGGAAACCCCGGACAGCCACGCCGGCGCCGCCGGCCGTCAGGCCCTCCCGTAGTCCCCGCCGCCGTCAGGGCGAGCGGAGGATCGCGGCGACCCGTGTAATTTTCGCCGCGAAATCCGCCAATCAATGGCGGGTGACCATACCCCATCTTCATGGCCGCCCAGATTTCCCGCGCGGCGTGTTAAACTTATCACGACGACGCCCTCTCCAACCATTCTATGAAACTAGTCTTGTCCCCATTCGCCTCCCGTGTCGCGTTCCTGATGGCCCTGGCCCTGGCGGCCGCGCAGCCGGTTTCGGCCAAGCTCGCCATCGCCAAAGCCAGCATCCCGACCGCCACGGCGGGAGCGCCCTACTCTTTCGCCCTCAGTGTCGCCGGAGGCACACCGCCCTACACCTGGACCCTCCTCTCGGGAGGCTTCCCGACCGGCCTCAGTCTCACGCCGTCGGGTGTGATCACCGGCACCCCCGCGGTCGAGGGCTCCTGGGCGTACGGCTACCCCTACCAAATGTACATCGGTGTCACCGATGCGACAGGAGCGAGCACCGCGGTATCGCTTGGCATGGCGCTGCAGGCGCCACCGACTTCGTTCGCACTCAACGTGGTCAACGGGACGGGCGGCGGCACCTACCCATCGGGGACAGTGGTCAACATCGCGGCCAACGCCGCCCCCGTTGGAGCTGCGTTCATCTCGTGGTCGGGCGCAACCGTGGCGTCGGCCACCTCCGCCTCGACCACGATCGCCCTGCCCGCGGCCAACACCACCGTGACCGCGAATTATGCGTACACCGTCAGCTATAACGCCAACGGCGCGACCGCCGGCTCCGTGCCGTCCGATCCGAATCTTTACGTCTCGGGCACGTCCGTTCTGGTGCCGGGCAACACCGGCTACCTCTTCAATCCCGGTCATTCCTTTATCGGCTGGAACACCTCGCCCTCCGGCTCCGGCACGAGCTACCGACCCGGAGCCACATTCACCATGGGGGGTGCGAGCGTCGCCCTTTACGCCCAGTGGAGCAGCCAGGACTTGCCGGTTTCGGTCTGGGGAGGCGCCCGCGACGTCATCACCCTCAAGGCGGACGGAACCGTCTGGACGTGGGGCTTGGATGCGTATGGCGAGCTCGGCAACAACGCGACGACCGACCAGCCGTACCCCGTGCAGGTCCTGGGGCAGGCCGGCGCCGCCCCCCTCGCCGGCATTGTCGCCGTCATGGGCGGAGAAGCCCACAACCTCGCCCTCAGGAACGATGGCACGGTCTGGGCGTGGGGCTTGAACGAAGAAGACCAACTGGGTGACGGAAACGCCGCCAACAGTTCCACGCCCGTTCAGGTGAGCGGGCTCAGTTCGATCGTGAACATCGCAAGCCGCGGCTATCACAGCCTGGCCGTCAGGTCCGACGGCACCGTCTGGGCCTGGGGCTGGGATAACTCTGGCGCGCTGGGCATCGGAGTGGCCGACACGAACTTTGACTACACGGCGCCCGTCCAGGTGCAGGGGCTGAACCATCCCCTTATGGTGAGCGCCGGCTACTGCTTCAGCGTCGCACTTTTGCAGAACCATACCCTCGTCGCCTGGGGCAAAAATACGAACGGGCAGCTGGGGGACGGGACCACGACCGATCGGTATAGCCCGGTTCCCGTGGCGGGTCTCAG
>Ga0302319_10010856_pt1 | contig 17320 bp, 14 predicted proteins | sample Bog_T0_2_FD_203319 | JGI IMG/M metagenome (GOLD analysis project Ga0302319, IMG submission 203319) | Peat permafrost microbial communities from Stordalen Mire near Abisko, Sweden - Bog_T0_2 | ecosystem: Environmental > Terrestrial > Soil > Wetlands > Peat | place: Sweden: Abisko, Stordalen Mire...
GCCGACGAACCAGAACCATGAAATCCCCGCGACCGAAAGCGCCAGCGACCTTTGCTTCATCAGCGCCCGGGTACCAGCAACAATCTCATGGAAGGGATTCCAGTGGAAGCGTTCCGTCGCGCCCGCGGCCGGGACATAGCGGATCGCAAGGCTCGCGGCCGTGCCGATCGCCGCCAGCCCCAGCAGCAGCGAACCCAAAGTAACCGGCCGCCCCTGCCAGTGTTCATACAGCATAGTGCCCAGGCTCGACCCCGCCACAATAGCGATGAATGTGGTCAGCTCCAGCAGCCCGTTAGCCCGCGAAAGAGCGCCTTCAGTCATCATCTCCGGCAAAATTCCGTACTTGGCCGGGCTGAAAAAATTCGCCTGCGTGGCCAGCAAAAACAGAACCACCAGCAGCAAATCAAGCCGCCCCGCGACCAGCGCCACAATGCCCATCAGCATCGTCACCACTTCGAGCGATTTCGTAATCTGCAGCACGCGCGTCTTCGAGAACCGGTCGGCCAGTTCGCCCGCATAGCCCGCGAACAGCAGGAACGGCAGCACGAAAACCGCGCCCGCGATGGCCAGATTCAGGCCGGCTTTGTCTTCCCCGGCAATCCGGATCGCGATCACCGACACAATCATTTTGTAGATGTTGTCGTTCAGCGCGCCCAGGAACTGCGTCCAGAGAAAAGCCTGAAAAGGCCATTCGCCCAGCAGTTCGCGATATGTCGTGTTCTTGTTCATTGCGCTACCAACGAGTGCACGGCTGCGGCCACCGGACATTCAATGGCGAATCAGCAGGTTACCAGTACAACACGATTTGCATAGCCACAAAAAATGCACATTGCCATACAATTTGTGTTAATGCCGCTGTTCACCGAAGCCGAGCGTCGCATTCTTAAAGCCGTCTCAAATCGCGCCTACGCCAACCCGTTTCTGCCGGAGCGCACCCAGTTCGAACGCGCCGCCCTCGGCCGCGACTACGTGCACTCCGCGCCCGTCTGGAGCGCGCGAATTTCAGCAAGCTGATCGCGGCCACGAATCGAGACCTCACTGTCGAAATCCGAGCCGGCCGCTTTCGCGAAGACCTCTATTACCGGCTCTGCGCAGATCTCGTCCGAACACCATCACTACGAGAGCAGATCGACGATTCGCCCGACGTGCTGCGCGACCTCCTGCTGTTCATGGTCCGCCGCGTCGTGGGCGACGAAGCCGAGCAGGCGCTGCCTGAAGTCGAGGACTGGGTTCGCAACCACATGCCCGCCGACTACGCCTGGCCTGGCAATTACCGAGAGCTCGAACAGTGCGTCCGCAATGTGATCATCCGGCGCTCCTACCGGCCGATGGAGGAAGTTACTACCGGCGACCCGTTTCTCAGCCGCTTCCAGCGCGGCGAACTGTCAGCCGAAGAAGTGATGGGGCACTACGCCGCCCTGGTCTACCGGCAAACCGGCACTTACGAAGAAACCGCGCGAAGACTGGGACTGGATCGAAGAACCGTGAAGGCGAAGGTGGAAGACTATAGAGGGAAAAAATCGGCCACTGCCTGAGAAAAGCCTGGCAGAAGAGGCGATTCAAGGGTCCCGTCGCCCGAAACGAGACGAATGTCTCCGGAAGTTCAGGAATAGCGACCCGGATCCGTTGATTTCATCTATCGGATCGCCTTGCGATTTCATTCTGCCCCAAGCAATATCACTTCACATCCCCTCCGCTTGCCAACAGCCTTGCCGAAGGTAACCAGAGTGCATCCCGCCGAAGCACACAAGCTGACAAGATAGGCATCAGTCCAGATATGGTGTCCGACCTTATGCGCGCTTGATGTTTTCCGCCATTCGACCTCGAATCCCTGCGGTTCGCGCACCATCCCCACTCGTGGGTCGCCAAAAATTCGATCTCTCAGACGCATGCCTCCGCTGGTGTGAGTGGAACTCCATCCATCACGTTGGCGTTAGTCAACATCCGAAGCAATCCCATTTCAGTGATCCTGCAAAACGCCAGACTCTCGTCGCTGAGTTGCTCTTCCCATTGCCGTGCAATGGAGTGGTGGCGATGAAACCCTACCGCCAGCGCGATCCAGACATTGACGTCAAGTAAGCAGGTCATCGAAGTTGAAATCGGTCAAATCGATTAACTTTCCTTTTTGGTTTGGGATCGGAGGAAATTTTACTCGCTTGCCCCGCGACTGGGCCGGGGCTGCAACTTCTTTTTCAACGGTCTGAATCACAAGATCCTTCAACGTAGACCCGCGCAAAGCAGCCACAGCTTTGGTCCTGCGAAAAAGAGGTTCCGGAAAATCGATGGTCTTTCGCATAATTACAGCTTCGCACAAAAGCATACGCCCATTTAAGCGCTATCTCCCCGGTGCCGCCGTCGTCTGCCGAACCACCAGCTTCGTCCCCACCCGAAATTCCCGCCCCGCATGCTCCGGATCGCTAATCATCTCCCACAACGCCTGAAACGCCACCTTCCCTATCTCGTTCCGAGGCACCGCCACGGTCGTCAAAGCCGGCTGCGTATATTCCGAAAACAAAATATCGTCGAACCCCACCACCGACAAATCCTCCGGCACCCGAAGCCCCCCGTCATAAGCCCGATGCAGAACCCCGATCGCCGTAAGATCGTTCCCCGCCACAATCGCCGTGGGTAGCGGCTCCCGCAGCATCTCCTCGCACGCCACATATCCCCCGCGCACCGTGAAATCCCCATCGATAGCCCGCACCGGCTCGATACCCATCTCAAGCGACTTCTCGAGAAACGCCTTCCGCCGCACCTGGGCCGAAGGCAGCTGCAAAGGTCCGCCGATATATCCGATTCTCCTGTGCCCCAACTCGCCCAGATGCGCCAGGGCGGCCGCGATCCCACAGGCGTAGTCCACCACGATCCTGCTTAGGTTCCGGTCCACGCGGCCCAAATCCAGATGAACCGACGCCACGCCCGCCGCCGGCAGCAGCTCGGCCGCCGCCGGATCGATCTGCGAAGTCAGCACAGCCACGCCCGGAACCTGCAATCCGATCAGCCGACGAACCGCGTTCAAGCTCCGCTGCGGATCGTAGTTCGTATTCAGCACCAGCGCATCCATGTCGTGCTCGATAGCCTGATCCTGAAACCCCGATGTAATTTCCGGGAAGAACGGATTGCGAATATCGGAAATGATCAGCCCAAGCAGGGAACTGCGCCCACGCGCCAGATTGCGCGCCGCCTGGTTCTGCGAATAGCCCAGTTCTTCGATCGCCGCAAGCACCCGCTCGCGAGTCTCCTGCCGCGTGCCACGCGTCCCGTTTAAAACGTGCGAAACCGTGGCGATCGAAACGCCCGCCCTCGCCGCCACATCTTTAATACTGGAAGCCAATCCTATCCACGATACCCGACGGCGGCGTCTGACACGATTTTGGGTTGTGGGGCGATTCTGTTATACTCATCCTTGAGGGTCGGACCAGTCGAGTGGGCGAAAGCCCACTTTTTTATTGGTTTGACATTTTTGAAGAAATTGACGAAGGAAGCGAAACAAAAGAACGCGTCGAAAGCGCCGGGTCGGAGCCCCGCACAAAGCAAAGCTCAAGTGGCCGCACAGGCCGCCGTAGAGCATATCGCTGAAGTTGTAGGTACCCGCGCGGGTCTCGAAATCGTTGAAGTGGAACTGAAAGGCGCCGGAAGAAATCAGTTGCTGCGAATCACTATCGATAAGCCAGGCGGCGTCACCCATACCGACTGCGAAACCGTCTCGCGCGAAGTGGGCGAAGCCCTCGATGCCGAGGACCCCATAACTGGCCCGTATCAACTCGAAGTCACCTCGCCAGGCGTCGAGCGCAAGCTGAAAAAGTGGCAGGACTGGGAGCGATTCCGGGGAGGGAAGGCCAAAATCGTGCTGAAAGAACCAATTGGTGACTTGAAGCACTTTAGCGGAGTCATCGCCCGCACGGCGGAAGACCACTCGATAACCGTGGAACTCGCCGAGGGCGCCGAAGTGACCTTCCCGTTCGAGCAGGTCGACCGCGCCAACCTCAGGTTCGAGTGGTAGCCTGACCCGCTGCCTCGTTCATCAAACAGGGAAATCATAAATATCTTTTTCATCAGGATCGAAAGGGAAACCAGTGGACAGCATTTATCAGTCAATCGAGATTCTCAGCAAAGAAAAAGGCATCGACGCCCAGATCGTTCTCGACGCGGTCAAGGACGCCATGCTGATCGCTGCGCGCAAGCACTTCCGCACCACCGAGAATTATGACGCCGTCTTCGACGAAACCTCCGGCGGGCTGAAGCTCTTTTCCGTCAAGACTATAGTCGAAGCTGTCACCGATCCCGCAATCGAAATCACCCTTTCCGATGCGAAGAAGCTCGATCCCGCCGCTGAAATCGGTTCCACCGTCCGCATTCAGCGTCCCACCGACGCCCTGGGCCGTATCTCCGCCCAAACCGCCAAGCAGGTGATTTTTCAGAAGGTGCGCGAAGCGGAGCGCGAAACCATTTACCGCGAGTATGCAGATCGCGTAGGTGAACTCGTCAATACCGCGATCAAGCGCGTGGAAGGCCTGGATCTGGTTGTCGATCTCGGCAAAACCGAAGCCCGTCTCCCCAAGCGCGAGCAAAGCCGACTCGAAAGCTACAGCGTGGGGGACCGCCTGCGCTGCGTCATCAAGATCGTTGACAAATCCGCCAAAGGTCCCGGCGTAGTCGTCTCGCGCGGCGACGCCGAACTCGTCAAGCGCCTCTTCGAGCAGGAAGTGCCGGAAATCTACGACGGCACCGTCCTCATTAAAGGATGCGCGCGCGAAGCTGGCGAGCGCACCAAAATTGCCGTCTGGAGCCGCGACCGCGATGTCGATTGCGTGGGCGCCTGCGTGGGAATGAAGGGCATGCGCGTGCAGTCGATCATCCGCGAATTGCGCGGCGAAAAGATCGACATCATAGAATTTTCAGACGACCCCGTGCAGTTCGCCACCCACGCCCTGAGCCCTGCCAAGATCACCCGCGTCACCGTGATCGACCCCGTCGAACACCACATGGAAGTGATCGTGGACGATTCGCAGCTTTCGCTCGCCATCGGCAAACGCGGGCAAAATGTGCGGTTGGCCGCGAAACTGCTCGGTTGGAAAATCGACATTAAGAGCGAAGAAGAAAAGCGCCAGGAAGTACAGAATGCAATCAATCTTTTATCCACCGGTGCGCCGGTTTCGGCGTTAATCGATTTCGGACTGGCGGAAACCACGGTGGATGCGCTGGTCAAAGGCGACATCGGCACCGTCGAAAAGCTCGGCACCATGACGCCCGAGCAGTTGGAAGCCCTCGAAGGCATCGACGAAGAAGCCGTAAATCGCATCCAGCAGGCCATTAACAGTTATTACGGGCAGGATTATGGCGAGCAGGCATCGGAAGCCGCCGTCCAGGAAGAACCGGCGATGGAAGAAATCGCTCAGCCGGTAAGTGTGGAAACAGCGGAAAGCGCCGCCAGTCATGGCGGAGCGGAGGCCGGATCCGAGTCCGCGGAAGAGGCGAATTCAATTGAAAATACAATGGAATCAGCCTCTGATACCATGAATGAACCGGTGGAAGTGATCGATGGCGCCGAAGGCGAGCAGGCGGCGGAAGTAGAAGCGTCCGCAACGCCCCACGAGCCGCAGGCAGGCAGGTAAACAGAACTCTTGAATATGAGTAAGATCCGAATCAATGAGCTGGCGCGGCAGCTGGAAGTTAAGTCGCGAGAGGTCATAGAAAAATTAGCGGAATTCGGCGTTGCCGAAAAAGTGACCCACTCCAGCTCGATCGATGACGATATGGCCGAAAAGCTGCGCGTGTATTACTCCGGTAACCCAGCGCCGGCCAGTTCTCGACAGCGAAGCAGTACCGGGGCCGCCATCGCCGAACGCGACGACGAATGGTCGGACGAGCCGGACACGCCCGCAGTGTCCCATAACGCCGCGTCCCATAACCATGCCCCTCGCGGCACGGAATCGCCTAAGGGGGAAGCGCCTCCGAAGTTCGAGGCGAAAGCGCCCGAAACCAGCCGCCCGGTGCCTCCCACCGCCCCGGTTGCCGATGCAAAGATCGCCGAAACCGCTCCCTCCGGCGGCCAGCCGGAACAGAAGGAGGACGAGAACAAGCCGCGCGCTCTGCCGCTGCGTCCGCCGCTTCTGGGTCGGGGCAGCCCGATTCATCCGCCGATGGGTTTGCCAGGTGCGAGTTTACCAGGCGCGACTTCGCCGCAGGCGGCGACCCGCCCGCCAGCCATGCCGTTCTCGCCTGTGATCACGGCAAGGCAAGCGCCCGTTGCGCCCCGGCCCACGGGTCCGCGCGCGCCCCTTCCTCAAACAGCGCCGCCATCCCCGCCGGCTGCTGCTCCGCCCCCGGCCGCTTCGCAACCGGCAACACCGTCTGCGCCCGGCCGCCCGGTGCCGCCGCCGCCTCGACCGATACCGACCGCCGGGCCCAAACCAGGACAAATCCTCTCCGGCCCGCGCGCGCCCATGCCGCAGAGTTCACCGGCATCGCCGCCTCCTCCGCAGGCCACGGCTCCCGGTTTGCCGCGCCCGCCCCAGGCCCAGCAGGGCGTCCGGCCCACTGCTCCACAGGGAGCGAGGCCAGGCGTACCCATGGCGCCGCCGCCCCCGCGTCCCGCGGGTCCATCGGCGCCGCCTGCCAGTCAGCCGCGCACATATCAGGGCACGCAACCCGCCGGCTCAAGGCCTCTGGCCGGCCAGCCCGCCGCCAGGCCCATCGTCCCCCCGCGTCCGGATCTGGTCGCGAAACTCGGCCAGCAACAACAACGTGCCCCCATGCCGGGCCAGGCGCCGCCGCCACGCCCCGGCGTTCCCATGCGTCCGCAGCCGCAGACCCCGCAGCCCGGTCGTCCTCTTTATCAGGGTCCCGCGCGTCCTGGCCAGCCGCCCATGCAGGCGCGCGGCGGACGCCCCGGCTTTACTCCTGGAGGCCCCGGTGGCCCTGGCGGGATGCGTCCCGGTGGCCCGCGCCCCATGCATCCGACGTCGCGCGGAGGCCCCCTTCTCGGCCCCGGCGCCCCCCCGCCGCCGCCCGATCAGCAGCGCCGCCCAGCCTACAACGCGCAGCGTGGCCGCCCCGTGCAGGGACGCCGCCGCGAAGCCGAGGAAAAAATCCTACGGCCGCAAACGCGCCGCGAATCTGCCGCGCCGCCGCCCATCAATCGCGACATCACCATCTCGGAAGGCATCACCGTTAAGGAGCTTTCCGAAAAGCTCGACGTGAAGGCGAACTTCGTCATCAAGAAGCTGGTCGACCGGGGCATCTTCGCCACCATCAACCAGACTCTCGACAGCAAACTCGCCACCGACATCTCGCGTGAATTTGGCGCTTCCACTTCGCAGGTTTCTTACGAAGAAGAAGCGATGCAGGATGTCGAGATTCAGGAAGAATCCGGCGATCTGGTCAAACGTCCGCCCGTCGTCACCATCATGGGCCACGTCGATCACGGTAAGACTTCGCTGCTCGACGCCATCCGCACCGCCAACGTTGCCGGCAAAGAAGCGGGCGGCATCACCCAGCACATCGGCGCTTATCACGTCGAAAAGAACGGTCAGAAGATCGTCTTCATCGATACCCCGGGCCACGAAGCGTTCACCCGCATGCGAGCCCGCGGCGCCAAAGTCACCGACATCGTGGTGCTCGTGGTTGCGGCCGACGACGGCGTCATGCCGCAGACCCTCGAAGCCATCGACCACGCCCGCGCCGCTAAAGTCCCGATCATTGTTGCGATCAACAAAATCGACAAAGGCGACGCCCAGCCCGATCGCATCAAACAACAGCTCTCCGATCGCGGTCTTCTCGCCGAAGACTGGGGCGGCGACGTTGTCATGGTTCCCGTCTCGGCCCGCACCAAAGAGAATCTCGACCTGCTGCTTGAGATGATCCTGCTGGTGGCCGAGATTCTCGACCTCAAAGCCAATCCCGGCCGTCCCGCTATGGCGACCGTGCTTGAAGCGAAACTCGATCGCGGCCGCGGTCCCGTGGCCACGGTGCTCGTTCGCAACGGCACCCTGCGAGTAGGCGATTACTTCATCTGCGGCTCGGTCTTCGGCCGCGTCCGCGCCATGCTGGACGATCGCGGCGAGCAGGTTAAAGAAGTTCCGCCGTCGATGCCGGTCGAAGTCCTTGGTCTCGAAGAGTTGCCGGAAGCCGGTGACGTTTTCCAGGTGGCCACCGATACCGCCAAAGCCAAGCAGATCGTGATGTATCGCGCCGAGAAAGACCTCATCGCATCGCGCGCGAAATCGAGCCGCGTCACCCTTGAGCAGTTCCAGAAGAAGATGGCCGCGGGCGAAGTCAAAGAACTCGCAATCATTCTTAAGGCCGACGTGGGCGGGTCGTCCGAAGTGCTGCGCGACACGCTCGAGCGGCTTTCGAACGACAAGGTCACCATCCGCGTGCTCCGCGCCGGTGTGGGCGCCATCAACGAATCGGACGTCGATCTCGCGGTCGCGTCTGAAGCCATCATCATCGGCTTCAACGTTCGTCCCGAGCGCAATGCCGCCGCCGCGGCTGAGCGTGAGAAAGTGGATGTCCGGCTTCACACCATCATCTACGAAATTGTGGATGAGATGAAGAAGGCCATGACGGGCCTGCTCGCCCCCGTCTACAAAGAAGCCTACAAAGGCCGCGCCGAAGTGCGCGAGGTCTTCAAGGTTTCGAAAGTGGGCGCAGTGGCCGGCTGCATGGTTGTGGATGGCAGCATCACCCGCGATTCGCAGATGCGTCTGCTGCGCGACAACGTCGTGGTGCATACCGGCAAGATCGGCTCGCTGCGGCGTTTCAAAGACGACGTCAGCGAAGTCCGCGGTGGCATGGAATGCGGCATCACGATCGACAACTATAACGACATCCACCAGGGCGACATCATCGAGGCGTACGTAATGCAGCGAGTCGCCACCGAAGCTCTGTAGCCCGGTGGCTATCGTAGCCGTCCTCACCATGGAGCTGCGGATCGAACAGGCGCATTCTCTCAAAGAGAAGCGCCACGTCGTGAAGAGCCTGAAAGACCGGCTGCGCCACAAGTTCAACGTGTCGGTAGCCGAGATCGACGATCAGGATCTGCACAACAGCGCGGTGATCGCGGCAGCGGTGGTTTCGCCAAGCAGAGACTTCGCGGAAAAAATCCTCAGGGCCGTCGAAGAAGAAACCGCAAGCCAGCTCGGCGCGATGCTGATCCGAGCCGACGTAGACTGGATGTGAGGAAATGGAAGACCACCGCGCCCGTCGCGTTTCCGAGGCAGTAAAGGAAGAGCTCGCCGAAATCATCGGCTTCGAGATGGAAGACCCGCGCCTCGAATCCGTCTCCGTAACCGCCGCCGACGTCTCGCCCGACATGCGCCACGCCCACGTGAAAGTCGCCTCCGATTCCGGCCAGGAAAAGAAAGCCCTCGCCGCCCTCGAACATGCCAAAAACTTCCTCCGCCACGAGCTTGCCGCCCGCCTGAACCTCCGCCGCATCCCCGAGCTCCACTTCACCCCCGACTCCCACCCCGACGCCGACAGCCGCATCGAATTCCTCCTCCGCCGAGCCAAACGAAACCGAGCCCGGGAGTAAGCCCTGCCAGTACCGGGAAAATTGACAGACACCACACTGGCATTCGAACATAGTAGTATTGCATTCCCTGATCACCAATCCTAAACCTCAAGTGAGTATTATGATTTCATCGAAGAGAGCTGCGTGGGCGGGGCTAAGACTCCGGAACGCCCTGATATTGATTGCGGCAGCAGCCATACACGGGGATCCCGCAATGGCCCAGGTCCCGACCGATCTCACCGGTGGCCAATTCACCACAAACTGCGGAAACGCAACGGCCGCGAAAATATTTGACGCCGCCCTGATCAACAGCGCCTACGGAGTGAACAACATCATCGCGGTCAGCGACCCCGACATCGTGCTGATTGGCAATCAATGGTGGATGATTTTCGCAACCGGCCCAAGCAGCACCCGCGCCATTCAGCCCTTCGCGGCGTACCTGCCTCCGGGCGCCTCGCTCTCCACGAGCACCACTTACCCCTCCGACCCCAATGGTTGGCACATCGTCGGAGCTAATGCCAGCGGCACGGGCACCGCGATCCCGGTTTCTCCCAACCCCGGCACCGGTGGCTGGGATCAGCTCGCGGCCGAGACACCCTCGGTCGACGTGGGCCCTGACGGCACCGTGAGCATCTACTATTCGGGGCACAACGCCGGTCAGACGCCATTCCAGATCGGCCTCATGACGAACTTCGCCAATGGATTTGCCACCGGATATCCCAACCCGGTTTTGACGGCGCAGCAGCCGTGGGAGTTCAGCAGCGGCCTGAGCGCGCTCCTCGAGCAGTCCGTGCGCTGGATGCCGCAGCTGAATAAATTTCTCATGTACTACACCGCCGGCGCGTGGTGGGCCATTCCGCCGGACAACGCGATCGCGTACGCCGAGAGCACGGACGGCATCAACTGGGTCAACCGTCAGAAGCTCGACTTCCCCGTTAGCTATTACAACCAGGACTTTGTCTACAATCCGGTGCGCAACCGTTACGAGATGGTGATCTCGAACGACCCGACGGGCGCGGGCGGCGCCAATCCGCGCAACATCGTTTGGCGCGAAGCAGCCACCCCGGCCGTTACCATGGCTAACTGGATCGACGAGGTTACCTTGCTGCAGTACAACGCGGCCAACAATGCCCCGTGGTACAACAGCGGCGTCCTCTCACCCTCTGTGAAGTACGGCAACCTCCCCGGCGAGACGAACCGAATTTACGTCTTCTTCCACACCTATACGCAGTCGGGCGACATGTCAATCGGACGCTTTTATTGCGATGCCTCCGGACCGTTCCCCACCAACCTGCCCCAGACGATTACCTTCAACCCGATTCCGGCGCAGGATGCAGGCGCCAGCATCAATGTCTACGCCTCCGCCAGTTCGAACCTTCCGGTCACCTTCAGCGTTGTTCCCAATGGCAACTGCAGCATCTCGGGTAACACCCTCACATTGCTGAATGCCGGCAATTGCGGCGTATTGGCGAACCAGGCGGGCAACTCCGAATTTCAGGCGGCGCCGCAAGTGGGCCAGGTCGTTGTCGTATACCACCCGACACATCCGCAGACCATTACGTTCAACCCGATACCGGCACAGGCGGTCGGCAGCACTCTCGTGGTCACCGCTACAGCCAGTTCCAGCCTTCCGGTCACCTTCACCGTGGTTCCCAATGGCAATTGCAGCATTTCGGGCAACACCGTTACGTTCCTGAATGCCGGGAATTGCGGCGTAGTAGCCAACCAGGCGGGCAACGCCACATACCTTGCGGCGCCTTCGGTCGGTCAGGTCGTTCAAGTCAATAACCCGACGCCGCAAAGCATCGCGTTTAGCGCCATTCCGGCTCAGAAAGTCGGTACGCCGCTGGCGCTGAGCGCGACGGCCACTTCGGGTCTTGCGGTCAGCTTTGCTTCTTCCACCACGAGCGTTTGCACGGTATCCGGCGTCACGGCGAGCTTCGCCGCAGCGGGCACCTGCACCATCGTGGCTTCGCAACCGGGAAACAGCACGTACTCGGCGGCTCCGCCCGTGTCGCAAAGCTTTACGGTGAATCCGGGTCAGCAGGCGCAGACGATTACGTTCAACCCGATTCCCGCACAGACGGTCGGCAGCACTCTCGTGGTCGGCGCCACCGCCAGCTCGAATCTTCCGGTTACCTTCAGCGTGGTTCCCAATGGCAATTGCAGCATCTCAGGCAACACCGTCACATTCCTGAATGTCGGCAATTGCGGCATAGTGGCCAATCAGGCGGGCAATGCCACATACCTCGCGGCGCCTGCGGTCGGTCAGATCATTCAGGTCAATAGTCCGACCCCGCAAAGCATCACATTTAGCGCCATTCCAACTCAGATCGTCGGTACGCCGCTGGCCCTGAGCGCAAGCGCGACTTCGGGTCTTGCGGTCAGCTTTGCTTCTTCCACCACGGGTGTCTGCACGATATCCGGAACGACGGCGAGTTTTGTCGCGGCCGGTACCTGCACCATCGCGGCTTCGCAACCGGGAAACGGCACCTACTCGGCGGCCGCTTCGGTGTCACGCAGCTTCACCGTTACGCGGGAAGCGCAGACCATTACCTTCAACCCGATTCCCGCGCAAACCGTGGGGCACACCCTGGCGCTGAGCGCTACAGCGAGTTCGGGACTGCCGATCGGTTACGTGATTGTTCAGAACGGCAACTGCAGCATCTCAGGAAGCACAGTCACGTTTCTGAACCCTGGCGTGTGCGGGGTTGTGGCCACGCAGAGTGGCAATGGCGCTTATGTGGCAGCGGCGGCGGTGGGCCAGGCGATTACAGTGAATTGACCGTCCTTTCCGACTTCATCGCGCTCCAGGCCCAACTCGGCCTGCAAATAGAAACTGCGGACCCTCCGGCCCAAAAAACCAGCGCTCCAGTTCAACGCGCTTCCTTCCGGACAGCTTTGAGATCCTGTCAAGCGTTTTGCATCCCAAAACCGCACCACACGATTCGTATATGCCAAACGCCGACAAAACGTCCGAGTCTGTTAAAAACAGCGTTTTGTAACGCGAAATACACGTATCGGATTGCACTTGTTTCCCGGGCGTGACAAACTTGTGGCCAACAGGTCTTTCATTAAAAGGAGTTTTATGCGCCACGCCGCGTATGCAGTCTTTGCACTGCTGCTTGCCGTCTTCACCGCCGCCGCTCAGGTTGGCGGAACCGGGTCCATCCAGGGAACCGTTACCGACCCCTCAGGTGCCGTCATCGCCGGCGCCGAAGTCAGCGCAACCAACGTCACGACCGGAGTCGTAACCACGCGCAACAGCACCGATGCCGGCTATTTCGTTATCCCCCTGCTGCCCGCCGGCGAATACAGCGTCACCATTAAAAAAGAGGGCTTCCAGACCGCTACCCAGCCTCACGTCGTAGTCGACGCGCTGGCCAACGTCGGACTGAACCCTAAACTGCAGATCGGAACGTCGACTCAGTCGATCACCATCGAATCCGCCCCTTCCATTCTTAAGACCGAAGACACAGCTCTCGGATCGTCGATGGAGAACAATGTCTACGACGCGCTTCCCTTAGCCATGAACGGTTCCGCTCGCGATCCATCTGCCTTTGCCGGACTCGCGGTAGGTGTCGATAACTACAGCACCCAGGCCGCCGGCCCGTCAACCGGGTCTTTCAACGGAGGCCAGACCTATCAGAACGAGGTCTATATCGAAGGGCTCCCACTCACCAGCGCGGGTACTGAGAGCGATACTCGAAACCTCGCGTTCGGCGTTTCGGTAGAAGCCGTCGACCAGTTCCAGGTGGAAACCTCGGGCGCCAAGGCCATGTATGAAGGCCAGGGCGTAGAGAACTATGTTTTCAAATCCGGCACCAATCAGTTCCACGGCGGAGTCTTTGAATATTTCCGCAACACCGATTTCGACGCGCGGGGATTCTTCGCGCTAACAACACCTATCGAACACCAGAACGAATTCGGCGGCACAGTAGGCGGCCCTATCAAAAAGAACAAGGCCTTCTTCTTTGGCAGCTATGACGGCTATCGTTACGACTCCGCCTCGCCTCCCGGCTACCAGAGCATTCCCACCGCGGCCGAGCGCACCGGGGATTTCAGCGCTTTCCCGCAGATCATTTACGATCCCAACAGCGCCACCGGCACCAATCCCCGCACGCCATTCCCGGGTAACGTGATCCCGATGAACCGCCTGTCGTCCATCTCGCAGTCTTTCCAGTCCTATCTGCCTCCGCCGACTAACGGCGGCATCCAGAATAACTATCTCGCGACCTTGCCGCTTCTGGTGAACAACGACGACACCACGGAAAAGATCGATTACAATCTCAGCGATAAGAATCGCCTTTTCGGCCTTGTCAGCTGGGGCAAATACACCACGAATTACACAGGCAGCCTGACCGCCATCAGCACCTCCACGCTGGCTCCTCCTTATACAGACGGTCGCGTCGTAGCCGAAACCTCGAACCTGGGCCAGATTCACGACAGCTACATCATTTCGCCCAGTGTCGTAAATCAGTTCAGCGTTTCCGTCAGCCGCCTGTGGATCCCGCTGGGAAGCGATTCCGGCAGTGGCAACTATCCGATGAAGGCGGGTCTTACCGGCTTGCCCCCCGGTTTGGAAAGCACCGCGCTACCCGATCTTAGTTTCGGCGGAACCAATCCTCCGGTCAGTTGGGCGGGCACAAATTCCCACGTATACAACGAAGCTCAGACTACCTACGATGTTCAGGACAACGTAATCTGGGTGAAGGGCCGGCACAATTTCACGTTTGGCTTCCAGTTCCAGTCCCTCCAGGACAACGAGACGTTTTCGCAGTTTGCCAGTTTCAGCTTCAGCAACGCGGAAACGGAGCAGTTCAGCGCCACCGGCAGCCCGGTGCCGAATACTGGTCTTGGCTATGCTTCTTATCTTCTCGGCGCCGTAGACAGTGCCAGCGCCGCCCAATATGCCGTAGCCGAAACCGGCGGCCGTTATAAGACCTATGCCTTCTATGCCCAGGACGATTTCAAGGTCAACTCTAAGCTGACTCTCAATCTGGGACTTCGGGAAAACATCTGGAGCCCCTTCACCGAAGTCAACAATGTGATGTCGTTCCTGAATCCGACCGCTCCGAATCCGTTGGCAGGCGGTATTCCGGGCGCTCTGGAATTCGCCGGCAATGGCCCTGACAGCTGCGGCTGCTCAACGCCGGTGAAACAGCACAATCTGAATCTGGCGCCGCGCATAGGTCTAGCATGGCAGGCCGCCCCTAAGACCGTGATTCGTGCCAGCTACGGCATCTTCTACGCGCACGCGGGAGGCGTCGGCGGCCGCACAAACGGACGCCAGGGCCTGGGCCAGCTCGGTTTCACCTCAGCCAACAGCTTCTCCAGCACAGCTACCGGCCAGCCGGCGTTCTACTGGCAAAACGGTTTTCCCGCCAATCCGCTTCCGCCGCCTTTCATCAACCCAAGCTACGGTATTGGCTTTATACCGGCTTCAGCGGGGGCTTCGATCGGCGCCGGTCCGAGCACGGGCCAGACCATCCCTTACGGCGACCCAAACCTGGGCGGCAAGGCTCCATACTATGAGGACTGGAGCGCCAACATCCAGCACTCCCTTACTCCCAATCTGGTACTTACCGCTGCCTACAGCGCGAGCGTGGGTCATTTTCTGCCCGGCGCAAGTGTCGCCGGCGAATTTACCAATCAGATTCCCGAGCAGTATCTTCCCCTGGGATCCCTGCTCACGCAAACTCTCACAGCGACCACCCTTGCTCAGGCGCAGGCAATCTTCCCGAGCATTCACATTCCTTTCACCGGCTTTACCGGAACCATTGGTCAGGCTCTGAAGCCCTTCCCCCAATACGGCGGAATTTCGGACCCGTGGCTCGACGTCGGCAATTCCTCATATCATTCGCTGCAACTATCGCTGAACCACCGGATGTCCCATGGACTCTCGTTCATGATCAACTACACTTTCAGCAAAGAGCTTGACGATCTCGCCGGCGCGCGCGATCCCAACAAAGACTATCTCGAAAGAGCGCCCGGTTCTATCGACCACCCGAATGTCGCTGCCGCGACTTTCGTCTATCAGTTACCGTTCGGCGAAGGCAGGAAATGGAATAACGGCAATAAGCTGATCAGTTCCGCCATCAGCCACTGGCAGTTCTCCGGCATCTTCACCTTCTCAAGCGGAGCGCCCCTGGGTATCGGCGACAGCAATTGCGTCAGCGGCGGCATTCTCGGCTCCTGCTTCCCGAATTACAATCCGAGCTTCAGCGGACCGATCTGGATCAACGGCACACCGGGAACCGGCAACCTGGCCACCACGGTTTACCTCAACAAAGCCGCGTTTGTCGATCCGCCAGCTTATACAGTGGGTAACGCGGCCCGATCGGCGCCTTTCGATCTCTTTGCCCCGCACACTGCCGACGTAGACATCAGCGTGCGCCGGGAATTCCAGATCGTCGAGCGAGTAAGACTCGCCTTCCAGGCCGACGCCTTCAACATCAACAACGCCGTCCACTTCGCCGCGCCGGGAACCAACATCGATGCCTCCAGCTTCGGCATCTTTACGTCGATGGCGAATCAGCCCAGAAAGCTCCAGTTCAGCGCGCGCGTTTCGTTCTGATGTGAGGTGGGGGCAGGCAATCCGCCTGGCCCTGCGGGAGTACCTGCCCCCAACAGAGCCCTTGGGCCAGCGTGCCTCAAGTGGACAATACGATCACCCACGGTAATTTGCCGAGAACTGCCATCAACCAAGTAAACAATCTGCGCGGGCACCTGTGATGAGAGACCAAGCACGCGCGGCAGCCGCGCTGCGCCTCAGACGTAACCGGGACGCGGGAACCGTGCATTCGGTCTTGCTGTGGCATTTCCCGGTTTACATCCTCTCGCTGATCGTAGTGTACTTCGTTGGAGCAATGATCGCCTTCGTGTTCCTGTATTGGGGAACGCACGCCGTGAGTACATGGCCGCAGGCGTTAGTCGCTTCCGGGTCGGCATTGAATACTCTGGCTTTGCAACCCCCACAACGGTCATCGGTCAATGGCTCGCTATTCCGGAAGGTGCTTTGGGGCTTGGCATCGTGATGTACCTCTTTACTTTCATTCCGAGCTACCAGGCGGTAATCCGATCGCGAGAAGACTAGACATCCTCGCTGTATGTTCGTGCCGGCAACGAGCCAAACGGGGTAACGTTTCTCGAGTGGTGCCAACGAGCGGGAATTGTGGGCGATATGAGAGAAGTATGGGAATCGTGGGAGGATTGGTTCCGTATGCTCGGTGTTACGCATTCCGTGCTGCCGATGCTCTCCGTGTCCCCCTCCGCGCAGAGTGGTCAGTCGTGGGTCCTGGCGGCGGCAGCGGTATTGGACGCAGCCGCCCTTGCGGCTTCCTCCCTCGGGACGGGAAACGCGGAAGCCGCTAAGATTTGCGTGAGAACGGGAACCCGCGCCTTACTGGCGATCGCCGACGCGCTCGACGGAGCAGGTAAGTCTCCCGGGCGGGCGGGAGTCCGGCCATCGCAGGGGAGGTATGAGGCTGCGCGTACTCGACTCGCCTCGGCAGGAGTACCTTTGAAGTCAACAGCCGATTTGGAAAGCCAATGGCAAGAATTCGTGTCTTTACGCGAGAGATATGAGGATTCCCTCTTCTTCGTTGCTCGTCACACATTCACCCGGCTGGACGACGATCTGTTGAGTATGCCGAGACGCGAGCGGACCGGCCCGCAAAAGGAACTGTATCGTGCGCGAGCATCGCAATCAGGCTTGAACGCTGGGGGTAACGGGTGGCTTTTGGCAGGCGAGTCCACCGGATGCCGGGCCACTGAAGGGCCGGGCGGCCGTGGTTACCGATA
>Ga0302319_10010857_pt1 | contig 17318 bp, 17 predicted proteins | sample Bog_T0_2_FD_203319 | JGI IMG/M metagenome (GOLD analysis project Ga0302319, IMG submission 203319) | Peat permafrost microbial communities from Stordalen Mire near Abisko, Sweden - Bog_T0_2 | ecosystem: Environmental > Terrestrial > Soil > Wetlands > Peat | place: Sweden: Abisko, Stordalen Mire...
CGTCATTGAGGCCGCGCATGAAATCCGACTGGTCCCAGGCGTTGATGTTGTTGTGCATTAGAGTGCGCAGCGTCTGGGTCACGGTACTCACATCATGGCCGTGCCCGCTGACGTCGGCCAGGGCTACGCGGGAGATGAGGTCGTAATCGCAGACGGACATATAGTGAAGGTCACCGCCTCCTTGTCCCTCGTCTATAGGATTCGAAGCTACCCAGGCCAACAGGCTCGGCAGCTTTACCGTGCGAATGACCTTGCGATTGCCGCCCCAAACTTCAGTACAAACTAAAGCGTGAGGTGTTTCGGATTCGTCGTAGGACTCATCGTGCATGAAAGCTCCTTAAACGCTGGTGCCGCAGAATTGAGATAGTACCTAGCCTTGAGTCGGAATGACGAACGTACTATTCAGGCCGCCAGTGCCGTCGTGAGTTTGTGTGGATTACCGGGGTCATCAAACCAATACTGCCCGTCGAGCAGGAATTTGTAGGCGTACCGCCCGCCCGGCAATTGTAGGGGTGAAGTTTGCCAGTATCCGGTCTCGATCGAGGTGGCCCCAATGCCGGGTGCCCGCCAATTATTCCAGCTTCCCAGTACTTCGACTGTCGATGCGTTGTGGTCATGCAGTGAGATGACGGTCGAACCAGATAGTTACGGCAGACGGCTTCGCAATTTTCGGTCTGGCGTCGTAACCTTTTGAGGTTCTTGGAATCTGATGGCCAATGAGATTGGAGTCTCTGCATGCAGGGTAGTGTCGTACTTGTGACCGGCGCGAACGGGGGCCTTGGGACGTATGTAACCCAGGCGTTTCTCGATGGCGGCGCGACTGTTATTGGTACGTCGCGTAAAATACAGCAATCCGATTTCAGCAGCCCAAATTTTACCGCGCTGCCGGCGGAGATTTCGAGCCGCGAAGGCGCCCAGTCTCTGGTGGATGAGATTGTTGCGCGTTTCGGAAAGCTCGATGTTCTGGCCCACACGGTCGGCGGGTTCGCGGGAGGTCAGTCGATCGCGGACACCGACAATGCCACTTTTCAGCGCATGCTGGACATGAATCTGAATTCTGTATTTCATATCCTGCGGGCGACGATCCCAGCTCTGCGGCAGACGGGCAACGGTCGTATTATTGCGATCGGGAGTCGTCAGGCGTTGGAACCCGCAGCCGGGGTCGGCGCGTATAGCGCCTCCAAAGCTGCCATGGTCTCTCTGATCAAAACTGTGGCGCTGGAAAACAAAGATGCGGGACTGACGGCCAACGTGATCTTGCCGGGCACGATGGACACGCCGGCGAACCGCAAGTCTATTCCAAACGCAGATTTCTCGAAATGGGTTCGGCCTTCGACAGTTGCTAACCTGATCACATGGCTGGCCGGCGATGCTGGCAAAGACATAAACGGGGCAGTGATCCCGGTTTACGGTAGCGATGTTTGAAACTCTGACAAAAATATTCGTCTACGCTCTGGAGACTTACGCGGGGCTCGGATTGATATTCGCCGCGCTGTTCGTGTGGATCGGAATTCAACGTTTGGACTCCGAAGCACAGGGCTCAGGTATCGGTTTCCGGCTGCTGATTCTGCCGGGAGTCGCCGCCTTGTGGCCAATGTTCTTGCTCCGGTCGATGCGGGGGACGGTTGAGCCTCCGGTGGAACGGAATCCGCACCGTTGGTCGAGTAGTCAATGATTCAGCCACTCAGAACCTTGCATCGCCGAGCATTTGTTTCGCTCGCGCTTGTGCTGCCCGCGATGCTCATCATCGGTCTCGGAGCAAGACGCCCCCGGCCGTCGCAGGGCATTCAAGCTATCGATGTACCGGCTCCCGTATCCCTGATAAGGGAATCGGGAGCCTTGTGGCCGAACCATGCGATTCAGTCACGGTTTTATAGCAGGCTTGACCGTCCGCGAGATATCTACGTCGTCTTGCGGCCGTTGCAAGAACTGAACGAACCCGACTTGCTTCTCTATTGGGCATCCAGTGTGCCGCAGGGAAACGCTCTGCCTCCGGATGCTCGGATTGTGGGACCGTACAGGATGAACCATGCTTTTCTTCTCCCGCTAAATTTAGAGAGGGCTGGCTATCTCGTCCTGTTCAGCCTCGCCCATCAGACCGTCTTCGACACCGCCAGAGTGGAGACGTTGCCATGAGCGTTCAATACGGCGCCATCAGGTGGAACCGGCAGAAAAAGGTCTACGATGTCACCCTTCTCTCATTGCTGGTGCTGTATCTAGGAATTTTTGTCGGTGTAGGGGCTTGGCGTAACCCGAGCGCAACGGCGGAGACACTGCTGATTCGTGGCCTGGGAACGGCAGCTTTCCTGCTCCTGAATGTTGTGCTGTGTATCGGACCACTGGCACGACTGGATCGCCGATTTCTTCCGCTGCTCTATAACCGCCGCCATCTGGGCGTAACCACCTTTCTGCTGGGACTGGCGCACGGAGGTTTTGCGCTCTTCCAGTTCCATGCCCTGGGCAACGTCAATCCGCTAGTCAGCCTGTTCGTGAGCAATCCGCGGTATGGCAGCGTTGCTGAGTTTCCGTTTCAGTCGCTGGGATTCTTCGCGCTAATCATCCTCTTCCTCATGGCGGCCACGAGTCACGATTTCTGGCTGCGCAACCTTTCCGCTCCGATCTGGAAGCGCCTGCACATGCTCGTCTACGTGGCGTACATGCTGCTGGTCGCGCACATCACGCTCGGCGCGCTGCAGTCGGAAACGAGTCCTCTATTGGCGGTCACGCTGATTCTCGCGGTGGCTACGGTAGTTGCGCTCCATCTGGCGGCGGCTTTCAAGGAGAAGCGGATCGATCAGGCGAAGTTCCACGCTCTGGTGGATGGTTTCGTCGAAGTCTGCACAGTGGACGGAATCTCCGAAAAGTGCGCCACGATCGTTTCTCTTTCCGGCGAGCGCGTGGCTGTGTTTCGCTACGACGGCAAGATCTCCGCCATCTCCAACGTCTGCCAGCATCAGAATGGGCCGCTGGGGGAAGGCCGGATCATTGACGGTTGCGTGACCTGTCCGTGGCACGGCTATCAGTACCAGCCGGAATCAGGAGCGGCTCCGCAACCGTTTAAGGAAAAGATCCCAACTTTCAATACCAAGGTCGTCGGTGGATCTGTTTTTGTCCATCCCAAACCTAACGCACCGGGAACCTACATCGAACCTTCCCGAATTGAGCCGAGGGATGTGCCAACGCGATGAGTGAGTTCTATGTGGGTTATCTGCCGAAGGCACCACAGACGATCGCCCGTTTTGTCCGGCGAATTGTTCTTGGGCTTGGATTGCTGGCCGTGAGCGTTGCGCTCGTGCTGGTGCTTGGGCAGATGCCATTTGCAAATTCCGCGTTCGAGTTTGGAAAACTGCGCACCTTCGAGGGAATCATCGAGACTCGACCGTATCCCACATTGCTGGTCGCGCGCCCGGGAGAAACTGGGCCGGGTCAAGTTGGGGAAGAAGAGAAGTATTCGCGATATTTACTGGTTGCTCCGGGGAAGCACGGAGCGGACGATCTCGTCACTGCCCTCGATGGCAAACAAGTTAGCCTGCAGGGCCAGTTGATCTATCGTGAAGGCGGAACGATGATCGAAATCGCGCCGGGCTCCATCAAATTGCCGCACACTAGCCCAGTAAGCCAGGCGGCCATGCGCGACCTGGGGGCGGTGACGGTTATGGGCGAGATCGTAGACAGCAAATGCTACCTGGGTGTGATGAATCCGGGCCAAGGAAAAGTGCACCGGGACTGTGCGGCGCGCTGTCTGAGCGGAGGAATTCCGCCGATCTTTGTCACTGCGAATGAAGGAGAGCAATTTCTTTTGGTCGGCCCTGATGGAAATGCTCTGGGCCGCGATGCCTTGCGCGAGTTCGTCGCCGAGCCGCTTACTCTTCGAGGGGAGCTGTTACAAAGAGGAGACAGCCGCTTTCTGAAGATCGATCCACTAGAACTGCGCCATATGCCGACAGCATCGCGATAGCGCTTACGGTCGAAGCATCCCAAGATAAAAGGCCAAGACCAAAGCGGAAAACGTGGGCATGCAGTTAGGAATTCAGGAAACGAGCACGCATCCGCGGATGCAAAGTTTCAAGATCCATCAAAGTGAGAAAGTCAATCGTCTTGAATTCACGATCGATCGCAGGCGGGCCGCAGATCTTTGCCCCAATTGCGAGGTAGGCACGTAATAGCTTCGGAAGCTTGTCGCTTGCATCTCGCGGCAGAACCAGCGGCATTGCACAATGCGGCTGGGGGGCGGTACGGAGATGGGGTTCAACTAGATATTTTTGCAGGGCTTGATAAACGGCGGCACCGTGAGCCGGGTCCTGCGAGGTGAGCGAAGAGCAACCGATGAGATATCGGCCGCCCCGATGTCTCGCGTAATAGGCGATTCCTCGCCACAGCAGGTACAACACCTCGGTCGAACGGTGCTCGCGATGCACGCAGGCTCGGCCAAGTTCGACCAGGGAGTCTTGCAGGTATCTGTAGGGCGCGAAGTCGAATTCACCCTCGCAATAAAAGCCCGCATTTGGGGAAACCATTGCACCTGTCTGCAAGCGATAGGTTCCGACAATGTTTCCCGTGCTGGCGTGCTCCACAATCATGTGGTCGCAGGCGGCATCGAACTGGTCCATATCGCGACCGGTCGCATATGCCGCCGCCAACCCCTCGCCCAACTCCAGGTTGAAGACTAAAAACCGAAGACGAAAAGCGGCCATCCGATCTGCATCGGAAGATGCAAGACGGACACGGTAATAGCCCTGGCGAATGTCCAGAGACCCGTCAGCCTTGTTTTTGTCGGATTCGATAAGCCGCACGGATGCCGGCGAGCAGGTCGGAGCGTGCGAACCCGCTTCGGCGATCACGCTGCTTGCGGGAACTTTCACCGGAAAAACCTCCAACGATTCTTATTTGGTGAGTTCAAGGTGCCCAAAGCGCAGGGTTCTCAGCTAGTCGTAGGATGCACGACAGTCAGGAAAGTGGCAGTTTCCGTCAAGGGGCAGTTGCCTGGGAAAGACGGCACTGCGGAACTTTTTTCTTGTCACTTCCGCGCGCTTGCTGAGTCTTAGCTTGTGTACGGTAAAGTGAAGGAGCGCATCATGAGCGCGCAAGTCATCTCAACCGCGAGTCGGCCCAGGATCACGCCAATGAGCACTCCACTGTTGATCTTCAGTTGGATCTGCAGAATTGTCGCAGCCTTGATCTTGCTCCAGACGCTTTTCTTCAAGTTCACGGCTGCGCCAGAGTCGGTTTATATCTTCACGAAAGTGGGGACACTCGTCCACAGCTACTTCCCGTCCGCGTCGGTCGGAGCGGTTGAGGTCGCGGCGCGCATTGGCTCGGGGATTATGGAACTGATTGCAGCTGTGCTTTTGCTGACACCGCGTTTCGTATGGGCAGGCGCGATCCTGGCCATTGGAGCAACCGGCGGAGCGATTTTGAGCCACTTAACTTTTCTGGGCATTGAGGTGCAGGGAGACAAGGGGCTCTTGTTTGGGCTTGCTATCATTGTAGCGGCCTCAAGTGCAGTCGCGTTGTTCTTGCACCGCCAGCAAATTCCGATATTAGGAGCGCGATTCTGAGATGATGACGCCGTCATTGAACGTTGCAGTCAACGATGTTTTGCAGCAGGGCTGCGCGCTTCTGGATCGTGTGAGCGATGAGGTCTACGCACGTCCGCTGGACGGTGCGCTCTCGTCCTCTCTAGGGGCCCACTATCGACATGTACTGGACCACTTTTTCTGCCTGGTGGAAGGGATTCGTACGGGGCAGGTCAACTACGACGAGCGGCGTCGCAATCCTCAATTGGAATGCTCAGTCGCGCAGGCACGTTTGGCAACTAAGGGGTTAATCGAGGAATTTCGTGGTCTGACCGCCGATGTTTTGCAGCGCGAATGCTCGGTTACCTATAGTGTGCGTTATGGTGAGAGCGAGGTAGAACTCGTAGGTTCGAATCTGGCGCGTGAAGTCATGTTCTGTGTCGGACACGCCATACATCATTATGCAATTCTCAAACTGCTCTGTTCGAGCGTGGGAGTGAACTTGCCTTATGAATTTGGTGTAGCCCCTTCCACGTTGAAACATGTCGAAGCTGAGACAGCGAGTCGGTAGCGGATGTGTACGCTGACGTTCATTGCCGGTGACGCGAGTCAGCGAATCGCAATGAACCGCGACGAGAGAATCACGCGCGGCGCGGGTGAGCCTCCCGAGATGCATGAGTGCAGCGGCACCAAGGCGATTTACCCGAGCGACGGCGAGGGTGGTACCTGGATCGCTGTGAATGAGCATGGGGTCGTGCTCGCGCTGCTCAATTGGAATGACGCCCCTGGAAAGAGTGAAGGCAAAACTCGGAGTCGCGGGCAGATCATCCCGGTTCTCATCGCTTCCCATTCCATCGCTGAGTTGTGCACTACGCTTAAAGTTTCAAGATTGAAAGGAATGTTACCGTTTCGGCTGGTTGGGGTGTTTACCTCCGAAAGGGAGATATGGGAGTGGCGTTGGGATTCCACGCATCTTGAGTCGCAGGTTTTGGAGTGGAAATCACGGCACTGGTTTTCTTCGAGCCTGTCAGAAAAAGAGGCTGAGAGCTTGCGAGGGGCTGCGTGCCACGAAGCTCTGTCCGAACCGGACGCCGGCTCTGCACCTTGGCTCCGGAGGCTGCACGCATCGCACGCAGGCGGTCCGGGACCATTCAGTGTCTGCGTTCACAGGCAGGACGTGAAGACACTCAGCTACACAGAGGTTCTTCTCGCGCCCACGGCTGTGGCGGTCGAACACTTTCTCGGCAGTCCTTGCGGCATGGGCTCTGGTCTTTGGACAGGGAGTCAACTAACAGCGGTCAGTCGATGAACGCCGGTTATTGGGTTGCTCCCGATTTGATTGTGTCGGCGATCTGGTGGCAGCTGAGTGCATGAACTCTCTCTTCGTTACCTTGGCCTGTTTGGTTGGACGCCGCTTCTGGTTGGCATCTCCGTTGGGTTGGACATGCCGCTGATGCACCTCGGATTCCTGTCTCATCGGCAGCTTTCAGTGAAACTGCTGCTGGTAGGGGTTGGAATTCTCTTTATTATCGGGCTGATTCGAAAACTGTCCACTTACAAGGGGCGCCGCACCATCGTCGGCAGGTGGAAGCGCCTTTATCGCTGGGAGTTTTGGCCGCCGTACTTCTTCTATCCGCCGGTGATCCTCTACATCGCGTATCTCGGAATCAGGTTCCGAAGCTGGACTCTGTTCACCGCCGCGAATCCCGCGATTGTGGCTGGGGGATTTGTGGGCGAGTCCAAGTACCAGATCCTCGAACAGTTGAAAGGCGCCAGTCAGTGGCTGCCTGACTTCACTCTTCTGCCTTCTGGGGAGACCGTGCGGCGCATTGCGCAGGCGGAAGAATTCATGCGAAAACACGCCTTGCATTTCCCCATCGTATTGAAACCGGATGCGGGGCAACGCGGCTCGGGGGTCAGCATCGTTCGTTCTTCCGAGCAGCTAGAAGAATATTTAAGGCGTGCTTCTTACCCAGTGATTCTGCAGGAATATGTTGCCGGCGAGGAGTTTGGGGTTTTCTATTATCGCTATCCGGGAACTGAGCATGGGCGGGTTTTCTCGGTAACGGAAAAGCGCATGCCTGTTTTAGTCGGTGATGGCAGGCGCACTTTGGAGGAGTTGGTCTTTGCGGATGACCGCGCTGTGTGTATGGCAGATTTTTATCTGCGCAAAAATTCGGAACAAACTCAGCGCGTGCCCGTAGCGGGGGAGAGTGTGCAGTTGGTCGAGATCGGGACGCATTGCCGGGGCGCCATATTCCTCGATGGGGGCGATACCATCACGCCTGCTCTGGAGGAAACCATCGACCGGATTGCGCGCTGCTTCGATGGCTTCTTCTTCGGGCGCTTTGACGTTCGTGTTCCTTCGCGCCAGGACTTGATGGCAGGGGAAAATTTAAGGATCATTGAACTCAACGGCGTCACTTCCGAAGCCACGCATATTTACGATCCTAAGCTCGGCCTTTTTGATGCCTATGGTGTGTTGTTTCGGCAATGGCGGATTGCGTTTGAAATTGGAAACCTGAACCGCGCACGGGGCACGCGCCCGACGACAGTGCGCGCGTTGTTGCAAGCGATTCGCGAGTATCGCCGATTGGCGGAAGGCTATCCAGCGTGAGCCGATTCTGCGGTTCCTGGGTATGGATGCCGCTCGCAATCCTGTTGTTCTTACCCTTGTGCGTCTACAGCCAAACGATTCCCGCGGGCTTCGCACACAACTGCCCGCCAAAGGATGTTGACTCAGCGCGAACGGACGCCGGAGTTGACGCGATTGACAATCTGATCCACGGCCTGCGCAACGAGTCTTTCCCGGAGCTTGCCCACATTGATCTTGGCGTTCGCACTTTTCATAGCGAGTCTGACTATTTTCGTACGAGATTCAGCCTGTCTCGCTTCGCGCTGTTGATGCGAATGCGATATTACGTGGAGGTAAACCTGGCATTATTTCAAGGGCAACCGCCGTCTGAAGGAGTGTGCGCAATTTTGGCGCATGAACTATCGCACGTAGTTTCTTTAAGTCATAGCAATCGCATTCACCGCTTTGGATTAGTCCGATTGGTGTCGAAGCGGTACACGGCAAAGTTCGAACGTCGGACTGATCTAGAAGCAATTCATCGTGGTTATGGGGATGGTTTAAAGAGTTATCGAGTGTGGGTTTACGCTCATGTTCCGTCCAATAAACTACCGACAAAGCTGCGCAACTATTTTTCGCCGGGCGAGATCGTGGCAATCCAGATGAGGCTGGAAGAGCAGCCTGATTTGTTCGCTTACTGGACGAAGCATGTGCCGGAGAATCTGGAGCAGATCGAGAAGAGTCCGAGATGACCCGCCGGTGACCATTACGGCTAAGGATTCGTTCCGGTTCGAGGCGTGGCCTGCATATCAGGTGTCTTCTCTGCTTCGCTCCCTGCGTCGTGAATCGAGATTGCCTGGGGTTGTGCCATCGGCCGTAGCCCGTGAATGTCTTCCACCAACGCTCGTAGGATTTCCGCGACGCTCCACGCCTGCGCGATGCATCCGCAGGGACGCTGCGGTCGGTCGCCGTCGAAGATTTCCGATATGTGCCCTAGCCCTCCATCGGCGAGGTGGGCTTTGAGCGGTGCCAGCCATTCTGCGGCTTGGCGACGAGCGGCTTCACTGTCTCCGTTCACCTTAATATATGCGGTAATGAACGGCCCCATGAGCCACGGCCAGACCGTGCCCTGATGATAAGCGCCGTCGCGCTCGGACGGCCCACCGGTGTAGCGCCCTCGGTACTGCGGATCGCTGACCGCGAGGCTGCGCAGCCCGTAGGGGGTTAACAGGTGCTCCTGGACTTTCTCCACCACGGCTCTCGAACGTTCCGGCGACAACATGCTGTGTTTCAAACTGACGGCAAATATCTGGTTCGGGCGAATGGATGGATCTGGCGGTGCTCCATTCGTGACGTCGTATAGACAGGTGGCCTGCTCATTCCAGAACTGGCGATTAAAACTCCAGCTTGCGACTGTTGCCATGCTGCGATAGCGTTTCTGGTCCGCTTCTTCGCCAAACGTTCCGGCCAAGTCTTCCATGATGCAGAGGGCGTTGTACCAAAGCGCCTGGATTTCGACTGGCTTTCCGCGGCGTGGGGTCACGACCCAATCGCCGACTTTGGCATCCATCCAAGTCAGTTGGACACCTTGCTGCCCCGACGAGAGCAGGCCGCTCGCGTCCATCTTGATTCCGTAACGCGTGCCGAGAACATGCCACTTAATGATGTCGGAAAAGACTGGGTAAAGTTCGTCGCGCACAAACTCGAGCTCGCCGGTGTAGGCAAGATAGGCACGAGCTGCTTCAAAAAACCAGAGAGTCGCATCGACAGTGTTGTATTCGGGTGTTTCGCCTGCGTCGGGAAAGCGGTTGGGTAACATGCCCTGGTCAGCGTTTTGCGCGAAGGTCCGCAGAATACTGCGCGCGACGTCGTGTTTGCCTGTTGGCAAAGTGAGGCCGGGCAAGGCGATCATGGTGTCACGGCCCCAGTCGCTGAACCAGTGATAGCCGGCGATGACCGTTTTCTGATCTCCGCGGGCGACGATGTATTGGTCGGCAGCCGCGGCAAGGCTGCTGGCAAACTCGTCTTCAAGCGGGGAGGATCGCACCGTGTTTCGACGGCGAGTAATCTCAGCCAGTCGATACTCGACCACGTTCGCCACATCGCGGCGCTCGGTGGATGCAATCATCGAGGCTTGGCGGCGGGAGCGCAGGTCGAATCGCAGAACACAAGGATTGAACAGATCTTCGGTGAAATCCAGCCCGCGTTCGCGCTCGGCCTCGTATTCGAAATTCCTGTACCAGTCGCTTGTCTTCTTCAATTCGGCCGCATTGTGAGCCAGGTACAACGTAGGTAGGCCCGCATAAGGAGTCACAGCCGTCAATCCGGACCCTTCTTGCAACGCCGGATTCAATGCGCTGTTTTCGTGAGTGGTGCTGTGGTAGTCGCGGAATGCGATCAGCGGCCTGAGCTCAAGCCACAAGTTCTTTGGCCGTTCAGGATGATTGTTCTTCGTCAGTTCGTATTGCACCACCGTGCTGTTCTCACCTTGAATCATGAAGAGAGTCTTCTCAATTTCAATGCCTTCGATTTCGTAAGTGAAAACTGGAAACGGATCGAGACGGAACTGCTTGAGGTAGCGGAAGCCCTGCGGATGAACCACGCCAGGATAGAGGTTCGCTGAGAGATCAAACGGCTGTCCCTCGATGAAGAGTGTCTCCTCCAGTTTGGAGAGAAGGACAAGCCGGCCGACAGGTGGTTTTGTGGCGGCGACCAGCAAGCCGTGGTAACGGCGCGAGTTCAAACCCATGATCGTTGACGATGCAAAGCCGCCCAGCCCGTTGGTTTCGAGCCACTCCCGGCGTAGAGCAGCGTCCAGATCACCGCAGATTTCCTTACCGAACTTAATCATCGCTTGCCTTCTCCTGGCACATTTGTCTCCCTTCTTTGAGACTTACTCAATGCCAGAAAGTGACAAGCTTTGTCTGCTGACCACCCAAATAAACCGGGCCCGCCTTGGCGGACCCGTGACCAACTTTCAGTTTCGCGATCGATCCCTACGCTACTTCGCAATACACTTTGATCGCGCCATTCGGAGTGGTCAGATTCTCAAAGAGCTCTTGATAGTTGTCTAAGCCTTTCACCGGATGAGTGAGAAGCTTGCTGAGCCATCCCGGATACTCCGCTTCCGCCTGTGCCATATCGCCCACACCCATTTCAAAGTATTCGCGGTTGGCGTTTACGGTGCCGACCATAACCTTGTTGCCGAGAACGAACTCCAGATTGATTCGGTCCGCAGGAATCTGGATCATTTTGTCTCCGCCCGTGACGCTTGCCAGAACCAGCACGCCGTTCTTGCCCAGGGCCTGCATGCTGTCGAACACCACGGCAGAGTTGCCCGTGCCCTCAAAGATAAGATCGAACGGGCCGTATTCCTTGGCCGCTTCGGTGATCGGTATGTCCTTTGTAGATAGGTATCGTGCTCCGAGTTCTTCGATGAGATTCGAGTTCAGATAAGGTTTGGGGGTGCGGCCCAATGTGGTCACGTCAAGGCCCTTCAAACGCAGAACCAGCGTGGCCAGCAGGCCGATAGTGCCGGCGCCCATGACCGCCGCTTTTCTTGGACGCCAAACTTTGAGCCGGCGCTGGATCTCGTAAGCCTGGTGGATTCCCTTCTCTACGACGGTCGTAGGTTCCAGGAGCACACCAACATGTTTGAGCCCCTGCGGCACCTTGACGATGAATTCGACGTCGTCCACGTAGTATTCCGTCAGATAGCCGTGCCGCAAGTTGATGCCCCGCTCGTAATAGGTATCGTCGGTGGTCATATCGTTCGTGCCGATCAGGTCGTAGATGCTCGTACCCGGACGGCGCACGGTCGCCACGACGTAGTCGCCCGGCTTCAGTTCGGTGACATTTGGGCCGACAGCTTCCACCTGGCCGAAGCCTTCGTGGCCGATCACCAGGAAGTCAAATCCCGGAGGCGCTGCGCCATACTCGGCGGCATTGATCTCTTTGTCCGTTCCGTCCACGCCTACGCGCAGAACTTTGACCAGCACACCGCGACCATTGGGGACCTGGTCCAGGGAAGGCTTGGGCAATTCCGCCACGTGAACGCTGTTGGGTTTCCCTGGAAAAACACTAATCGCTTTCATTTCCATTTCTCCTTATGAATTCAGTCCGCAGCTACGGTGGACGTCGCCGATTGTCTTTGTTTTTGCTTGCGCTTGCCGGACTCTCCGCTTTGCTGCATCAACTTCGTGACCACTCCGGTCCATCCGGTCTGGTGGCTGGCTCCGATTCCTGCTCCCGAATCGCCGTGGAAGTATTCATGAAACAGAACCAGGTCGCGCCAGTGAGGATCGGTCTGGAACTTTTCGAGATTGCCGAACACCGGCCGGCGGCCGTTGTCATCGCGGAGGAAGATGTTCGTCATGCGGTGCGAAAGTTCTCCCGCGACTTCCCACAGAGTCATCATCTTTCCCGATCCGGTTGGAAACTCAACCTGGAAGTCGTCACCCAGGTAGTGATGGAATTTCTGGAGCGACTCGACCAGCAGGTAGTTCAACGGAAACCAGATGGGGCCGCGCCAGTTTGAATTTCCGCCGAACAGCCCGGTCGACGATTCGCCGGGGTCATAATCCACGCGGTGCTCCATCCCGTCCACATGAAGGGTGTAGGGGTTGCCGCGATGAAACTGCGACAGGGCGCGGATGCCGTATGGCGAAAGGAATTCGTGCTCGTCCAGCATGAACTTTAGAATGCTGCGCAGCTGGTCCTGGCCTGCGATCGACAACAGTCTGCGCTCGCCCATTCCCTCCGTACGCATGCAAGCTAAGTTTCCAGTGAGGTCGGGACGGTTGTCGATGAACCACTCCAGACGCTTCTTGAAATCGGGCAGCTTGTCGAGAACTTCTGGTTCCAGGGTCTCTACCGCAAACAGCGGGATCAATCCCACCATGGAGCGAATCTTCATGGGGAAGTGCGTGCCGTCGGGCAGCTTGAGCACGTCGTAGAAGAAGCCATCTTCCTCGTGCCACAGCCCCATGCCGTCGTGGCCGCGATGGCTCATGGCATTCGCGATGTAGATGAAGTGCTCCCAGAATTTGCTGGCTACGTCTTCATAGCAGGGTTCTTCCGTGGCCAGTTCCATGGCGATCGCCAACAGGTTCAACGTGTACATAGCCATCCAACTGGTTCCGTCGGATTGCTCGATGTATCCGCCAGTCGGCAAGGGCGCGCTGCGGTCGAATACTCCGATGTTGTCAAGACCCAGGAAGCCGCCTTGGAAGATATTCATGCCCTCGGCGTCTTTGCGGTTCACCCACCAGGTGAAGTTCAACATCAGTTTGTGGAAGACACGCTGCAGGAATGCGCGATCGCCTTTGCCCTTGCGCTTCTTGTCGATCTTGTAGACGCGCCACGCGGCCCAGGCGTGCACCGGAGGATTGACGTCGCCGAAAGCCCACTCATAGGCAGGAATCTGCCCGTTAGGGTGCATGTACCACTCACGCAGCATCAAGGTGAGTTGTTCCTTTGCGAAGTCAGAGTCGACGAGTGCAAGCGGAATGCAGTGAAACGCCAGGTCCCAGGCGGCATACCACGGGTATTCCCACTTGTCCGGCATGGAAATAACGTCTGCGTTGTAAAGGTGAGTCCACTCGTGGTTGCGGCCCTTCTTGCGTTCCGCGGGCGGGGGAGGATTGCCCGGGTCGCCCTCCAACCAGTCTTTGATCACGTAGTGATAGAACTGTTTAGACCACAACATGCCGGCAAAGCCCTGACGCATTACGTTCTGCGCATCTTCCGAAAGATCTTGCGGGATAACCGTGGCGTAGAACTCATCGGCTTCGCGCTGGCGGAGCGCAAACGTCTTATCGAAGTCGGCAAAGGCGTTCTTCTCTTTGAAGTCGGAGTCCGTCAAGCGAAGGCGGACAACGACCGTCTCGCCCGCGCCAACCGTAAGCTTGTAGTGAGCTGCGGCCTTCGTGCCGGTATGGTCGGGATTCACCTTTTCCTTTGCGCCATGCACGATGTAGTCATTGATACTGTCTTTGACGTAAGGAGTGCGATTCTCGACGCCAAACAGCCGCTGAGTATTGGTCTCATTCTCGGTGAAAAGGAGTTCTGGAGAGCCCTCACAGTGCAGCCAGCGATTGCCAGGCCGATCATGATTCAGTTCGATAATCGGGTTGCGTGCGGGACCTGCCTGACGCAACTCCGGCCGGCGATTTGAACTTCCCCACGACCACGTGTTGCGGAACCAAACGGTTGGGAGGAGGCGAATATTGGCTGCTTCGGGTCCGCGGTTCGCAACCCTGATCTTAATCAGGATGTCTTCCGTTTCGGCTTTGGCATATTCGACGAACACATCGAAATAACGGTCGTCGTTGAACACTCCAGTGTCGAGCAACTCGAACTCCGGCTGGTTCTTGCCGCGCTGCCGGTTCTCTTGCACAAGCTGCCCGTAGGGGAATTCCGCCTGAGGGTACTTGTAGAGGTACTTCATGTAGGAGTGCGTCGGCGTTGAGTCGAGGTAGAAGTAATATTCCTTCACATCCTCGCCATGATTGCCCTCGTTCCCCGTCAAACCGAAAATCCGTTCTTTCAGGATCGGATCGCGTTCGTTCCATAGCGCCAAGGCAAAACACATTGTCTGTTTCCGGTCGCTGATCCCTGCCAGTCCGTCTTCGTTCCAGCGGTAGGCGCGCGAGCGGGCGTGGTCGTGAGAGAGATACTCCCAGGCGGTGCCACCGGAACTGTAGTCTTCGCGCACCGTGCCCCAGGCACGTTCGCTGAGATAGGGGCCCCAGCGCTTCCAGTGTTTCTTGCGCGCTCCAGATTCTGAAAGTCGGATCTCTTCTTGTGTCATGAGAACTCTCCGCCTACTTTTGCTCAATTTCGATTGTGTGGCCGTCGGGATCGCGAACTAGAAAGGCTTTGTTGAACCCTAGCTTTGCAATTTGATTCGCAACCACGCCAGAAGAAACAAAGGTCACCCTGCTGGTCTGCAATTGGCGGGCTGCAGCTTCGGCGTCTCGGGTCAACAGGAGGGTCTGCCGGTGAACGACGTCGCTTGCGTGTTCGTCCGAGGGGAAAGGCCGTCCGTCGCGGGGCGTCAGATACTCCAGCAATTCAATCCCCGGCCCACTTGCTCCCCGCAGCGCGGTGATGCGCAAATGTGCCCCAAATACGTTGTTCAGATGCTCCTGCTCGGTTCCGTAGTTCTCACTCTCTCCGGCGATGTGCATTCCGAGCAGGTCGCGATAAAACTTGAGGCTGGCGTCGGTGTCCCACACTACGATTGCGGTATGGTCAATGCCGAGAAACAGCTTCTCACTGGAATGGGGACGGTGCCACTTCTCCAGGCCCTTGTCCGGAGGAAACTGCAACACCTCTACCGGGTGCTCATCTGGATCCTTGAAGTAGAACGCCGAAATGCCCGCTGCGTTCTTGTTCCAGTCTGGAAGGCGCTGCGGTCCCGACGAAGCATGTTCCACCTTGTTCTGCCTTAACCAGGCGTATGCCTTGTCCATGTCGCTGACAATGATCGCTACATGCTGAAACCATCGATCATTGCTGCGTGAATCAACCGGGATCGGGCGACCTTTCGGAGCGAGATACTCGGTGAGCTCAATGAACTCGTCGCCGAGCCTCATTCGTACAATGCGCATTCGCAATCCGAACACACCTTCGAGATGCTCGTAGTCCTCGCCGACAACTTCGGTGTCCGATACTTTTTCGAAGGTGAGCGCCTTGGAATAGAAATCCACGGCGCGGTCCATGTCAGAGACTGTAATGCCAATCGCATCCACGCCGTCCACCAGAGCAGGCTGTTGTTGGGCTGAGAGGCGAGGAAGAGCCACGACCAGCGACAATACGCAGATTGCTAGCACACTTTGGCGCACGCGATGGGGTTGACAGAGTCGCTTCATCTTATCTACCTGCTTACCGCGAGTTCTTGGTTCTGCTGCCGATTCCGTTCGTACTCCGTCTGAGACACGCCCAGGCGCTTCATCAAGCGGTCGCCCACTCGAAGCGCGTTGGCCATGATGGTCAGCGCCGGGTTGACGGCTGCGCTCGACGGGAAGAAACTCCCATCCACAACGTAGAGATTGTCGACATCGTGTGCCTTACAGTCTGGGTCGAGGACTGAAGTCTTCGGATCGTGTCCAAAACGAATCGTTCCATTCTGGTGGGCTACGCCAGCGAGCGGGATTTGCTGTCCGACATACAGGTTTCGACCGAACAGCCCTTGATGACATTCGTGGCCGTGCATCGTGCAATTTGTCTGCTTCATGGCTTGTTTCAGCTTGCCCTGAAGTCTTTCGTGCGCTTCCAGGTTATTCGGCGTGTAGGTGAGAACGATCTTGCCGTCCCGGCCAATGGTGACCCGGTTGTTCGGATCGGGCAGATCTTCGGACGTGAGCCAGAAGTCCAGGGAGTGCTTGGCCATCAGTTCCAGCGTGAAATTTGGGGCAATGGCCGGTGCACCGGCCTTCAGGGTGATTGCGTCCAGTTTGCCGACGAAGGAGATGTGGCCCATGGGATACTCGAAGTCTTTCGAGCCGAAGTAAAAGTCATTGACTCCGAGGGTCTTCTGAAAAATCGTCGGGTTGGGACATTTCGAAATGGCCATCATCACCGAGTTGGTGTGACCCATGTAATGGCGGCCTACGATGTCGGAGCTGTTGGCCAACCCCCGTGGATGTTTGTCATTGGCGGAGCGTAACAGTAGCGCGGCCGAGTTGATGGCGCCACAAGAAACGACAAGCACATCGGCTGAGTAATTCTCCAGGCTGCCGTTACGTTCCACGATTACGCTCTTCACCTCACGACCTGAAGAGTCCGTTTCCAAGCGCTTTACCAGGGAGTTCGTCAGCAGCGTCACGTTGGAATGCTTGATTGCCTCATCGATGCACACAACTTGCGAGTCGGACTTTGCGCCCACCAGACAGGCAAAGCCATCGCAGGTGTTGCAGCGGATACAGCGGCTCTTGTGCGGGTTCGTCTCGTCAAGCATTACGCCGACCGGGACATGGAATGGCTTCAGTCCCGAACGCGCGAAGTCGTCGGATAGCTGCTGAATGCGCGGCTCATGACTGACTGCGGGCCAGGGATAAGGCGAGTTCGCCGGCGGTTCGATCGGATCTTCCCCGCGGTTGCCGTGCACCTGATAAAGATTCTCGGCCTGCGTGTAGTACGGCTCCAGATCGTCGTAGCTGATCGGCCAGGCGGGCGAGATGCCACCGTGGTGACGCAGTTCGCCGAAATCCTGCTTGCGCAAACGG
>Ga0302319_10010859_pt1 | contig 17315 bp, 13 predicted proteins | sample Bog_T0_2_FD_203319 | JGI IMG/M metagenome (GOLD analysis project Ga0302319, IMG submission 203319) | Peat permafrost microbial communities from Stordalen Mire near Abisko, Sweden - Bog_T0_2 | ecosystem: Environmental > Terrestrial > Soil > Wetlands > Peat | place: Sweden: Abisko, Stordalen Mire...
GCGCTTCTGCAGCCAGTCGGCGGCGCGGGTCATCGAGGAAAGCGCGGAGGCGTGGCTCATCGAAGGAGCACCGGCGGACATCGCTTCGCCCAGAGCGTAGGCGCCGATTGCGGTATCCCAGACCGGCGAGAAGCAGGGTTGATAGAAAAGAGTCTTGCCGTCATCGACCATGAGGCGATCGAACTGGCGGATGGCTTCGACGCGCACCGGGTGGTCTTTCGGATACCCGAGGACGTCGAGCGCCATGACGGAATACTGCATGGGCGGATAGATCGCGCCGAGGCCTTCGGAGTGCTTCATGCGCTCCAGTATCCAGTGTTCGCACTTGCGGATGGCGTCGCGGCGGATACGGGCGAAGCCGTAGCGTTCCCACAGCTTGAGGATGCGATCGGAGTGGATAAAGGTAGTGCGCCAGCTGAGCCAGGGGTCCGTACTTTCGAAGGCGACGTTTTTGCCCGGGACGAAAAGCTCGTCGATATGGAAGCCTGCTGGTACGGGGCGCTTGGGATCGTGCGCGTGGACAATGGCGAGAGAAACGATGATTGCGCGCGTCCAGGAGGACATCTGGTACAGCGCCTTGCCGGGCAGCAGCAGGATCTCCGGCGGAATGCTGGGCGTGCCTTCGCGCGGATAGAGATCGAAAAGGCTGAGGTTGACCTTGGTGTAGCTGTTGGCCGCCTGGATACCTCCCAGCCCCAGGATGCAATCGCGGAGACGGGTAAGCGCCGCAGAATTATCGACAAACAAACCTGCCAGCTTCAGGGCAAAGTAAGCTTTCACGGAAGCGCTGATTTCGCTGGGCCCTTTAGCGTAGATGGAAAAGCCGCCATCGGCGTTTTGTTGGGAGAGGATGCGCTGCGCCGCGCGTTCGATCTTGCCGCGGCTGGGGGGATTCCATTTGCCGTCCGCATCCGGCGCGTGGAGCCAGAGCTGGAAGAGAATGTAGTCGGATTCGAGCGTCGTGTCGGCGGTCAGCAGCGCGCACCAGTAGCCTTCGGCCTGCTGAAGAGAGAGGAATTTGGCGGCCGCGCGATCGGCGCTTTGGCGCGACGCAGTCAAGAGAAGTTCGTTCACCTGATGGGTTAAAGTCGTCATCTGGTAATGCTGAGCAACTGTGAGGGATTGTTAAGTTCCGGCGGCAGGGAGAAGCGCACGTCCTCTTCGACCATTTCGACCTCTTCCATCTTGCCGAAACCCTGGGACTGGAGCGCGCTGACGATGTTTTCGACCAGGTGTTCGGGGGCCGAAGCGCCAGCGGTAACGCCGACACTGTCGATGCCCTGAAGCCAGGCGGGGTTCACTTCCGACCAATCGTTTACGAGGAAGGAATTGACGGCATAGTTTTGGCCCACTTCCACCAGGCGCTTGGAATTGGAACTATTGGCGGAGCCGACGACCAGAAGCAGGTCGCAAAATTGCGCGACGCCTTTGACCGCCATCTGGCGGTTTTCGGTGGCGTAACAGATGTCCTGGGATTTGGGGCCGCGAATCATCGGGAACCTCTCCTGAAGACGCGCCACGATGTCGGTGGTTTCATCCAGGCTCAAAGTAGTTTGCGTGAGGTAGGTAACGCGGGCGGGATCGGGGAGTTCGAGGGCATCGACATCCTCCACGGATTCCACCAGCACCATCTTCGTGGGCGCTTCCCCGAGGGTGCCGATGACTTCATCGTGATTTTTGTGGCCGATGAGCACGATGGTATTGCCTTCCTTGGCAAACTTCACGGCCTCGAGGTGCACTTTGGTAACCAAAGGGCAGGTGGCGTCGATGATGGCGAGGTTGCGCTCTTTGGCTTCCGTGCGAACTGCCGGAGATACGCCGTGGGCACTGAAAATCGCTCGCGCGCCGGACGGAACTTCGGAAAGCTCTTCCACGAAGATGGCGCCGAGTTCGCGCAGTTCGTCGACGACATGCTTGTTGTGGACAATTTCTTTGCGGACGTAGACAGGAGGGCCGTAGAGATCCAAGGCAATCTTGACCACGTCGATAGCGCGTACCACACCGGCACAAAAGCCGCGCGGCTTCAAGAGATATATCTTTTTTTCGCCGGGGGTATTGGCAAAGATGGGTTTCAGTGACGGCATAGCTATGGTGGGGCGAATATTTCAGTATATCATCGTGAGGAAGGCGCAAAACCGGAAAGCGGACCCTATGAAAGCATGGCGATTTGTTAAAGCATTTGGTCTGGAAAATATTGAATCTGTGGATGTTTCGGTTCCGGAGGCGGGTCCGGGGCAGGCTGTGGTGCGGGTGCGGGCCTGCTCATTGAACTACCGAGACCTGGTGGTTTCCAAGGGAGGCTACGGACGAGCGGTGAAGGTTCCGTTGACGCCGCTCTCGGACGGCGCGGGAGAAGTTGTGGCTGTGGGACCGGGTGTCACCCGAATTAAGCCGGGCGATCGGGTGGCCGGGATCTTCATGCAGGGTTGGCTGGATGGACCGCCGGACGATGCCGGGGCGGCGACTGCGTTGGGTGGAGCACTCGACGGAATGCTGGCTGAGATGGTCTGCCTGGACGCGGATGGCCTGGTGAAATATCCGGAGCATCTGAGCTATGAGGAAGCCGCCACGCTGCCTTGCGCGGCGGTCACGGCATGGCACTCGCTATTCGAGTCCGGGGGGTTGAAACCGGGGCAAACGGTGCTGGTGCAGGGGACAGGCGGGGTATCGATTTTCGCGCTGCAATTCGCCAAAATGGCCGGAGCGCGCGTGATCGCAACGTCTTCGAGCGACGCGAAGCTGGAACGGCTGCGCGCGTTGGGCGCCGATTGCGTAGTGAACTGCCGGAGCAATCCCGATTGGGACCGGGCGGCGCGCGATTTCACGGGGGGCGTCGGGGTGGATCATGTGATCGAGGTGGGTGGCGCAGGGACGTTGCCGACTTCCCTTAAGGCTGTTCGGAGGGGTGGGCACATCGCGCTGATTGGGGTGCTTAGCGGCGCGGGCGAGTGCGATCCGCGGTTCATCTTTCTGAAACAAGTGAAGATTCAGGGGATCTACGTTGGTTCGCGGTGTATGTTCGAGGAGATGAACGGGGCTATTGCCGCTGCCGGGATGAAGCCGGTGATCGACCGGGTCTTTCCGTTCGCCGACGTGAAAGAGGCGTTTTCTTACCTTGAGAGCGGTGCCCATTTCGGGAAAGTGTGTATTCGGGGCGAAGTGTGAAACCTGGGCGCCACCCGTGACGTAAGGTAAACATGGGCGCGGACGGAGTTCCCCGCGCGCGGTATACTTGTGTCAGCAGGAGACGGCCTTATATGAGCTTCTTTTTCGGGTCGGATATTTTTTTCACGTCGGAAGTTTTCCGGCGGCGGACGGCGAAACTAGCGATCGCGGCACTCGTGCTGCCCTCGCTGCTGGCCATTCCGGCGTTGGCGCAGAACAAAGAAAAAGACCCGGATCAGATCGGCAACCGCGATGTCGGCAAGGGCACTCTCGCGAACCCCAACTTCTATTCGATCGAGCACGAGATTGGGATCGGTAAGCAGATGGCGCAGGAAGTGGAACGCCAGGCCAAGATCGTGGACGATCCGATTGTTGCGGAATATGTGAACCGGGTCGGTCAGAACATTGTACGGAATTCCGACGCGAAGGTTCCCTTCACGATTAAGGTGATCGACGCGGAAGAGATTAATGCGTTCGCGCTTCCCGGCGGTTTCTTCTTTGTGAACACAGGCGTGATTACCGCGGCGGATAACGAAGCGGAGATGGCGGGCGTGATGGCGCATGAGATCGCCCACGTGGCGGCGCGCCATGGCATGAAGCAGCAGACCAAGGGCGATCTGATTAACTACGCCAGTATTCCGGCGATGATTTTGCTGGGTGGCTGGACGGGCTACGCGATTCGGCAGGGTGCGCAGCTTGCGATCCCGATGGGCTTCCTGACTTTCTCGCGCAAGGATGAAGCCGAGGCCGATATGCTTGGCCTGCAGTACATGTACAAGACGGGCTACGATCCGAATTCCTTTGTCGATTTCTTCGAGAAAGTGCAATCGCAGGAGAAGCGCAAGCCGGGGTCGATGGCGAAGGTATTTTCTTCGCATCCGCCTACCGCGGACCGCATTAAATCGGCGCAGAAGAATATTCAGGAGCAGTTGAAGGATCGGCCTGAGTATGTGGTCAATACGAGCGAGTTCAACGACGTGAAGGCCCGCGTGATGGGAATGCACGGGCGCAAGAACGTGACCGGCGATCCGAAGGATGCGAACCGGCCGACGCTGCGGCGTAATCCGAATGGAACGATCGATTCGAACGGTCAGGAGAGCGATCCCTCGGCGGATAGCGAAGACCGGCCTACGCTGAAGCGGCGGGACTAGGGCGGGGGAAAAGCCTCGCCGCGGTTCCGGGTTTGGTCAACCGCGCGTCGCGGGCTTTGGCGCTGCGCTACGCTTTAGTACGGAATGAGAATCTCCCGACGTGAGGTCCTGCGGGCGGCTGTAGGCGGGGCGCTGATCGTCCCCTCGGTATTTCCCCAGGAACCGCCCGGCATGGGTCCCGTGCAGGGTTCAGCCTCGCGCGGCGTGCGCGCCCAGCCTCGCGGCAAACCTTCCGGCATCCCCTTTCTCGCGCAGTTTACCGATGTAGCCGCCAGCGCGGGGCTCACCCATCCCGTGATTTACGGCGGCACCGACCGCGCCGATTACATCCTCGAAGCCACCGGTTGCGGGGTCGCGTTCTTCGATTACGATAACGACGGCTGGCTCGATATCCTTGTGCTCAACGGCACCCGCCTCGATGCCGCCTCCGTGCCCCCCGGAACTACGAATCGTCTCTACAAGAACAACCGCGACGGCACTTTCACCGACGTTACCGAGAAGGCGGGCCTGGTGCGCTCGGGATGGGCCGCCGGCGTCACCATCGGCGATTACAACAACGACGGCTTCGAGGATGTCTTCATCACCTACTACGGCCAGAACGTGCTGTATCGCAATAACGGCGACGGCACCTTCACCGATGTCACGAAAGCTGCCGGCCTGCTGCACGAAGGCACGCGCTGGGGTTCCGGTTGCACCTTCATCGATTACGACCGGGACGGACATCTGGACCTCTTCGTGGGTAATTATGTCGATTTCGACATCGCCAAAGTGGGCAAGCCTGGCGCGAACCGGGGGTGCACCTATCAGACCTATCCCGTTTTCTGCGGGCCGCGCGGCCTGACTACCCCGCGCCAGTACATCTATCGCAACAATGGCGACGGAACCTTTCGCGAAGCCACCGAAGCGTTCGGCCTGCTCGAAGGCCGGAATGGTTTTGCCATGACCGCCATTGCGGCCGATCTCGACAACGACGGCTGGCCCGATATCTTCGTCGCTTGCGACTCCACACCGAGCTTCTTCTTTCACAATCGGCACGACGGCACGTTTCATGACGACGCGCTGGAACGCGGCATCTCGCTGGCGGAGAACGGTCAGGTGCAGGCGGGCATGGGCGTCGCCATCGGCGATTTCAATCTCGATGGCAATCTCGATCTGTTCAAGACCCACTTCGCGGAAGACACGAACGAGCTCTACGTGAACGACGGCACCGGCAATTTCGAAATTGCGACCCTGCGCGCCGGAATTGGCGTCGAGACAAGGTACGTCGGCTGGGGTGCGGGCATGGTCGACCTCGATAACGACGGCTGGCCCGACATCTTCATGGTGACCGGCAGTCCGTATCCGGGAATCGAGAAAAAACTGCCCGCGATGGCTGACCGGACGCCCCGAGTGATCTTCCGAAATCTCGGCAACGGCAAGTTTGAGGAACTCCTGGAAGGCGCCGGCCCGGGCGTATCCGCGCCGCACTCAAGCAGGGGTTGCGCATTCGGCGACTTCGATAACGATGGCGACATGGACGTCCTGATCATGAATATGAACGAGCCGCCTTCGCTGCTGCGCAACGATATGCAGAAGGGCGACAAGCCGCGGCACTGGATCAAGGTGAAGCTGATCGGGACGAAGTCGAATCGGAGCGCGATCGGCTCGCGTGTGACGGCCAGCTATGGGGGCAAGCGCCAGGCGCAGGAAGTTGCGGCCCAATCCAGCTACTTTTCCGTCAACGATTCCCGGCTGCATTTCGGCTTGGGTGAATGGAATACGGTCAATCTCAGCGTGCGGTGGATCAGCGGCCATTCCGAAGAGTTTCTCAAAGTGGAACCGGACAGGCTGATCGTGATCCGCGAAGGCGAAGGCATTATCCACAGCGAGCGATTTCCCGCCAGCCGTTGAATGTGAAAACGTCAATAAGGCGCAGCGTGTGAGGCGATTCCGGGCTGTTCCGTACCGCTCGCTGACGCGCGCGGCTCAGTAAGAACAGGGATTTGCCGAGCCGTTACCGTCAATGCGCGGCAACTCAGGGTGTTGAACGGGCTGCGCGACTGAAGGACAATAGGAACTACCCGGAAATATGCCGCGATTGATCGCCCTCGCCACTCTCATGGTTGTCGCACTCGCCGCGACGGCAGCCAACCCGCCCGCAGGTCAGGCAGGGAATGCCGACGTGGCAATCTCCGCCGTGTTTCTGGACGCGGCGGCCGTAGTGCAGGCCACGGGGGCGGATTACGCCAAGAACTACACCGTCCTGGAGGTGACTGTTACTCCGAAGGGTGGCAAGGCATACGACGTCCAGCCTGATGACTTCCTGCTTCGAGTGAGTTCCGATACCGACAGCAGCGGTCCCTTGGCCGCATCTCAGGTGCTTGGGGCGGGCAGTGGCCTCGTAGTGCACCGGGACCAGCCCCTCTCCATCGGAATCAATCGCGCCAATTCGGGAGTTAGCGGCGTGACCGCCGCAACCGGGCGCGCAACGGTCCCGGCCGATGCGATCACTGCTCTCCAAAGCAAGATGCTGCCCGCAAAGACGACCCCCGAGCCGGTTTCAGGGCTGCTGTTCTTTCCCATCGCGAAGAAGAAGCCGAAGGATCTGGATCTGGTCTACACGACACCGGACGGGAAACTGCATATCGCCTTTCGGTGAGGCGCTTTTTTACAATTCTTCAATCCGCTGCGGCTTCGCCTCCGGATGAGCCGGTTTCGTCCGCCAGACAATCGGCGTCACCGGATCGATCTGCGTCCAGATCGCGAAGCCCACCAGGTAAACCGCGGCCCCCATGAACAGCACGTAATCCCAGTTGCGGTTCGAGACGTGCAGCACCCACCCCGCCGCCGTCCCATAAAGTGCGCCGCCGAGGTTCCCGATCATGTTCATCGACCCCGCCACAGTCCCGGAGTAGCTTCCCGCAATATCCATCACCGCTCCCCACGCCGCCGGCATCACCAGGTCGTTGCAGAAACTCGACATCGCGATCGCCGGCACCACCAGATAAGGATTGTGCAGTTGCGTTGCCAGAACCAGGAACGCCGACGCGCCCGCAAATCCCACGCACGCCGAAACCTTGCGCGCCATCCGCACGCTCCCGGTCCATCGCGCCATCGGCTTCGACATCAACCCGGACGTCATCGATCCGATCCCGCCCAGCAGCAACGGCAGCGTCTTCAGGAATATGCTGCCTTTCACATCCAGATGAAACCGGTCGTCGATAAACGTTGGCGCCCACGTGATCAGAAAATACCAGGTGAAACTGATCGCGAAATACTGGCCGCAAAGCAGAAGCACCGTCTTCGAGGCCAGCAGATCGCGCCACGGGAATCCATGCGGAGCGGGCGGCGCGTTATTCTTCAGCAGATCGAGCTCAGCCTGATTGACCTTCGGGTTATCGCGTGGATTGTCGCGAAACCATAACGCAAACGCGACAGTCCAGAACACGCCCAGAGATCCGAACGCCAGGAATGCAAGCCGCCAGTTCATGTAGCGAAACAGAATCGCGATCAGCAGCGGCGTAAATGCGCCTCCCCAGCGCGAAAACATCCAGATCACGCCCTGCGCCCGCACACGCTCGTGCTGCGGCAACCAGATGGCGAACGCGCGCGCGATATTCGGATAGCACCCGGCCTCGCCCGCGCCGAACAGGAACTGCGTGATGCGAAGCGACGCGAAGCTCCACGCCTGGCCGGTCAGGGCCGTAAAAACCGACCACCAGATCACAATTCGGATCAGCACATTTCGGGGCCCCCAACGGTCGCCCATGAAACCGCTCGGTATTTCGAAGAGCGCGTAGGCCAGCGCGAAGGCACTGAATGCCGCGCCCATCTGGAGATCGTTCAGATGCAGATCTGCCGCCACCTGCTTACTGGAATTCGATAGCGCCACGCGGTCGACGTACGTGATCATCGACAGCGCCAGCGCGAAGCCGATCACGCCGTGACGGACACTGGTGGGCTTCTGCCCCTCGACACGCGGACGGTCGCCCGGGGATGCTGACTTGGGTGAAACGGATGCCATAGTCTTGCATCATATACTGGCGCAAGTGGCAGCGGAGTTTCAGTCTTTAGAGGCGAATCTGCGGCAGTCGTTCCGGGTGCTGGCGCAGGGGCGTCCCCGTGCGGATGTGGCCGAACTCGAGGGAGTCAGCATCGCTTCGCTCGGCGCCGCCTTCCAGATGTTCAACGCGGCCTTTCTTAATGAACGTGTCGAAACCCGCGAGGCGCTCGAAGCCCGTATTGCCACCGCCCAGGGCCTTTTCACGGCCCGCCGTATGGCATGGTCCTTCTGGATTTGCGAAGACTGGCTCTCGCGACCGGCGCGGCGGGTGCTGCTGCGCTCCTGCGAACAATTCGGATTACGCGCGGTAGCCGAGATGCCCGGCATGGCAGCCGAATCCATCCGCGAACCCGTGGCCGCGCGTACCCGCAGTCTTGTCCGTCCGCGAGCCACATTGCCCCTCTCAGATGTGCGTCTGGCGAACACACCTGCAACTATGGCCGATTTTCGTGCGATTGGTTCCGTTTGCTTCCATGTGCCGCCGGTCTGGTTTGCCGAGGTCTTTGACGACGCGATGCCCTCGCGCCCTTTCATCTGCTGGGTCGGCTACGTGGACTCACGGCCGGTTGCGACCGCGGCGACGGTGGTTTCTCATGGCGTCATCGGACTCTACAACGTGGCGACGATGCCGGATGAGCGCGGCAAGGGCTATGCCGAGGCGATCACGCGGCATGCGATCGGGATGGCATCACGCCAGTCCGGCCTGCAGCGCGTGATTCTGCAGTCCACCGCTCTGGGCGAACGGCTTTATAAGCGGCTGGGTTTTCGCGAAGTGTCGCGGCTGGTAGTGTTCAACTCGGCCACTCGAATCTACTAAGCATCGCCGACACACTACACGCTCCCATTCCGGCGTACCATTGAAGCAGTGCTCCTGCGCGCCACACTGCTGTATCTCTCCCGCCATCCCGGACTGCGCAGCTGGGCGGAGCATTCGGGCATCGCGCGCCAACTGTCTTCCCGTTTCATCGCCGGCAAGACCCTGGACGAAGCTCTGGGGGTGTGCCGCCGCATTCATGCGCAGGGCATCACAGCGACGCTCGACAATCTGGGCGAGAACATCACCACTCTCGACGAGGCGGCAGCCTGCCGTGACACTTGTATCGCGGGACTGAAGGCCATGCATGCAGCCGGAATTGAGCCAAACGTATCGCTGAAGCTGACGCAGTTCGGAATCGATCTGGACGCAGTCGCCTGTGAGAGTAATGTTGCCACGCTTGTCGAGACCGCGGCCGGGATCGGGGGATTCGTTCGCATCGATATGGAGGGCAGCGCCTACACGGAACGCACTCTGGCGCTGGCGCGCCGCATCCATGCCCGTTATGGCGCCTGTGGCGTCGTAATTCAGGCTTATCTTTACCGCAGCCCGCACGACCTGGCCAGCCTGATTCAGGAAGGCATTCGCATCCGTCTATGCAAAGGCGCCTATCTGGAGCCGCCCGAACTGGCGTTCCCGGAAAAAACCGACGTGGATCGCCACTATATCGGTCTTGCCCATCACCTCTTAGGCGCGACGCAGGCCCATCCCGGCTACTACCCCGCCATTGCCACGCATGACGAAAGGGCCATCGATCGCATTGAGCGCTTCGCCCTGAATAACAAGATCCCACGCGACGCCTTTGAGTTCCAGATGCTGTACGGAATTCGCCGGGACCTTCAGCAACGGCTTGTGGAAGACGGATATCGCCTCCGTCTCTACGTGCCGTTTGGCGAAGCCTGGTTCCCCTACTTTATGCGCCGGTTGGCGGAGCGGCCCGCGAACCTCTTGTTCATCCTCAGAAACCTGGTCTGAATCAGCCCTGTCGCGCCGTCAAATAGCTGGCTACCGCATCGCCGAGCGGCGGCATGGGCGCTACGCCGCATTCCCGCATGCGTGCGTTGTCGAGCGCGGAAAACTTCGGCCTGCGCGCAGCGGTACGGTACTCCCGCTCATTTGTCGGCTGAAGATCGGCTTCTATGCCGGCCTTCTCGAAAATCAGGCGCGCATAACCGAACCATGAGATGGGCTCGCCTCCGCCGCAATGGAACACTCCGTCCAGATCGCGCTCCAGCATATCTATCGAACGGCTGGCCAGCAGCGGTGCAAAAGTCGGAGACGCCACGTGATCCTCCACAACCCGGATCGGCCTACCCTCGCGGGCCAGACGCAGCATCAGTTCCGGAAAGTTTCCCCGCGCGGTTCGGAGCCCGCCCTTTCCGAATACGCCCGAAGTTCGCACGATGAGCGGTCGCTCCAGATATGCCTGGGCGTACAATTCACCGGCCAGTTTGGAAACCGCATAAGCTCCCAGAGGATGCACGGAGTCGGCTTCCGTGTAGGGACGTCCCGCCGTGCCGTCAAAAACGTAGTCGGTCGAAAAATGGACCAGTCGCGCGTCGTTCTGCCTGCACGCCAGCGCCAGATTTCGCACCGCCAAACCGTTCGCCTCAAAGGCGGCCTGCGGTTCGCGTTCCGCGACGTCGACCTGATTGTAGGCGGCAGCGTTGAAGACGGCGAACGGATCGAACTCGGCGAGCGTCCGCTCCACCAGTTCGCCGTTGGCGATGTCTATCTTCGTCCTTTCGAAACCCTTTACTTCATATCCACGCAAACCCAGTTCGGCGCACAATTCCACGCCCAGTTGTCCGGATGCTCCAAAAACCACTACCCGTTTCGCCATTGTCAGATTTGTACCCGTGTGCCTTTTGGCAAGTGATCACTGCCGGACAGCGCCGATCGTTCTTCCATCCGCCGTTCCAGGAATCCGATGGTTGCTTCAAAGCAGTTGTCCCCACCCGCTGCCGAGGCGGCATCCTGCCAAATTGTGATCCGGGCGTTCATGGGTATCTACCGGTGGAATACCTGAAACACCGAAGCGATCATCGCGACAGCAGCTAAAACCAGAAGGATTCCGGCCCACGTGGCCCAGGGAAGACCGGCGATGCCGCTGCGGGCCGGCGGCTCCGCGGGAACTTCCGCGGGAACAGCAGCACGCCTGCGTCGCGCAGCGCTGTGCGCTACGATTTCCGTCCACTGCTCTTTGCCCGCCCGATCCGCAATCACCACCAGGCCGGAATTCGCTCCGCTCGTGGTATCGATCAGTTGCTGCCGCAACGGCTCGGGCACGTCCTGTACCGAACGATAAAACGTATTCCCGGACCCTGCGCCGATCACCACGGCGGAAGTCTTGACGATTCCCGATACCCGCCGCACGATCCGGATGCCACAATCCGGGCAATGCGCCGAAGAACCCTCGAACTCGAACTGGCAGTACGGACAGACCACGGCGGTTCCTAATCCACCACCGGACGCGGCGGAATCTGCTGGCCGCCCGACCCGTGCGATCCAAAATGCGCCAGCGTCACCTGAATAAAGCCCAAAGCGGCTTTGGACAGAGCTTTGTCTTTGCGGTAAATCAGGCCCAGCTTTCGGACCATCGGCTCCGGCGCCAGCGGGATCGATTTCAAAATGCCCGCTTCCACTTCCTCCTGCGCGGTCGCGCCCGAAAGAAAGCTTATGCCCAGGCCTGCCATGACGAACCGTTTCATGGTCTCGGTGGAATCGAGTTCCATCGAAATCTGCAGATCGTCTTCCACTTTTTCGAACCACGCATTCAGGCGCGTTCGCGTAATCCCCGATTGCGGTAACAGCAGCGAATACGGCAACACGTCTTCGCAGCCCACACGCTCAGCGTGGGACAGCGGGTGCCCGGTGGGCACCACGCAGCGAATCTCATCACGATAGATGTCGACAATCTGCACGCGTTTTTCGGCCACCGGCAACTGCGTCAGACCAAAATCCGCCACATTCTCCATCACGGCTTCCACTACACGGGAACCATAGGAGCGGTTGACCTGAAGCTGTACCCCGGGAAACTGCTGCTTGTATTCCGCGAATACGCTGGGCAGAACGTAGATGCAGGTCGCCTCGTTGGCGGCGATCACCAACTCACCGCGCGGTGAGGATTCCAGTTCATTGAGGGCGTTTTGCGCCTGACGCCGGACGTCCATCATTTGTTCGGCATACTGCGCGAACAATTTGCCTGCCGTGGTCAGGGAAATCCGGCTGCCGAAACGCTCGAACAGTTCGCACTTCAGTTCGTGTTCCAACTGGCGGATCTGGGCGCTGATCGCGGGTTGCGTGCGGTAACAGGTCTGCGCGGCTTTAGAGAAGCTCTTAAGCCGGACAATCTCCAGAAAAGTGTGAATCTGATCGAAATCCATGCGCAGCCGTTACAAGCAAGCGACGAACGAGAATCCACTCGTCACCGCAACGTGTGTCCGCATTTTAGCAAGACGCGGACGCTGGAACCGGGCGCCCCCTCGCGGCGGCCCGCCAGTCCGCTGATGAAGCCTCAGAACCGGACGGTATTTTCCGGCGGGCTCCAGGTTAATGTAAACGAGATCCGAAGATCGTGCTGCAGGAGTGGCGAATCGCTGATGTCGTAACGCCGATAGTCGAAACGCACGGTGCTCGATACACTACGACTGATCTGGCGGGTTGTGCTGAAATACCAGGTCTGGTTGCTGTAGACGCCCAGGTTGTTCTGCGAGAGGGTCTGCAGCGTCGAATAGTCGTAGCCCACGCTTACCGGAAGCCGCCTCATCAGGCGGGTCGAGTATCCCGCGCTCACGGTCTGCTGCACAGACGTCAGCAATATTCCGTTTCCCGGGGATTGCCCGTGCCTGTAGGCGATGGAAGCCGTGCGACTCCGGCCGAAGTCCCTCACCAACTCGGCCGATGCATCGGTGGTCCAGCGCAGATTGTAGGCATTCACGATGCTGCTCGCTTCCCCTAAAATCTGGGCGAGCGCCGGGGGCAGAATAACCGTCTGATATCCGAGCGTTTCAATCCGTGTGCCGCCGATCCGCGTCCGCAACTGGGTGCGTTTGCTCAGGGCGTAAGAGAAAATACCCCCGGTGGTGTGCGAATCGGAGGTCGAAATGTTATGAGAAAACTGATAGTTCGTGTAGGAATAAAACGCGCCCACGGTCATCCTGCTCGTCAGCCGGTAGTTGACGTCCGCGCTGGCTTGTTTCCCCAGAGTGCCCACATAGCCAATACCGGTGCGCCCAATCACGAAGTAGGAGGCGGAAAGATCGTAAGAAAGGCGGTTGGTCTGGTGATAAGTTGTGCTCAGCGTCGTATTCGTTTGCCGAACCGTGTTTCCCGTGAGTTGCATGTTCGGGCTGGTTGACGAACTGAGGCTGGCCACTGAAGTGCCGGAGGCCAGCGCCGGGTTCTCCACCGAATAATTCTGCGACAGAGCCTGCAGACTCTCCACCAGCTGGAAAGTGAAATGAGAAGAGAAGGCGTGCTGGTAATCCAGGTTCAGTGAATTGTTGGCGCCGCTCAGGGCGTCCAGAGTGTAGTTGGAATAGTTGCCCGTATAATTCACGCCCAGTTGGTCGTGCTTCCAGACATGGCGTCCATTGAGTCCCCAATTGACGGCACGGGATTGATTGTCGGATGTTTCGTAATTGCCCCCGGGTCCGATGATGCCCGACAGCTGTCCCCGATCCCACGCATACGTGAGTCCAAATGAAAGCTTCCAGTTGATTTGTTCGGAAGACATCGGCCGCGACAGCGTGTAGCTGCGGCTCAAAACGGAGGGGCCATTGTAATCGGAGTCCCCTCCACTCGTTGAGGTTGAGAGTTGCGGACCACTCACAGGGGCAGGCTGCGCCACATCCGAAGCATACGGGTTGGCGGTATTCGCAGTGCCGGGAGTTTCACGATCCGTGAGGCGGTTCGGGTCGCCCTTTTCGGCGGCTTTCAGCGGGTCAACTTTATCAATTTCCTTTTCCCGAAGTTCGGCCGCCGTCATGGGCAGGCCTGTCTTCGGGTCGAGAGGTACAGGTTGCGATTCCGCGGCAGGAGTCTGCGCCTGATCGTCGCCTGAACTCGGAGATCCCGGCGTCGCCTGCTGCGCCCGAAGCATCGACAACGACGCGCACAGACAAAGCGGCAATATGAGTAAATTGACTCTACGCTTCATTATATCTAAAAGTCTGACGTTTCCGCGCCCCCATGTCAAGCTACATTCGGTGAGTATTTTCCCTGTAACCCTCGCGTTTTGGCGCGGTTTATGTCGGGTGGCGGGATAGGAACATCCATCGGCGGGAGGTACTATGGTCGGTCGCTCAGGGGTATTTGGCCAGCTTCGCGTTTGCTCGCTCGCTGCCCGGCCTGAACGCCCACGCCCCGAAGGAGTTTTTTTCGCCTCCATTCGCCGCTGTTTCACAAGCCTGGGCCCATGGGGGAGCTCTTTCCACCCGGAACGCCATGAACAACTCAATGAAACAAATACATTTAGCCTTCCTGATGGCCCTTTCTTCTGTTACTCTCGGCGTCCCACCCACGCTGGCGCAGGCACCCCAAGCCTTAGCACCCCGGGCCTTCGATGTCGCTTCCATCAAGCCAAACCGTTCGGTCGACGAGAACTACACTATCCGGACGCCGCCGGGCGGGAGGTTCACCGGCAGGAACGTGACTGTCCGGACTCTCATCCTCTACGCATTCGACCTTAAGGACTTTCAGCTCATCAACCTGCCCGGCTGGTGCAATTCGGAAAGATTCGACATTGAGGCGAAGGCCGAGATTGCCGGCGTGATCGACCCGGAAGCCCTGCGACCGTTGATCCGAACGCTATTGTCTTCTCGTTTTGGGCTGGCATTTCATCGCGAGACGAAAGAACTCCCGCTCTTCGCGCTGGATATCGCAAAAGGGGGATCAAAGCTTCACCCGAACACCGGCACACTCGACCATTCCACCGATTGGGGCAGCGACCACATTAACGCCACAGCCGTAACGGTAGCTGAGTTTGGGCGCTTAATGGAGGCGCAACTGGACCGCGTGATTGTGGATGAGTCCGGCATCTCCGGCGTCTTCGATTTCCATCTGACATGGACCCCGGACTCGAAACCTGACACTTCCGGACCATCTCTTTTCACCGCGCTTCAGGAACAGTACGGACTCCGGCTGGAATCGAAGCGAGGGTCCGTTGACGTCGTTGTCATAGATCGCGTCGAAAGACCCTCCGAAAATTGATGATGTTCTGGTTCCTCGATCTTCCGGCGCTAATCTGGGGTTGTGGACATCCTCCGCATCCTCCGCGCCATTTTTTCCGACCGCCTGAGCATTATGGAACGGCTGGGGGCGGAAACTCCGCGAATCAGCCGTACCAATTTCGGGCGCGTCAACATGGTGCTGGTCAATACGCCCGATCTGATCCCGGAAGTCCTCATCGAACGCGCCCAGGACTACGTTAAAGGGCCGGTCCTGCGCGTCGTCTCGCGCCCTGTCTTCGGCGACGGACTGCTCACCAGCGAAGGCGACCTCCATCGGCAGCGACGCAAACTCGTCGCCCCCGCCTTCGCGCACCAGCGCATGGTTCGCTACTCCGAGGTAATGCAGGAACACACCTCGGCGCTTGTGGACCAGTGGCGCGTGGGCGACACCTTCGACATTGTCGAATCGATGATGCGGCTGACCCTGGGCATCGTTTGCCGGACGCTGTTCGACGTCGATCTGCCCGCCCAGGCCGAGGCTATTGGCAAGGATATTACAACCACCCAGACCTATGCGATGCGACAGATTCGCGTCCCCTTCCGTTTGCCCCAGGGCAAAGCGCGCGGGGCGCTCGCGCGTCTCAATGAGACCGTCTACGGCATGATTCGCGAACGCCGCGCTGTCAACAACCCGGATAAGGGCGACCTGCTGTCTATGCTCCTGCTCGCTCGCGACGAAGAAACCGGCCAGCAACTGGACGACGTCGCGGTGCGCGATGAAGCCATGACGCTGTTTCTCGCGGGTCATGAAACCACCGCGCTGGCCGCGTCCTGGTCGTTCTATCTATTGGCGCAGCATCCTCAGTATTTCGACCGCCTGCGAGCGGAAGGCGTCCCGTTTGCGCTCCAGATATTGAAGGAGTCGATGCGCCTTTATCCGCCGGCCTACGCGGTGGCCCGCTCGGCGGTGCGCGATACCGAAATCGGCGGGTTTCCGGTTCGCAAGGACGACATTGTGTTCATTTCGCAGTGGCTTCTCCACCGCGACCCACGTTTCTTTCCCGACCCGCTGCTGTTCGATCCCGACCGATTTCTGCCCGACCGCGAAGCCCGGATCCCGAAGTATGCCTATATGCCGTTCGGCGGCGGACGGCGCATCTGCATCGGTAATCATTTTGCGTTGACCGAAGGCCAGATCATGCTGAATACGATTGCGCAGCACTTCGGGATGGAGCTGATTTCAAGGAAGCCGGTGAAGCTTCAGCCGCTGATTACACTGCGGCCAAAGGATGGCATTCGGGTGCGGCTCACAGCGCGTTAAACGTGTCAGCATCGGTCACAAGTCGACGTTCGGACCACAGAGATGAAACGGGACATTACATTAGCGGTAGTCGTATTTTGTGCCGGGACTATACCCGGCCTTCCGGTTCACACGGCATTCGCCCAGTCCGCCGTACCTGAGACGCCGGCTTCGCCGCGATTCACCTTCGATGCAGCCGCCATTCGTCCGATGACCTATGACGACAATGCCCGCACCCACATCGCCAACTCTCCCCATAACGGCTCAATCAAGGCCGTTAATGTCAACCTGAAAGCGCTGCCGGAAGTTGCCTGGGACGTTCCCGATACAAGGATGTACGGTGGTCCAGCCTGGACCGAGATGGAAAATTTCGACCTCAATGCCGGGTCTGAAAGCAAACTTAACGAACAGATAGCAGCCCTTTCCACCGAACAGGGGAAGCAGGCAAAACGTCAAATGCTCCAGTCACTCCTCGCCGACCGGTTCCAACTCAAGGTGCATACCGAAATGCGAGAGATGCCCATCTACGCGCTGGTGGTTGCGATAGGCGGCGCGAAGCTCAGCACGCAGGGCACGAGCGGCGCCACCGTGCCCGGCCTATCCAGCGGAAGAGGCAGGATCGCCGTGCAGGCGGCCAACGACGCTCTCGCGATCCTCGCCTACGAACTCT
>Ga0302319_10010860_pt1 | contig 17313 bp, 15 predicted proteins | sample Bog_T0_2_FD_203319 | JGI IMG/M metagenome (GOLD analysis project Ga0302319, IMG submission 203319) | Peat permafrost microbial communities from Stordalen Mire near Abisko, Sweden - Bog_T0_2 | ecosystem: Environmental > Terrestrial > Soil > Wetlands > Peat | place: Sweden: Abisko, Stordalen Mire...
GATCGAGGCGGTGCCGACCTTCTCCTCAACGCAGACACAGTTGACGCCGCTCGGAACGCGGTCCGGCCACCAAGCGACACGTGACTTCGGACGATGTCGTCGGTTCGACCCGCCCGGTCAGTCGACAGCCTGGTCAGTCGACGGAGGTGGGGGTGAACTCGTCGAGCAGGGCGGGCAGCCGACCGCGCCACGCCTCCACCGCGTCGGCCACCGACACGTCGACCAGGTCGCTGATGGTGATCCGGTCGCCGCCGGCGGTTCCCAGCACCCGGAATCGGACACCGGCGTCAGCCGCTCGGGACACCAGAGCCGTCACGTCGGTGGTGCACACCACCACTCGGGACGGTGCCTCGGTGAACAGCTCGTGATGGTCGGCCACACCGGCCACCCGGACCCCGATGCCGGAGCGCACCGCCAGCTCCGCCAGGGCCACGCCCAGGCCGCCGCCTGACACATCGTGAATGCCCGTGACCAGCCCGTCGCCGCCCGCCACCCCTTCCGAGACCAGATCGGTCACCAGTGACAGCAGTCGGCGGTGCCCGGCCAGGTCGAGGGGCGGCAGGGTCCCGTTGCGGTGGTTCCGGAGCTGCCGGGCCCACCGCGATCCGCCCAGCGACGGCGAGGCGTCGGGGAGGTCGGGCACCGGTGGTCCGCCGTCCAGCAGCACCAGCGATCCCCCCTCCACCAGCTGGACGCCGGGGGGACGGACAGCCAGGTGATCGATGAGGCCCAGGACGCCGACCACCGCGGTGGGGTCGATGTCGGCACCGTTCGACTCGTTGTAGAGGCTGACGTTGCCACCGATCACCGGCAGGCCCAGACCCAGGCAGGCCTCCGCCATCCCGTCGACCGCCTCCGACAGCTGCCACATCACCTCGGCGTGCTCCGGATTGCCGAAGTTGAGGCAGTTGACCACGGCCATCGGCCGGGCCCCGGCGCAGGCCACGTTGAGGGCGGACTCGGCCACGGTGGCCGCCGTCCCCGCCCGGGGGTCGATGGCGCACCATCCGGGGTTGGAGTCGGTGGAGAGGGCCAGACCCCGTTCGGACGCCGGCAGTCCGGGCGCCGCCAGCCGCAGGACGGCGGCGTCCCCGCCCGGGCCCTCCACGGTGTTGAGGAAGAGCTGATGGTCGTACTGGCGGTAGACCCAGGTGGGATCGGTCAGCAGTGCCAGCAGGTCTTCCCCGCAGTCGGCCGGCGGCGTCAAGACTCCTGGGTCATCGGCCAGCCGGGCGTCGAGATCGGCGGGGCGGGCCATCGCCCGGTGGTAGAGCGGGGCGTCCTCACTGAGCGCCACGGCCGGCACGTCACCCAGCACCTCACCGTCGAAGCCGTCGAGGATCCGCAGTCGGCCGGGGGCCCCGTCGGGAGCCTCGGTCACCCTCCCCACCACGGCCGCCCGCACCTCCCAGCGGCGGCAGACCTCCTCCACCCGGGCCAGGTCGGCTGGGGTGACGATGGCCAACATCCGCTCTTGGCTTTCGGAGGTCATCACCTCGTAGGCCACCATGCCGTCCTCCCGACGGGGCACCGCCGAGACGTCGACGTCCATACCCACGCCACCCCGGGCGGCCGTCTCGCTGGTCGCACAGACCAGCCCGGCGCCGCCCAGGTCTTGGATGCCCACCACCAGCTTGGCGTCCAGCAGCTCCAGGCAGGCTTCGATGAGGCGCTTCTCCTCATAGGGATCGCCCACCTGGACACTGGGTCGCTTGGCCGCAGCCGCGGCGTCGTCCTCACCGCCGAAGCCGGCCGATGCCAGCACGCTGACTCCGCCGATGCCGTCCCGTCCGGTCGAGGAGCCCAGCAGCACCGCCAGGTTCCCCACTCCCGAGGCCTGACCCAGCACCAGGCGCTCGGTGGGCAGTACTCCCATGCACAGCACATTGACCAGTGGGTTCTGGGCGTAGCAGGGGTCGAAGGTGAGCTCGCCTCCCACGGTGGGGACTCCCACCGAGTTGCCGTAGCCGGAGATTCCGGCCACCACCCCTTCGATCAGCCACCGCTGCTTGGCCTCGGCCGGGTCACCGAAGAAGAGAGGATCCATCACCGCAATGGGACGGGCACCCATGGTGAAGATGTCCCGCAGGATGCCGCCCACCCCGGTGGCTGCCCCTTGGTAGGGCTCGATGGCCGACGGATGGTTGTGGGACTCGATACGGATGGCCACCGCGATGCCGTCGCCGGCGTCGATCACCCCGGCGTTCTCCCCAGGTCCCACCAGTACCCAGGGGGCCTCGGTGGGCAGACGCTTGAGGTGGACCCGCGACGACTTGTAGGAGCAGTGCTCGCTCCACATCACCGCGAACAGCGCCAGTTCGAGGTGGTTGGGCGGCCGTTCCAGCAGCGTCTCCACCTCGTCCCGCTCCCCGTCGGTGAGGCCCAAGGCCCGGTGGAGGGGTTCGTCCGGCTCGGAACCACCATGGTGCGGGCCGGCGCTCATCGGGGCCAGCGTACCGTTCCCGCACCGGTCCCCCGCCGACCGGATCGATCGGCGTACCGCCTCCGACCTGATAGCCACGCCGGTGACCCCGATGGCGGCCGCCATAGGTTGCATCCTCCACCATCCGCTTCCCCTTTACCGGGAGTCACCATCCAATTCCTGACCGGTGGACGGCGGTGTCCTGCCGCGAGCGTTCAACCCGGCGATCACCGACCGACAATGGGACCGGTCGGACCGTATTTGGTATTGACCGTCGCCTGGTATTCGCCGCCGGGTGGTGTTACGGCGCAGGTACCGTCACCCAAAGACGGGGGCTTTGTCCCTATCCGAGGGAGGCTTGTGTCATTCCTATAACTCAAAATCAACCCACATCGCCGGTTTGACGCCTCTATAGGACTCTGCGATGATTTCGCAATGGCAACCGCAACCACCAAGAAGACCCGTAAAAGGAACACCATGTCAGACGCCCACAAAGTGGCGCTGGCGAAGGGTCGTGAGGAGGGTCGGATCGTCCGGCGTTACCTCGAAGCCCTGGAATCGACCAAGCCCCGCCGGGGTCGGAAGCGCACGCCGGAGTCGATCACCAAACGGCTGCACACCATCGATGCCACCTTGGCCGAGTCCGACCCCCTGACCCGTCTGCACCTCATCGAGGAGAAGCAGCGGCTGGAGGCCGAGCTGTCCGCCACCGGCGACACCGTGGACCTCGCCGCCCTGGAGAAGGACTTCGTCAAGGTCGCCCGCATCTACGGCGAGCGCAAGGGCGTCTCCTACTCGGCCTGGCGGACCGTGGGTGTGAGCGCCTCGGTGCTCCAGCAGGCCAAGATCCCCCGCACCCGGAGCTGAGCCCCTGACCGGCCATCGCCGGTCAGCCCCACGGAAGGCTCAGGCCACTCCGGCGCCGGCCGTGTCGAGGGCCGAGGCCAACAGGGCCTGCAGGAGCACCACCCCGTCGGCGGAACCCAGCAGCGGATCCGACGCCCGCTCGGGGTGGGGCATCAGTCCGACCACGTTGCGACCGGCGTTGCAGACTCCGGCGATGTCATCGACCGATCCGTTGGGGTTGTCGATGTAGCGCAGGACCACTCGATCCTCGTCGCGGAGCTGCGCAAGTGTCTCGGCGTCGCAGGTGTAGTTGCCTTCGAAGTGGTTGATGGGAATGGTCAAGACGGTGCCGACCGCCACGCCGGCGGTCAGCACCGACCGATCGGTCTCCACCCGCAGGGCCACAGTGGCGCAGACGAAACGGAGCCCCTGATTCTTCTGGAGGGCCCCGGGCAGCAAGCCGGCCTCCGTCAGCACCTGAAAGCCGTTGCAGATCCCGACCACCGGACCGCCGGCGGCGGCGAAGGAGCCCACGGCCGCCATCACCGGCGAGAACCGGGCGATGGCGCCCGGCCGCAGGTAGTCACCGTGGGCGAACCCACCGGGCACGATCAGGGCGTCGTACCCCTCGACCGATGCATCCCCGTGCCACACCAGATCGGCGGAGGCGCCCAGTCGTTCGACAGCCAGCACGGCATCGTGCTCGCAGTTGGTACCGGGGAACACCACCACCCCCACCCGGGGGGCCATCAGCCCACCGGTCCGGTGACGGTGACCGTCGACTCCTCGATCACCGGGTTGGCCAACACCCGGTCGGCCACCACGGTGGAGCGCTCCAGGGCGGTGGCCTCGTCGTCAGCGTCGATCTCGAAACGGAAGGCCTTGCCGGCCCGGACACCCACCACCCCGTCGAGGCCGAGGGCCGGCAGCGCCCGCTCGATGGTCGCCCCCTGCGGGTCGGCGATCCCCGGGCGCAGCCGCACCTCCACCAGTACCGAGTAGGTCCCCGGGGTGCCCATGCTCAGGCACCGTACCAGTCGGCCAGTCGCCGGCCGCAGACCCGTTCGTAGGCGTCGATGTACCGACGGGACGTGGTGTCGACGATCTCGGCGGGCAGCGCCGGCGGGGGAGCCTGCTTGTCCCACGGCTGGTCCTCCAGCCAGTCGCGCAGCGGCTGCTTGTCGAAGGACGGCGGGTTGGTGCCGGGGGCGCAGTTGTCGGCCGGCCAGAACCGCGACGAGTCAGGGGTGAGGACCTCGTCGCAGATGGCCAGCGCCCCGTCGATGTAGCCGAGCTCGAACTTGGTGTCGCAGATGACGATCCCCTGCTCCTCCGCCCGGGCGGCGGCCCGGGAGTAGGCGGCCAGACACAGCTCGGCGGCGGCTTCGGCGGCTTCCTTCCCGACGATGTCGATGGCCTCCGCCATGCCGATGTTGAGGTCGTGTCCCTCGGTGGCCTTGGTGGAAGGGGTGAAGATCGGCTCCGGCAGTCTGTCGGCGTGGAGGAGGCCGTTGGGCATCGGCATGCCATGGACGGTGTGGTCGCGCTCGTACTCCTTGTAGGCGGAGCCGGCCAGATAGCCACGGACGATGCACTCGATGTCCAGCATCTCCGCCCGGTGGACCAGCATCGACCGGCCAGCCAGCTCGCCGAGGCCGCCGGGGAGGGCGGCCGCCCCCTCCGGGTAGTCGGCCACGTCGGCGCTGATCAGGTGGTTGGGAGCCAGATCGGCCAGCTCCTCCAACCAGTAGGCGGTCATGGCGGTGAGGACCCGCCCCTTGTCGGGGATGGGCTCTTCCATGATCACGTCGAAGGCGGAGATCCGGTCGGAGGCCACCATCAACAGACGGTTGTCGCCGGCGTCGTAGAGCTCGCGGACCTTGCCCGACTGGATCAGGGGCAACGGGATGGCGTCGGTCATGGCTGCAACTCCTTCAGGGCATCGGTGAAACGGTGGACATGGCGCAGGGTACGCGAAAGGTCGAAGGCGTCGTCAAGCTGGGCTGGGGTGAGGGTGACTTCGGCGTCGGCCTCCAGCACCTGGCGGAACGGCCGACCCTCCTCCCAGGCGGCCCGGGCGTCGCGCTGGACGATCCGGTAGGCGGCGTCGCGGCTGAGGCCGGCCGACACCAGGGCCAGCAGCACCGACTGGCTGAACACCAGGCCGTGGCTGCCGTCGGTCAGGTTGGCCAGGGCCCGCTCCGGGTGGATGACCAGTCCCTCCACCAGTCCCCGGGTCTTCTGGAGGATGTAGAGGGTGAGGGTGGCGGCGTCGGGCAGCACCACCCGCTCCACCGAACTGTGGGAGATGTCCCGCTCGTGCCAGAGGGCCACGTCCTCGAGGCCGGCCGACAGGTAACCCCGCAAGACCCGGGCCAGGCCGCACAGCCGTTCGGAGAGGATGGGGTTGCGCTTGTGGGGCATGGCCGAGCTGCCCTTCTGCCCGACCTTGAACGGCTCCTCGGCCTCCCCCAGCTCACTGCGGGCCAGGTGCCGGATCTCCGTGGCGATCGACTCGATGGTGGCGCCCACCGAGGCGCACGCCCACAGGAACTCGGCGTGCCGGTCACGGGACACCACCTGGGTGGCCGGCACCGGCGTGAGGCCCAGCGACGAGCAGACCAGCTCCTCCACCCGCGGATCGATGTTCGAGTAGGTGCCCACCGCCCCCGACAGCTTGCCCACCGCCACCCGATCCCGAGCCGCCACCAGTCGTTGCCGGTCACGGTCGGCCTGCAAGGCCCAGAGGGCGAACTTGGCGCCGTAGGTGGTGGGCTCGGCGTGCATGCCGTGGGTCCGCCCGGTCACCGGGACGTCGATCAGCTCCCCGGCCCGGGCCTTCAGTGCCCCCACCAGCTCCTCCGAGGCGGCGATCAGCAGGTCGGTGGCGGCGGTCAGGGTGGCGCAGAGGGCGGTGTCCACCACGTCGGAGGAGGTCAGCCCATAGTGGATCCACGACCCCAGCGGCTGGCCGATGGCCTCTTGCACCACATCGACGAAGGCGGCCACATCGTGGTCGGTGACCCGCTCCCGCTCGGCCACCGCCTCCACGAAGGCGGCGTCCACCTCGGGCGCCCGGGCCCGGCAGACCTCGGCGGCCTCAGCGGGGACCTCCCCCACGGCCACCCACCCGTCGGTGGCGAGCAGCTCGACCTTCAACCACATGGCGAACCGGGCCTGGTCGGAGAAGAGCTCGGCCATCTCCTTGGGCGCATACCGGGGGATCATCGGGCACTCTCCTTGGTGGCGGCCGCCGGAACGGCGGCGATGTCGGTGCGGTGGTGGGCGCCTGGCCAGTCGATGACCGACACCCCCCGGTAGGCCAGGGTGCGGGCCTCGCCGAGGCTGTCGCCCAGCGCGGTGACCCCCAACACCCGTCCGCCGGAAGTGACCACCTGATCGACAGCACCGTCGGACCCGGTGGCGGTACCGGCGTGGAAGACGGTGACCCCGTCGACGGAAGCGGCGTCGACCAGGCCCCTGATCGGGTCACCGGTGCGGGGGGCGTCGGGGTAGCCCTCGGAGGCCATCACCACACAGACCGCCGCCCGATCGCCGAACCGGGGCGTGGACCGGAGATCGCCGGCGGCCACCTCGGCCAGCAGGGCGGCCAGATCGCCTTCCAACCGCGGGAGGACCACCTGCGTCTCCGGATCGCCGAACCGGACGTTGTACTCCAGCACCTTGGGACCGTCAGGGGTCAGCATCAGACCGGCGTAGAGCACACCCCGGTAGTCGATGCCGCGACGCCGGAGGGCGGCCACCAACGGCGTGACCGCTTCCGCCACCAACGAATCGACCAGGTCGTCGTCGACGAACGGCACCGGCGAGTAGGCACCCATGCCGCCGGTGTTGGGGCCGGCGTCGCCGTCAGCCACCCGCTTGAAGTCCTGGGCGGGGGCGAGGGCAGCCACCCGTCGGCCGTCGCACAGCACCAGCAGCGAGCACTCCTCGCCGACCAGGCCCTCCTCGATGACCACCTGCTGACCGGCTGCCCCGAAGGCGGTACCGGACAGCTTGGCCCGGACATCGGCCACCGCCTCGTCCAACGAGTCGGTGACCAGCACGCCCTTGCCGGCGGCCAGCCCGTCGGTCTTCACCACCCAGGGACCCGGTAGGGATCCGAGAAAGTCGATGGCCGGGTCGGGCTCGGTAAACACCCCGAAGCGAGCGGTGGGCACTCCCGCCTCGGCCAGCAGCTCCTTCATGAAGGCCTTGGAGCCCTCCAACCGGGCTCCGTCGGCGCCGGGACCGAACACCAGCCGACCTGTCGCCCGGAGCTGGTCGGCCAGTCCGTCGACCAGGGGTACCTCGGGTCCGATGACGTAGAGGTCGGCCTCGATCTCATTGGCCGAACGGTCGCTGGTGGTGAGGGTGTGGCCCTCCGGGGTCACCCCGTTGATGCCGGGGTTGCCGGGGGTGACCACCACGTCAGCGGTCCGTCCCAGGACGACGGCCAGGGCGTGCTCGCGCCCCCCCGATCCCACCACGCAGACGGTCCGGACCGGGGGGATCGTGCCGTGGTCGGCGACCGCGCCGCTCATGCGGCGAAGCGGACGAACTGCTCCCGGCCGGGGCCCACGCCGACCAGTCGGACCGGGACCCCGATCTGCTCAGCCAGAAAGTGCACGTAGTCGCGGGCGGCCTGGGGGAGGTCACCGATATCGGTGGCCTCGGAGATGTCCGTCTTCCACCCCGGGAGCTCTTCGTAGACGGGGGTCACCTGGTGGAACACCGACTGGTGGTACGGCGGATGGGTGAACCGCTCGCCGTTGGCCTCGTAGGCCACGCAGACCTTGACGGTGTCGAAGGTGTCCAGCACATCCAACTTGGTCAGCGCCACCTCCGACAAGGAGTTGAGCCGCACCGACTGGCGCATCATCACGGCGTCGAACCAGCCCGGCCGGCGGCGGCGCTTGGTGTTCACCCCGTACTCGTGGCCGATGTCCACCAACGTGTCGCCGATCTCATCGGTGAGCTCGGTGGGGAACGGCCCGCTGCCCACCCGGGTGACGTAGGCCTTGGCGATGCCGATCACCTCGTCGATGTAGCGGGGGCCCACCCCCGCCCCGGTGCAGGCTCCCCCGGCCACCGGGTTGGAGGAGGTGACGAAGGGGTAGGTGCCGTGATCCAGGTCGAGGAAGGTGGCCTGGGCCCCCTCGAGGAGCACGTTGGCCCCCCGCTCGAGGGCGTCGTGGACCACGCCGACGGTGTCGGCCACCATGGGCGCCACCCGGGGGGCCAGCTCGTCGAGGTAGTGGGCGGTGATCTCGTCGGCGCTGAGCGGGAGACGGTTGTAGACCTTGGCCAGGACGGCGTTCTTCTCTTTCAGCACCACGTCGAGCTTCTGCCGGAAGATCTTGGGGTCGAGGAGGTCCTGCACCCGCAGGCCCACCCGGGACGACTTGTCGGCGTAGGCCGGACCGATCCCCCGCTTGGTGGTCCCCAGCTTGTTCTTCCCCAGGTACCGCTCGGCCAGCTGATCGAGCTCGTGGTGATACGGCATGATCAGGTGGGCGTTGCCGCTGACCAGGAGCTTCGAGGTGTCGATTCCCTTGGAGTTCAGGGTGTCCACCTCGGCCAGCAACACGGTGGGGTCGACCACCACGCCGTTGCCGATGACCGGGGTGATGTGGTCGTAGAGGATGCCGCTGGGCACCAGTTGGAGGGCGAACGTCTCGCCGTCCACCACGATGGTGTGGCCGGCGTTGTGGCCACCCTGGTAGCGGACGACCAGCTCCATCTCCCTGGCCAGCAGGTCGGTGAGCTTGCCCTTGCCCTCATCACCCCATTGAGTTCCGACGACGACGGTTGCCGGCACGCGTGACTCCTCCGTTGCGAAAAGCGGATTACGCACCAGTGTAGCCCGGCGGGATGGGTCCGACCCCGGTGGCCGGCCGGGCCCGAGGACCGGAGGATCCGCCGGGGCCCTAGGATCGGAGCCGTCATGGTCCCCGGATTCATCTTCATCCGATCCTCACCGCTCTACCTGGCCTTCGGGGTCTTCATCGGCATCCTGAACTACCGGAACACCGAGCGGTTCCGACAGGCCACCGGCAAGAGCCCGTGGGGGATCCCTCCGGTGGTGTGGGGACTCGCCAGCGTCTTCATCTCGCTGATCGTCACCCTGCTGGCGCTGATCGCCATGAGCACCAGCCGATCGTCCAACGTCAGCCGCGGGGGCCGCATCGCCGACCGGCGGATGCCCCCTCCCCAGGCCTACCCACCCGGGCCGACGGCTCCCCACGCCCCCGGCGAGTACCCCGACGCCGCCTTGGCCCCTGGGGACCATCCCACCCTCACCGCCGAACCGGTGGCCAGCGCCCCGCCCAGTTGGCAACCCGATCCATCGGGAAAGTTCGACTTCCGGTACTGGGGCGGCGACGAGTGGACCGAGTTCGTGTCCAAGGGCGGCGAGCAGTCCACCGACCCGTTCTGAGCGGGACCTCCGCCACCGGCCACCCCGCGACGGGCGCTACGGTGACATCCGTTCCCCGGGACGCCGTGGGACCCGACCACCACCGGCAAGGATTCCCATGACGCCACCCAACGGCTCCGTCCGCTTGATCGGCCACCAACGCCGCTTCGCCGAGTCGATCGCCCAGATCGACATCGAGTTGGAGCACTCCCTGGGAGCCAAGGTCGCCGCCCGTCGGGACGAGGTGGTGGAGGCCGCCCGCATCGCCTACGGCTCCAGCGAGGACTTCCGCGGGGTGCGCGATGCCTGGGACGCCGTCTTTCCCGACGGGGTCTACAGCGCCGCCGGACTGGCCGAAGCCAAGCGCCTGGCCTAGGGAGCCGCCAGCGAAATGACCTGACCCATCCGATGCGAGCGAGTCTGCTGCTACCAGGGTCGGTCGGATCCGAGAGCATCCGAGGAAAACCTGCGAGAGACCACGAGCAACTCTCATCCGGGTACTTGCCACCGGTACTGGTGGACGAGGCCCGGCTGGAAGGCGACGTAGGCCGGAACCGTGCCGGCAACAATCTCGAAGGTCACGTACCCGGTGGCGCAGGCATTGGAGGCGACGCCATTGATTCCGCCGAGGTCGGGGGTGGCGAGGGGGAGGAATGCCTGAACAACCTGTCCCCCGGTGAACCCGAGACTGAAGTTGAAGTCGGATACACCCTCTTGCGAACCTCCACTCCCAGCGCAGATTTCGACTTTGGCGACGGCGTACTCCTTTCCGGTGTCCGGAGGCGGGTTGTCGACGCCAGCGGAGACTGGTGCGGCATAGGCGTCAACCGTCACTGCGTCGATCCCAGTGTTTGCCGGGTCCCCAACCGGCTCCTTCGTTCCCATGGCGATGGTGGTTGGTGCCTCGCTGGACTGAATCTGTTTGTTCAGTTGGTTCACGCCGCTACCGACGGCAATGAGTGTCCCGATCAACACGATGGCACCGAGGAGCCCGAGGACGCCGACGACGATCCCGGCCGTGGCCATCACTCCACCGGTCTCACGCCCCTGGGAAGCCTTGATTGACCGATGGGCTGAGATGCCGAAGATGACGGCCAGCAGCGAACCGAGTCCCCCGAGCCACACCAGGGACAGGACCAACGACGCCACGGCCATCGGGTTCGCCTTCGGAGGCGGCCCGCCAGGCATAATGCCGTAGGCCAGCTGAGATGACTGGACAGGGTCCCATTGGCCGGGTAGAGCTTGGTAATTGCCCACGGTCGGTTGGGTACCGCCCGGGAGCGATGGTGGGGGCGGTTGGTAGCTGGGGTGTTGTTCGGGCGAATACCACCTACCATCGGCGGCCTGCCACCAGCCTGGCCCCTGAGCTGTGTCAGTCATGCGCCCCCCCGGCCGCCACAACGGAACCGATCCGTCGTCCAGAGTGTGTCACTTCGGAGGTCCCAGCATTCGGTCTTTCGATCTGCGTTCCGCCGCGCCAGCGGCTGTGACAACCCAAACCAAATCTGCGCCTGGCCTAGGGAGCCGCGCCCCTTCGGTGCTGCCCCCACCACCGGTGATCAGCTGAGGACGATGGCGCCGTCCCGGACATCCACCCGCACGGTCGAGCCGTCGGGATACCGGCCTTCCAACATGGCCAGAGCCAGCGGATCCTCCACCCGACGTTGGATCACCCGCCGGAGCGGACGGGCGCCGAAGTCGGGGTCGAAGCCGGCGTCGGCCAACAGTGCCTCGGCGGCCGGCGTCACCTCGAGGGTGAGCCGACGCTCGGCCATCCGGCGACGCAGACTCTCCAGCTGGATGGAGACGATCCGGACCAGGTCGGCCTCGCTCAACGGGTGGAACCGGACGATCTCGTCGATCCGGTTGACGAACTCCGGCTTGAAGTAGTCGGTCGGCTCGCCGGCCAGATTCGACGTCATGATCAGCACGGCGTTGGTGAAGTCGACCGTCCGGCCCTGACCGTCGGTCAGCCGTCCGTCCTCCAGTACCTGCAGCAGGATGTTGAAGACATCCGGATGGGCCTTCTCCAGCTCGTCGAGGAGCACCACGGCGTAGGGCCGGCGGCGGACCGCCTCGGTGAGCTGGCCCCCTTCCTCGTAGCCCACATAGCCGGGGGGCGCACCCACCAGCCGGGCCACCGAGTGGCGCTCCCCGTACTCGCCCATGTCGATCCGGACCATGGCCTTGGCGTCGTCGAAGAGGAAGTCGGCCAGGGCCCGGGCCAGCTCTGTCTTGCCCACCCCGGTGGGGCCGAGGAAGAGGAAGGAGCCGATGGGCCGGTTGGGGTCGGACAGCCCGGCCCGGCTGCGACGGATGGCGTTGGCCACCGCCGACACCGCTTCGTCCTGTCCGATCACCCGTTGATGGAGGGCCTCCTCCATCCGGACCAGCTTCTCGACTTCCCCTTCCAGTAGGCGCGACACCGGCACACCGGTCCACCGGCTGACCACCTCGGCCACGTCCTCGGCGTCGACTTCTTCCTTCAGAAATCGCTGCCCGGCCTGTAGGTTCTCGAGCGCCTCGGTGGCCACCACGATCTGGGTCTCCAGCTCGGGGATCCGTCCGTAGGTGATGGCCGAGGAGTCGGCCAGGTTGCCGTCACGGGCCAGCCGCTCGGCATCCCCCCGGGCTTGTTCGAGTTCGCCCTTCAGGTCCTGGATGGTGGCGATGGCCTCCTTCTCCGACTGCCAGTGGGCGGTCATCCCCACCGACTGCTCGGAGAGGTTGGCCAGCTCCTCGTCGAGACGGGCCAGCCGTTCGGCGGAGGCCGGATCGGTCTCTTTGGCCAGCGCCATCCGCTCGATCTCCAGCTGCCGCATCCGCCGGGTGATGACGTCCAGCTCGGTGGGCATGGAGTCGATCTCGATACGCAGCCGGCTGGCCGACTCATCCATCAGGTCGATGGCCTTGTCGGGGAGGAACCGACCGGTCACATACCGGTCGGACAGGACGGCCGCCGCCACCAGGGCGGCATCTTGAATCCGGACCCCGTGGTGGACCTCGTACCGCTCCTTCAGCCCCCGCAGGATGGCGATGGTGTCCTCCACCGACGGCGGCGGCACGAAGACCTGTTGGAACCGGCGCTCGAGGGCGGCGTCCTTCTCGATGTACTGGCGGTACTCGTCGAGGGTGGTGGCCCCGATGAGGCGCAGCTCGCCGCGGGCCAGCATCGGCTTGATCATGTTGCCGGCATCCATGGCCCCTTCGGACCCACCACCGGCACCCACAATGGTGTGGAGCTCGTCGATGAAGGTGATCACCTCGCCCTCGGCGTCGGTGATCTCCTTCAGCACCGCCTTTAGGCGCTCCTCGAACTCGCCCCGGTACTTGGCCCCGGCCACCATCGAGCCCATGTCGAGGCCGATGACCCGCTTGCCCTTCAGGCCTTCGGGAACGTCGCCCTCCACGATCCGTTGGGCCAGGCCCTCCACGATGGCGGTCTTCCCCACCCCGGGCTCACCGATCAGGACCGGGTTGTTCTTGGTGCGCCGGGACAGCACCTGAATCACCCGGCGCACCTCCTCGTCGCGCCCGATGACCGGGTCCATCTTCCCCTGCCGGGCCAGGGCGGTGAGATCCCGGCCGTACTTCTCCAGCGCCTGAAACGACTCCTCCGGATTCTGCGAGGTGACCCGGTGGCTCCCCCGTACGTCGCGGAGGGCGGACAGCAGCGTGTCGCGGTCGACCCCCAGCCGGTCGGCCATGGCCAGCACCAGGTGCTCCACCGACAGGTACTCGTCGCCCATGGTGGTCCGCAGCCCGTCGGCCTCCACCAACACGTCGCGCAGCGCCCGGTTGATACCGGGCTCCTCGCCCCCGTAGGCGTGGGGGAGGGCGTCCAGTTCGGCACCGATGCGATCGCGCACCACCGCCGGCTCCACCCCTACCCGGGTGAGCACCGGACCGGCGATGCCGTCGGCCTGGCCGAGGACCGCCCACAGCACGTGCTCGGGGGTGACCTCGCTGTTCGACTCCGCCTTGGCCCGCTCGACGGCGGTGGTGAACGCCTCTTGGGTCTTGGTGGTCCAGCGGTTGGGGTCGATGCTCATACGATCACTCCTCTCCGGGGAGCTGCCCGGCCCTGGGGGTGCACGGCCACCACCGCCTGGGAGACGGGGACCAGATCACGCCGGTACTGCTGGTGGGTAGCCGCCACCGCCTGGCGGGCCTCTTCTTTGACGGTGGCCAGTTCGGCACGGAGACGGGCCACCTCGGTCTCCAGCTCCATCACCCGCTTGACACCCTCGAGGTTGAGTCCGGCGTTGGTGAGGTCCTGAATGTGGCGGAGTCGGGCCAGGTCGAGCTCGCTGAACCGCCGGCTGCCCCCTTGGGTGCGGCTAGGGTCGAGCAGGCCCTTGCGCTCATAGACACGCAACGTCTGGGGATGGACACCGGCCAGCTCGGCGGCCACCGAGATGACGTAGACAGCACGGGCACGCGGGTCGTCAGCCATCACACTCCCAGAAAGTCGCGGGGCGGCGGATCGAGGGCGGCGGCCAACGCCTCCACCGCCGTTCGCTGGGCATCGGTCAGCTCCTCGGGCACCGCCGCCTCCACGGTGACCAGGAGGTCGCCGGCCGCTGCCCGCTTGCCGGCCGGCACCCCGCGGCCCTTCACCCGGAAGGTGCGGCCGGTCGGTGTGCCCGGCGGCACCCGCAGGGTCACCGGGTCGGCCAGGGTGGGCACGGTCAGGCTGGTCCCCAACACCAGCTCCGGAAAGGAGACCGGCACGGTCAGCGTCAGGTTCTTCCCCCGGCGACCCAGCACCGGGTGGGCCCCGACCCGGACCACCACATAGAGGTCGCCGGCCGGGCCACCCTCGCGGCCGGCGGCACCCTTGCCCTTCACCCGGATGCGCTGGCCGTCCGCCACCCCCGCCGGGATCCGGACCTTCACCTGGCGGTCGCGCTGCTCGACACCGGCACCATGGCAGGTGGGGCACGGCGTGGTCACCACCGTGCCCCGCCCCTGGCACTGCGGGCAGATCTGGCTGAGGGAGAAGAGACCCTGGTTGTCCTGCAGGCTGCCGGTGCCGCCACAGCGCGGGCAGGTGACCGGATGGGTGCCGGGTGCCGAGCCCGAGCCGCGGCAGGTGTGGCACCGGACGTCGGTGGTCAGGTGGACGGCGGTGGTGACCCCGTTGACGGCATCGTCGAAGGACAGGTGGAGCTCGGTCTCCACGTCGTTGCCCCGCTGGGGGCCGGTGCCCCGCCCGCCCCGGCGGTTGCCCCCGCGGTTGAAGAGCCCACCGAAGAGATCGCCCAGGTCGCCCAGGTCCTCGGCGCGGTAGGTCGTCCCACCGCCGCCGCCGAAGCCACCCGGGAACCCACCACCACCGCCGCCGGCCATGGGCCCCATGGTCCGGACTTCGTCGTACTCCTTGCGGGTGTCGGCGTGGTTCAGGACGTCGTAGGCGGCCGAGATCTCCTTGAACTCGTCCTCATGACCCGGGTTGGCGTCGGGGTGATGCTTCTTGGCCAGCTTGCGGTAGGCGCTGGTGATCTCCTTGGGCGTGGCGGTCGAGGAGACTCCCAGGGTCTTGTAGTAGTCCTTCTCGAACCATTCGCGTTGGGGAGCCACCGGATCAGCCGCGCACCAGCACCATGGCCGGGCGCACCACGTTGCCCTTCCACCGGTAGCCGGCACGCATCACCTGGCCCACCACCGGACCCTCGGCGGCATCGGTGCCATCACCCTCCTCGTCGGGCAGGTGCCCGACCGCCTCGTGGGCGGTGGGATCGAAGGCCTCACCGGCGGGGTCGAGTCGCTCGAGCCCGGCCTTGGCCAGGACGTCGTTCAGCTGCGAGGAGGCCGCCAACAGGGCGCGGGCGTCCCCTGACTCGGGATCGCCCAGGTGGGCAGCCGCCTGATCGAGGGTGTCCAGCACCGGCAGCAGCCGCTCCACCAGGGTCAACGCCCCGCGCTCGGCTGCTTCGGTCTGCTGCTTCTGGACACGGGTCCGATAGTTGTTGAACTCCGCCTGCAGGCGGCGAAGGGAGTCGAGGTACTCGTCGCGCTCGGCGATGGCTACCGCCAGCGGGTCGGCCGGAGCCTCAGGCGACTCGCCATCGGCGTCGACCGCTTCGTCGTCCACCACTTCGGCGTCGATCACGTCATCGTCCCCGTCGGGGACGGGAACGGGCTCACCGGGGGGTGGCGGGGCAGCGGAAGCCTGTTCGGCCTCCACCACCTCGCCCTCCGGTGTCTCGAAGATGCCGGTCATCGGGGATCAGTCCTCGGTCGTCTCGGCGTCCACGATCTCGGCGTCGACCACCTCGTCGTCGGAGACCTCGTCGGCCGGTCCGCCGTCGGAGCCCGATGCCCCGGCGGCGTTCTCCCGCGAGGCCTCCTCGTACAGCCGCTGACTGAAGGACTGGCTGGCGGTCAGCAGCGTCTCCGTCGAGGTCTTGATGACCTCCACGTCGGTGCCGGCCAACGCCTCCTTCAGCGACGACAGGGCGGTCTCCACCTTCTCCTTCTCATCGCCTTCGAACTTCTCCCCCTGGTCCTTCAGGAGCTTCTCCGTCTGGTACACCAGGGTGTCGGCGTTGTTCCGGACCTCCGCCTCTTCCTTGCGGCGACGGTCGTCCTCAGCGTGGGCCTCGGCGTCTTTCACCATGCGGTCGATGTCGTCCTTGGCCAGCGAAGACTGGCCGGTGATGGTCATCGACTGCTCCTTGCCGGTGGCGCGGTCCTTGGCGAAGACGTGGACGATGCCGTTGGCATCGATGTCGAAGGTGACCTCGATCTGCGGCACCCCTCGGGGGGCGGGGGGCAGGTCGACCAACTGGAACTTGCCCAGCGTCTTGTTGTACATGGCCATCTCCCGCTCACCCTGCAGCACGTGGACCTCCACCGAGGGCTGATTGTCCTCGGCGGTGGTGAAGACCTCGCTCCGCTTGGTGGGGATGGTGGTGTTCCGCTCGATGAGCCGGTGCATGACGCTGCCCTTGGTCTCGATGCCCAGCGACAGCGGGGTGACGTCGAGGAGCAGGACGTCCTTCACCTCGCCCTTCAGGACGCCGGCTTGGACGGCGGCACCGATGGCCACCACCTCGTCGGGGTTGACGCCCTTGTGGGCTTCCTTGCCGGTCATGGACTGGACCAGCTCCTGCACGGCCGGGATCCGGGTGGACCCACCCACCAACACCACATGGTCGATATCCGACTTGGACAGACCGGAGTCGGCGATGGCCTGCTCGAAGGGGCCCTTGCAGTCCGCCACCAGGTCGGCGGTCAGCTCGTTGAAGGTGGCCCGGGTCAGCTTGACGTCGAGGTGCTTGGGACCCTCGGAGGTGGCCGTGATGAACGGCAGGTTGATCTGGGTCTCCTGCAGGGAGGACAGCTCGATCTTGGCCTTCTCGGCGGCCTCCTGCAGTCGCTGGGTGGCCATCTTGTCGGTGGAGAGGTCGACACCCTCGGTGTCCTTGAAGGTCTTCACCAGCCAGTCGACGATCCGCTGGTCCCAGTCGTCACCGCCCAGCTTGGAGTTGCCGGCGGTGGACTTCACCTCGAACACGCCGTCGCCGATCTCCAGCAACGACACGTCGAAGGTGCCGCCGCCGAGGTCGAACACCAGCACGGTCTGGTCGGCGCCCTCCTTGTCGAGCCCGTAGGCGAGGGC
>Ga0302319_10010864_pt1 | contig 17308 bp, 13 predicted proteins | sample Bog_T0_2_FD_203319 | JGI IMG/M metagenome (GOLD analysis project Ga0302319, IMG submission 203319) | Peat permafrost microbial communities from Stordalen Mire near Abisko, Sweden - Bog_T0_2 | ecosystem: Environmental > Terrestrial > Soil > Wetlands > Peat | place: Sweden: Abisko, Stordalen Mire...
CCGTCCGTGAAACGCTCCGCCGCGTTCGCGACACCGCCCTAGAGGCCTTCGCCCACCAGGATCTTCCCTTCGAGATGATGGTCGAGGATCTCCAGGTCACGCGTACCCCCGGTAAGAACCCCCTTCTTCGCGTCATGTTCGTCCTCATGAACGGCGATGAGAAGACCTGGCGTACTCCCGGCGCTTTGATCGAGCCGATGAACGTCGAGGAATCCAAGGCCAAATTCGATCTCATGCTCCATCTGCGCGACACCGGCCGCGCCATCGATGGAGCACTCGTTTACGACAAGGCCCTCTTCACCGGCGCCACGGTCCGCCGCATTGCCACTCATTACGAGACCCTCCTCTCCGCGATGGTTGCCCACCCGGATACGCGGATTAACTCCCTCTCTCTCGTCCAGCCCGCCGAGCGCGATCGCATCCTCAAAACCTGGAACGACACAGGGACTCCCTTCCCATCGGACCGTACCGTCCACGCTCTTTTCCGGGAGCAGGCCCAGCTCAACCCCAATGCCATCGCCATTGAGGATGCCGGCAAACAGCTCACCTATCGCGAACTCAACCGTCAGGCCGATTCCGTCGCCGCTACTCTCATCGCCCATGGCATCCAGCCCGGCGACAACGTCGCCATCGCCCTTCCCCGTTCCGCCCATCTCATCGCCGGCATCCTCGGCATCCTCAAAACCGGCGCCGCTTACGTCCCCCTCGACCCCTCCTACCCGCCTGTACGCATCGATGTCATGCTCCGCGAATCCGCCGCCAAACTTCTCATCGGCGAGCCCATCGGTTCTGGTCCCTGCCTTTCCATCGAAGCCTGCCTCGCCACCCCCTCCGCCCCCCCTCCCAACCTCGGCCTCCCCACCGACCCCGCCTACATCATGTTCACCTCCGGTTCAACCGGGGTGCCCAAGGGCGTCCGCGTCCTCCATCGCGGCATCAGCCGCCTCGTCATCAACACCAACTACGTCCAGTTCACCCCCGGCGATGCCGTCGCCCACGCCTCCAACATCTCCTTCGACGCCTCCACCTTCGAGATCTGGGGCGCCCTCCTCCACGGCGCACGTCTCATCATCCTCCCAAAGGAAACGCTCCTCTCCCCGCAAGTGCTCGCAGCCACCATTCGCGAGCAGCTAATTTCCGTTCTTTTCCTCACTACGCCCTTATTCCACCACCTCGCCCACGAGATCCCCGCCGCCTTCGGCACCCTCCGCTACCTCGTCGCCGGAGGCGACGCCCTCCAGCCGGAAGCCGCCCGCGCCGTCCTCCGCGCCGCCCCGCCTGCCCACCTCGTCAACGGCTACGGCCCCACGGAAGTCACCACTTTTGCCATCTGCCACGAGGTCACCGACGTCCCTCCGGATGCCGTTAGCATCCCCATCGGTCGCCCCATCTCCAACACCCGCGCATACATCCTCGACGCCGCCCTCGAACCCGTCCCAGCCGGCATATCAGGCGAACTCTACCTCGGTGGCCCCGGCGTCGCCGGCGGTTACCTCAACAGCCCCGAACTCACCGCCGCCGCCTTCATCCCGGACCCTTTCTCCAGCGACCCCTCCAGTCGCCTCTACAAGACCGGCGATCTTGCCCGCTGGCGGGAGGATGGCGTCATCGAATTCCTCGGGCGCGCCGACAGCCAGGTCAAAATCCGCGGCTTCCGCGTCGAACCCGCCGAGATCGAGTCCACTCTTCTCGGTCACCCCCGCGTTCGCCAGGCCATCGTCATCCCCCGTCCCGATTCCACCGGCCAGAAGCAGTTGGCCGCCTATATCGTCCCTCACCCAGGGCCACCCCCCACCACCGCGGAACTGCGTGCTTACCTTCTCGGTTTCCTCCCGGATTACATGGCCCCCACCGCCTTCGCCTTCCTCGACGCCTTGCCCCTCAATGCAAACGGTAAAGTCAACCTCCCTGCCCTCGCCGCCCAACCCTTACTCGATACACCCCGCTCCCACGAAAGCCCCGCCACTTGGATGGAGGGCGCCCTGACGGAGATTTGGGAAAATATCCTCGGCCACCGCCCAATCGGCGTCACAGACGATTTCTTCGATCTCGGCGGCCACTCCCTCCTCGCAATCCGCATGCTTGCCGATGTCGAGAAACGCACGGGCATCAAAATCGCCCCCCGTCTCCTCTTCGAGGAGCCCACCATCCGCCACCTCGCCCTTTCCGCACGCCGTCCCGACGCCGTCACCCGTTCCGCAATCGTCCCCGTCCAGACCGCGGGCACACTCTCACCTTTCTTCTTCCTCCATGGCGATTTTGTCGAGGGCGGCCTTTACTGCATCAAAATGGCACGCCAAATCGACCAGGATCGCCCGTTCTACGCCATCGATCCACATGGCGTCCACGACGCCGCTCCCCATTCCATCGAGGAAATGGCAGCCACGCGTCTCGAACTCGTCCGCCAGGTCAGTCCGAGGGGTCCGTACGTTCTCGGCGGCTTCTGCAACGGCGGCCTCGTCGCCGTCGAGATGGCACGCCAGCTCGAGGCTGCCGGTGAAACCGTCTCCAGCCTCATCCTCCTTTCCGTGGACGGTTCGAATTCTGAATTCTCCTGGCTCGAGCGCCTCATCGGGTTCATTCCCGGACGCGGCGAGCGCAAATTCCGCTCCTTCCTCGAGTGGCGTGAACGCATCCTCTTCGCTCGTGCCGCGTGGAAAGGCCAGTTGGCCGCCCTTGCGGAACCCGTCCCTCTTTCCGCGCAGCCGCGCCGCCTCGCCCGCAAGGTCGTCCGCATCCTCCGGAAGGCCTTCGGCCTCGTGCTCCCCCGTCCGATCCCTGCCGAACCCGGCGTGGACACCACGCAACCCGAGGCCGCCGGCGTGGACATCGGCCTGATTTACCAGAAGGCCTGCAGCGCCTACGTGCCCCGTCCCTATCACGGCCCGGCGCATGTTCTCTGGCCGGGTGAGCTCCCCATGCGGGATGCCGCCGCCGGCTGGGGTTCCGTCATCCCCAAAATCAAAGTCGTTCAGATTCCAGGCGGCCACTTCTCTTCGCTCCAGGGTGAAAATCTCCTCGCGGTCTCCGAAAAAATTCGCTCATGCCTTCTCGCCGATCAAGCCTGATCCGCGGTCGTGGAAGCACTTGCACTCGATTTTGAACCGTTCAGACTAGCCCCCTTCCGAAACTCGCACTCCCGCGCTACACTCCACCCGTGCCACCCGCCGCCGCATCCGCTCCAGCCAGCTACTCCATGCGCGCGGGGGAGATTCACATCTGGCACGTTCCCCTCGCGTCCTGTAACTCTGCCCTCGGCGAACTCCCCGCCGTCCTCTCCGATGGCGAGCGCGAGCGCGCCGCCCGGTTCATCTTCGAACAGGACGAGGCTCGTTTCATCGCTTGCCGCGCCAGCCTCCGCCTCATCCTCGCCCGCTACACTGGCATTCCGCCCAGCAAAATTATCTTCCGCTACGAGCCCCGCGGCAAGCCTGCCCTCTCCGGCATTCCCGGCTGGCAATTCAACGTCTCACACTCCCGCAACCAGGCCGCCATCGCCGTTACCCGCTTCGATCCCGTCGGGATCGACCTCGAAATCATCGACCCCCTCTTTCCCCGCCACGAGGTCGTTGAGGAGATCCTAGCGCCGGACGAACTGCGCGACCTCAATGCCCTCGATCCTAACGAACAGACCGCCTATTTCTTCCAGCTCTGGACATTGAAGGAAGCGCTCCTTAAGGCTGTCGGCGGCGGTTTCTCGTTGGACCCGCGCGAAATCCGCATCCGCCTCGACCAATCCCGTAACCCCGAAATCGTCTCCGCCCCTCCCGATTTCGTCCACGCCACCCTCCATCGCTTCACGCTCGAACCCCGGTTCGCCTCCGCCCTCGCCGTCCTCGCCAGCGCCCCGGATCTCTCCTTCTTCACCCTCTAGGGCGCGCCGGGCAACGGATAAGCCCCAATATCCTTCGCCCGCCCCGCCGGGCGGACCACTTCATGATCGGCTGCCGCCTGTCGCAGTGGTGGCACCCCTGTGACCGGTACTCCACCCACCTGCACACTCCCCGCGCCGATCAGTGGGCTCCCCGCCACCGGCCTGTAATCTTCCTGCGCCACGTCCGCAAACCCGGGGTCGGTCCCCCGAACCGCACGCCACTCCGCCGGCGCATTCGTTGTTCCCACCGGCAGCCAATTCCCATCTCCCGCCATTGCCGGCGCCGGCGCTCCTTCCATCCGCGTTAATTTCATCGGCCCCGCCGTGCACCAGAACACATTGTTCCAGACCGTCAGCGAATCCACCTCCCCTTTGAGCCACAGCAACCCAAACCCCGCTGAGAGCTCCGAATCCACAATCACCGTATTGTTTTCAAAGGAATACCGCCCCCGGCTTGCCGCCGTCCCGTCGCTGCCCAGCCGCGCGACCGTCCCCTTCGACTCACCGGCCACGACCAGAACATTCCCCACGATATCGCCGTCGCAATGAACCCCGCCGGCCGGCGTCTTTTGCGCCTTCGGGTCCGGCCCCACAAGGTCCAGCTCATGAAAGGCCGCTCCCTCGATCCAGTTGTACTCAATCTCATTCCGCGTCACCCGCGACTTCACATTATTCCCGCCCGTCCCGTCGTGCACGTAGCAATACTGCATCCGGAATACCGCCCCCGGGTACTTCGCAAGGCTCGATCCCACATAAATCTGGTGCGCATACAGCCCATTGCCGCAGTGGTAAACCTCCACCCCGTCCAGTGTCAGCGACCCCGCCACATCCGATGCCGCGATCCCCGTGCAATGACAATCATGCACCACGCAATCCCGCAGCGTCACGTCATCCCCCACCGAATAAAACCCCCGCCCCACCCGCGCATCCCCGCCTCCCGTCAGGTCAAAACCCTCGATAAGATAACCGCTTCCAAGCACTCTTATCACCGATCCCCCCTGAACTGACGTCCCCGCCAACACCGGCCGCCCCCCACTCCCGAGCAATCCCCGCACCGTGATCACCCCCTTCCCTGCATTCGCTCCAAACGTCACCCCACCCTTGTACGTCACCCCGCCATCCACGGTAACCACATCGCCACCCCGCAATAGTCCTGTTACCTGCTGCAAATTCTTATAAACCCGGGTCGGACCGACCTCATATGTCGCCCCGCGAGCGGTCGAGACCAACGCCCCCAGCCCAAGCTGGAATCGCAACATCAAAAGCCAGCTTCGGAATCGAATCACCCCCGCACCTTATGGGCGCCCCTTTCTCCTGTAAACGACTTCCAGCCCTCACATTTCCCTATAAACCATCTCCAGCGTCAGCACCGCATACGCCGTCGCCAGCACCGGATCCTTCTCCATCCATCGCCCGCTCTCATTCGACCACGACCCATCCTCCGCTTGCAGGTCTATCAACTTCAGCGTCAGCTCCTTTGGCCAGTCCACCTTCTTACCATCCGCGAGCGCCAGCTCCGGCGCCCCATAAGTCGAAAGCGCCTTAGCCATGACCTGGTAATAATAGAACAATCCATCTATCCCCATCCCCGGGTTCTCATCCACGGAATAGTGATTCTTCAACCAATCCACCGCGCCCGTCACCCGCGGATCGGTCTTCGTCAGGTTCGCATAGATATAACTCAATAGCCCCGCGTAAGACATGCTCCCATAGGAGCGCGCCCCATTCTTCCCAGTCTCGCCCGCACTACTATCCCCCGGATAGTAAATGAACCCGCCCGCGTCATCCGCAGCCGTGCTCACGTAGGCCGCCTTGTTCACAGCCGGCAGGTTCTGGCACCGCTGGATGAATTGGATCGCCGCGTTCCAATCCAGCTTCGGTCCCCCTGCCCGTTCCTTGTCCGCGATATCCTCGCTCCGCCGGATCGCCTCCAGCGCGATCACCGTATTCGACAAGTCCGGATGGCCCCGCCCCGTCCCCGTCGGCCCATAACCGATTCCACCATCCATCGACACATCCGGCATATTCATCGCCTGTTGCCCAATCACAAAATCATGGGCCGCACGGATCATCGCGTCATACTTCCCATCGCGTGCGAGCACTAACGCGATCAGCGAGATCGACGTATTATAATTCGCAAGCCCTTTCCGGTAGATCCCTCCGTCCGGCCGCGCCGAAGCCACGATAAAGTCATATCCCTTCTGGATATAATCCGGCTTCGTCGCCGGCGTCCCTTCCGGGTTTCCCATGAAAGCCCACAACGGCAGCGCCGTCAGCGCCGGGTAATCATTCAGCGACCACGACCCATCCGCGTTCTGGTGCTGCTTCAGCCAATCCAGCCCCTTCGTAATTGCGATCCCCGCCTCGTTTCGCACCGATAGATTCTCCTCGTTGCGCGGTATCTGATCCTGCGCCACATCCTGCCCCCGCACCCCCGCCATCGCCATCAGGAGCAACATCGCAGTGGACAGGAACAAAGCCTTCATCTCCCTGTATTCTCCTCCAATTCCACGGTCACGTCCACCGCCGTTCCCACCGGCGGCGTCATCTGCTTGTATACCTCCCAGATCTGGTCGTCATCGTTGCCGGGACGCGGATTATTCATCAGCGCCGCCGAGTCCCGCACCAGCGCCGTGATCGATCCATCGATCTGCGCCAAAAAACGCCCGTCATACAGCTCCGATCCATTGTAAGTCCACGGTCCCTCCGTCATCGCCGCATTCTGCTCCATGTTCCACACCAGGTCCTCCGCATGGATCCGGTGTCCCGGCCATGACAGGTAGATATTCACCCTGTCGCCATTGAGTTCCGGCGCAGTCTTCAGGTAAGCCCTGTTGATTTGCCCCGGCGGCTCCGAGTCCGCCTTGCCTGCCGGTTCCACCCCCAACAGAAGCATCGCCACCTGGATGTCGTACGGCTGAATTTTCGTCGAGAGCAGGCTCTCGTGCGTCTTGCCGGTATCCGCCACGATCAAATACTCCAGCATTCCGTCCCGCATATTGATCGCCCCCGGGAAGGTCACGGTCTGCTTCTCCTTGTCGATATGAATGCCGCGATAATCCAGCGTCGCGGACCCGCCCGCCCAAGCGTTTGAAAGCGTCAAGGCGCACAACGCCAGGAACTTAAAAAATCTACGCACCCGGCGTTGCCAGCCTGTCGATCTCCATCGCCACAAGGCATACATCATCGCCAAATTCCTGTTGCCCGGAAAACTCGCAAACCTTCTGGACCACACTCTCGCACAGGTCCGCCGCCTTGAGGCCGCCCAACTGGCCCACCACTTGGCGCAATGCCTGATAATCATAGAGCGTCCCATCCTGCGCCTCCACCTCGAAGAGTCCATCCGTAAAAAGCAGCAATGTCTCCGGCATCACAATGTCCGTCCGCGCCGATGGATACACCGCATCGTCCAGCAGGCCCAGCGCCGGCCCAAGCTTGCATCCATCCAGCCGCTGCAGCGGTCCATCCCCGCCGCCCGGCCGCACCCGCAACGGGCACGGATGCCCCGCATTCGCATGCGAGAGACACCCTTTCGTCAGGTCCGCCACCACATAGAAAGCCGAGGCAAACAACGGCACCCGCGTATGCTTCAGGATGCGCCGCAATGCCCGGTTCAATTGCCCCATGAACTCCGACGGCTCCTTCCACACTGGCTCCAACTCGTTGACCAGCGCCCGCAGAATTGAAGCCACCAGCGCCGCCCGCACCCCGTGCCCCATCACGTCGCAAATGAAAAGCCCCGCCACATTCTCCTCGATCTCGAACACATCGAAAAAATCCCCGCTCACCGCCATCGATGGCCGGTAAAAATGGTGGAAATGGATCGCGCTCTCCGCCTCCGATGCCCCCCGCGGGAATCGTGGGAACTGCTGCGGCAGCAAAGCATTCTGCAGCTCCCGCGCCATGCCCAGGTCCTCCTCCAGCGCCTGGTTCTTCAGCCGCAATTCCCCAGCCACCCGCTCCAGGTCCTGCTCCGCCTTCTTCCGCAGCGTAATATCACGGGATATTCCAAACGTCCCAATCACCCTCCCACGCGGATCGCACAGCGGCATCTTCGTGCTCGAGACCCACGTCACCCGCCCATCCGGCCATGTCTCCTTCTCTTCCAGGTTCACCACCGGCTCCCCGGTCTCGATGATCTGGCGCTCATCCTCCATCGCCCGGAACGCGTGATCCGCGCAAAATACATCCAGGTCCGTCTTCCCGAGAAATTCCGACGGATCCTCCTTGCCAAAGAGCCGTGCCATCGCCCGGTTGATCGCGATAAACCGGCTCTCCTTGTCCTTGAAATAAATACTGTCCGGGATGTGATCCATCAGCGTCGTCAGCAGATGCCGATCACGCGCGTAGGCTTCCTCGCTCGCCCGCCGGTTACCGGAGACATCCCACGCCACGCCCAGGATCCGCGATGGCTTGCTCCCCCGCCGACAAAACACCCGGCAGCGTACACGGATATTGCGCACCTCGCCATCCGGCATCACCGCGCGAAACTCACTGTCATGCCCCGGATCCGGCCGGCTGGAAAAATGGAGCGCCTGCGCCAGTCGGTCCCGGTCCCCCGGGTGCACCAATGACAGGAAATCCTCATACCGCCCCCCGAATTCCCCCGGCCCCAGCCCGAAAAGATGGTGCATCCGCGCATCCAGGTCCATCTTGTCCGCCAGCACATCCCACTCCCACGTCCCCATCCCCACGGCCTTGAGGGCCAGACTCAGCCGGGCTTCATTCTTGCGGTGGGCCAGGGAGGACGGTTCCCCCCCGGATGTAATTTCGATCGATTGCACCGGCGATTGCGGGTCGGATTTTGTCTGTTCTGTGGTTTTCACTAAACCGTTCAAGAAAGGGGTAACCAGCGAAAACGCGCGCTGTGAACAGTCTGGAGAGCATAATACATGCGCGTCCTTCTCCGTGCAATCCCGCAAAAAAAGCGGGAAAAGAAGGGATGGGGGCGGTAGGGTTTTCCCGTGAACACAGGCATTGGGGAGAGGGGGGGGTGGTCGAATTTGGTCAAATTTAGTCGAATCTAGTCAAATTTAGTCAAAATCCTCCCGCAAAAGTTGTCATCACGCCGGGAAAAAAACGGCGTAGCGAACCACCGCCAGCCCCTAGCGAACCCATTGGCAGTCAATTTTTCGGAAGGTGGAAAAATCATTTAGGATCAAACATTTGCTCACTATAAAGCATTTGTAAAGTGAAAAAACGTCATCTCCCACTATTTTGCATAACCGAACTACCCTGACTTGTCCATGGTGGTCGCCGCCCAAGGGCACCTACACTTTCCCATTCACTTGAACCCTCCCCTCTCGCATCATCCTCCGCCTATGCCGATCGAACCCACACCCGTCCGCAAAGCCGTTCTCCTCGCCGCCGGCCGCGGCACCCGTATGCGCGAACACACCGCCGATCTCCCCAAGCCCATGCTCCAGGTCCACGGCAAACCGATCCTCCTCCACATCCTCGAGGGCCTCAAATCCGCCGGCATCGAACGTTTTCTCATCGTTGTCGGCTACCGCGCGGATGTCGTCACCAGCTTCTTTGGCGATGGCCAATGCCTTGGCACCCGTGTCGAATACGTGACCCAGGTCGTCCAGGACGGCACAGGCCGCGTCGTGGATCTCGCCCGTGATTTCGCCGGCACCGACCCCTTCGTCCTCAGCTACGGTGATATCCTTGTCAACCCCGCCAACTACCTCCGCCTCACCACCCTCGCTCCCACCCAGGAAGCCCTCATCACCGTCAAGCGCAACGAAGATGTCTCAAAAGGCGGCGCCGTATTCGTGAACGATCGATTCGAACTGACCGACCTCCGCGAAAAACCGCAACCGGGCGAGCCCACCAGCCCCTGGTACAACACCGGCATCTACACCTTCCGCCCGAGCATCTTCGAGTTCACCGCCCGCCTCGAACGCAGCCCCCGCAACGAATACGAGTTGACCGACGCCATCCGCGCATTGGCGCTAAGCGGTAAGAAAGTCCAGGCCATCGAGTTGGAGGGCAAGTGGGCGGATGTGCGCGACCCGGAGGTGCTGGCGGACTTGAACCGGTGAATCTCCGAAGCCGCAATGATCACGGGTATGTCACAGGGTCGAAAGTGCCTCTGGATTGTTATCCTCGTCATCTGCGGATTCTCCTTGGGATGCGCGGCACCTTTCCGAAACTCCGCACGAATGATTTCTCATGGCAGGAGGGTTTTGGCGCCTTCAGCATTGGCATCTCCGGCGTGGATTCCACAGTCCGATACATCCAGGCGCAGGAAAAGCATCACAGAAAGAAGGGATACCGCGAGGAACTCAAGGGCTTTCTCAAGAAACATGGCCTCACTTACACGGAGGATATGTTGGATTGAGATTCTTTCGTCCCTGACGGGACTCTGCATGGTTGGTGCCGGGTACCCAGCACTAAAGTGCCGGGCTATTTTCGAAGACGTTACTGGGCGAATCGATGTTGATTCGAACACCGAGGCCCCATCATCTGTAAAACACCGCCACCCACACCGCATCCGCCGAAACCTGATCCACCCGGTGCCTAACGTGACACTCGATCACCAAATAATCGCCGGCCACCAGATTCACCTTTCCTCCATCCTCGAACTCGATCACGGCTGTGCCTGCGACCAGAAGCACCCATTCATTCTCCTCCTGGTCGTACCAGAAATCCTTCGGACTGCATTGCCCATTGGAGATGATGCGCTCGACGCGAATACTCTCCGTTTGAACCAGGGTCAGAAAATGCTCCTTCGCATCTGGCGCGAGGCTATCGGTGAACAAATTCTGAATGCCAGGGGTCATATACGCCGGATTCAGAAACTCTAGGAGAAACCCAGGGTCATGCAACAACTCCCCAAAATTTCCTCCCTTCCTTTGGACTTGTCGTTCCAACGGCTGCTGCGCATATCTTGATAACCCCATCCCATCCATGCAAGAGAAGCAGATCATGGCGTATCCGGACCCAGCGTATAGCATTGATCACTCCAGCCAGCTTATCGTCGATCGAATCATTGCCCGGCGTACGCGCACAACAATGTTGCTATTTCTCGCATTCGTAATCGTCTCAATCCTTTTCGCCCTCACTGGATGGCGATCCTTCGGTTTCGAGATCTTCCCGCTCCTTTTTACAAGCGCATTCAGTTGGTTACCGCCCTTTCGTCACCTTCCGTGCTCCATCTGCGGACAGCGCATGGAGCGAAAGCATGTGCCGTGCGGAACCGCCACTGAGGAATTCCTGATCTGTCCGCACTGCCACCGCTACACTTTTAACCATCGCCGGAATATCGGATGATCGTGATGGCGTTGCGATACGCTGCGAGCGGAGATGACACGGACGGGATGAAGGCTTGAATTATAAACCCATCTCATCTGGAAAACCGGCACCTCAGCCGGCTCAATTCATCGGCTTGTCATCGAAGGCGTTTTCAGCCTACACTTCCGAATGAGCGAGGAGGGCATGGCTGACAGGCAGTGGTTGCGGTGGCTCGCGTGCGCGATACTTCTCATGGGATCGCTTGTTGCGATATTGCTTACGCCCGGACCGAGTGGGCTGGCTCCGCACGCTCCTGACACGCGGGATTCCGTGGGGGATGATTCCGCGGGGGGTAATTCCACGGGTATGGGCAGCACCCCGGTCCCTCTTTCCCCAGCGGAGAAAGCGCGCCGTGCGGCTATCGCCGCGCTAGGCCCCATCGATAAAGGCCCCAACGGCGCCGATCTCTATAGAGAGGCGATCAAACTCTTCAGTGCGCTTACCGATGACGAGAAGAAGATGCTCGCCGGGAACTACAGAAGCCAGGATCCGCGAGCCGCCGCGGCTCTCTACAGTAAGCTTCAATCCATCATGGGTCTACTGCGGCAGGCCCGTGGCGCAGGTTATGTGAACTGGGATGCCGGCCAGAATCGCTCCGCGGACCTGGCATCGGCAGTCACGGCTCAAGTCAATGATGCTTACGCTCTTTCGCTTGTGGCGGACTGGGAGGCGGATTACCGCTTCCAATCCGACCCGGCGGGTGCAGTCGGCGATATTGCCGCCACGGATTCCATGGCGCACAGCGTAGAGCTCGGATTGCCTGGTATTCTCGCCGCCGGCGACATTCACATGTCCGGTTTGCAAATCCTGGCCGATAACGCAACCGCCATCCCCATCGCCTCGCAGCAGGAACTGGCCACCATACTCAACCCGGCCGTGATACGGGAGAGTTATCAAATCGGGATGTTTAACGAGGCCGATGCAATTAATAACCTGTTGACCGGCGAAGGCGATCCGGCCGCCAATGCCAATGCATCCGCCATCTTGAGCGGCAATCAAAACCCCGCTGTGACCCCGGAGCAGATCAGGGTGGCGGAACCCTGGATGGCGCAAACGGCACAGGACCTTGCCACTAAAGTTGACGAACCGACCCAACAGTTCTGGCAATGGTGGGCGAGTAATTTGGCCACTGCTCCTGACCCCACGGTCGTGCAAAATTCCAATCTTTACGAGGCCCGTGGCAGCGCGCAAGCGACCATGGTCGCCAACTTAATGTTCCAGGCCGGCCTATCGCTCGGACAGGGTGACCAGACCACGTTAACGACAATCATCGACCCATTTACGAGCCAGCCTTTCATCTACAGCTCCACGGCCACAGGTTTTACCCTCACGTCACCAGGCAGGTTTCAGGGAGAACCCCTGACGTTTACCTTTTCCGCCCCAATATCCAAATGAAATCAATCAAGTCTGCACCGGGTCCGACTCACATCCGCTCGGCCTCGATCCCCCAAGCGGCGGCAGATCCGGGTCAAGGAATCCCAGAGCATGCGGCGGCTTGATCACTCGGACACCCGCCGCCTTTTGTTGATCCACAATCTGATCCCGTAGAGTCTCCATCCGCGTCCAATGTACCTTCGGCCGGAAATGATGTTCCGCGTGGTACCCATTATAGAACCAAGTCCAGTTATAAAGCTTTTCATAACTGCTTACTCCCCACGCAATCGGCACATCCGGGTTCCCCCCATAATGCCGGTAGTAACCATTCAGGTAAGAGAGGCTATGCCCGAGGTAATAGAATGGCACCAGAAAACAAATATACCGCCAGTTCAATATCCCAAGAATCACAAACGTCGCCACAAATAGCGAAAGCTCCAGCACTCCCCAGAAGGCCTCGCGCGGATCCTTCCGTTTCAACTCCGCGAGCACCGTCTTGGGATCCTCCCGGAAAAAGCTCCCGAACGCATATTTGAATGGATGCTCCGCCTCCCCGTCCTCCCCATGCTTGTAGATCGAGATCCAGTCGACGGTCTCGCCATGCTCATCGGGCCGGTCCGCATTTCCCTTGTGATGCTGCATGTGGATGCAGTCATAGAACACCTGGCTGAATCCCACCGTGACCGATTCCAGCAGGCTGAAGAGCCGGTTCAACAGCGGCGAGCGGAAGTACGGATTATGGATGAAGTTGTGCGAGATCCCATTGATGTTCCACGAGATGCTGACCGCGTAGATGAACCCGAGAATCAGCATGATCCACAGCGGCATCCGCGGAAACAGCCAGAACATCCCGAAGAAATAAACGCAGTGCAATATGCCGGCCACCACGGGGACGATATCCCATCGCGTATGCGCAAAGACTCGGGAACTTGTAGTAAGCCGTTCAATGTTAATTGCTTCTGTTTTCATGAATTGTTTGCCATGGCCCCCGGCACTGCTCAGGCCGGGTTGGTTTAATGGGTGTTCGTAAAAAAACCGCTCCGATTTCATAAAAATCCGGACAAATCTGTCAAGAGGCTGACTGGTCTCGGCCGGTTGGCCGGGCCATTGAATTTTAGTCAATACCAGCCCCCACTAACTTCTCCGCCAGCGTACCGCTGCTGAATATTAGGACCCGTAGGGGTGGGGATGACTTCACAATAAGGGTCAGCCATGACCAGCCAAGGTCGTTCCGCATTCCCATATGATCTTCCAGATGGCGGAGGTGTCAGCTCCGCGAGTTGCTTCGGGCCTTTCGGGAGGCGATTGAGCGTCTGAGGTTGGCAACGGGCGCAACTCGCCGAAAACGGGCTTGCGAAACCGCCTGCCTGGGAAGAAAATCGCGAAACCCCTCACTCACCAAGAACCTGTAGCAATGGGAAATCCAAGCTACCATCCAACTTTGACCTGAAAGGAAACCATCACATGCGCAGTATGACCCCTTTTCGATTTGCAGTAATCATGGCTATTCCTTTCGCCTGCGCGGAATTGACTGCGCATGCTTCCCATTCACCAAACCTCGATAAGGCGATCGATGCGCTCAAAGCCGCCCAGAAAGCCGAGGACGGTGGCGGCAGCGGCGATCCAAACGATCCGATGGCGAGTGCGGCAACGCCATCCCCTCAACAAGCGGACGAGGTAACGGCCGACCTCCAGGAGGCGCTCAAGTGGCTGAACAAGGCGACCAATGACAAAGGAGGAAAGAGAGACGCGATGATTGGCGTGATCAACGACGCGATACGGTTGGTGAAGTTGGGCGACAAGGCTGGGGCCGATCAGGATATCGCCCATGCGACGGATGAGATATTCGCGGCGGCCAATCACAGCGGGGGCTGGTAGAGCGAGGGTGCCGCGATTGAGTTACTGAACTTGTGGCATAAGTGCCCTGCCTTAGAAGGTAGTCGTTACGCGGAATGGCTACTATTGCTTTTCACCGTCCCCCACCCACCGCCCCCGGGGTCGGTGACGGCGTGGGCGCGGTGATCATCGGCGTCTCCTGGGAGAGCGGCGTTTGATCCGGGATATCCACCGCCGCACCCGACATCGAATCGGTATCATACTCGGCGCAGCCGGCCATCCCCATCGCAAGAACGCCCACCAGCATCACCCGCAATCCCACTCTCCCGAAATTGTTTTGGCGATCCGCTCGAAAAACGTCAAAAATTCGCGCCATGCCGCCAATGTGTACCCTGCCTCCCGGTTTGAAAAACCATTTGTAGCATCCCCCCTGTGGACCGGCCCCATTCTCCCATCGACTCCGCTCTCGCCTTCCTCCGCGAGATCCTCCCCTGGTGCCTGCCCGGTCTTCTCTCTGGCACCATCGTGCGCGTCTTGTTGATCGCCCATTTCCCCTATGGCTACGTCCATCCCGATTCCGCCGATTTTCTCCTGACTGCCGACCGGTACCTCAATCACCACCGATTCGTTCTCCACGGCAAAAAAGCTTTCCTTGGCCCCGTCCTGTTCCTACTGCCGATGATCGTCCGGCTCCCGTCCCTCCTCGTTGTCCCGTGGGCGCAGCATCTCTTCGGGCTGGTTTGCACCCTCATGATCGGGGCGCTCGTCCGCTGCTGGACCACCTTTTGGAAGTGGTGGATCATCCCCGCAACCGTCCTGGCCGGCATCAATCCCTCCGCCCTCTATTATGAGCATTCCCTTATCGCGGAGTCCCAATACCTCTGGTGCGTCACCGCCCTCGTCCTGGCCGGCACCGCCTACGCCCTCGCACCGGATCGCAGCCGCTTCATCCTCCTGCTCCTCGCCCTCCTCCTAACCGCCGGTTCCCGGCCCGAGGGCAAGCTCTACGTCCTCTTCTGTCTCGTGCTTGTCCCTCTTGTCCATTGGGCCCAATGGCGCGCTTTTGCGCTTCGCGGGTCCATCACCCTCGCCTTCTGCGCCCTCACATGGCTGAGCACCCGTAACACGGAGGCGGGCATGCTTCTTTACGCCACCGTGTTGCCCCTCGCCCCGGAGATACCGAGGAGCGCCCCCGACTTCGCGCCCGTCATCGCCCCGCTTCGCGAACAGCGGGTTGCAAGGGGTCCCTTCGCCGTCCCCGATGTCGTCGCGGAAGAGCGGCGCATCACCGCCGTCCTTTTCCCGTACCTCATTTCAAAGTACGGCTCGGACAAAAGCGCCGGCAATTTCTGCCAGCGTCTCGCCATCGAGGCCGCCACCCGGCATCCATTCTACCTGCCATTCATCTCCCTCGAGAAATTTCTCCAGGGCACCCAATACCCTGATAATGACGGCTTCGGCACGCGCTGGTTGCAGACCGTCCAGCTCGACTCCTGCACCTACAAGTCCTGGATGCTCCCGTTGATGCACCGCCTCACCGGACGCCCCATCCATACCGCCGGCGATGTCACCGCTTACCTTCAAGAGGAGTTCACTCCCATTCAGCCTGACTGGTTCGACGCGGTGCAACGTCCCTGGCTTCTCGCCACCACCGGCGCGCGGGTCCCGTGTCCCGGCCTGCCGGGCGGCACACCCGGCATACCGCTTTTCTACATCCTCGGTGCCGGCGGTGTCGTCGCCGGCTTCCTGCGACCCGGGCCGATGCGGAAAGTGTGGATCGCATGGAGCATTACCCTTGGTTTTGTCGCCTTCGTCGTCATGCTGACAGGCCCCGTCATTCCACGCTTCAGGCTTGTCTTCGAGCCGTTTGTGCTCCTTTACCTCATCCTTCTTGCCGACACCGTGGCATCCCTTCTCCCCATCGCAATACCCGGGGCCACTCGCCCATGACGCAAGATCCTCCGCCGGCTCAGTCATCTTCAGATTGGAATGCTCCCAACGCAGCGTCGCTGCACGTTGCTTCCATCCTCTTGACGGTCGGGTACCTCCTCACCGCCGCCGGCTTGCTGGCCTTTGGCGCATGGAAGCGATTCCAGATTCCCCAGGCGCCGCTCATCGATCCCGATATCGAGGGCTATCTCGGGCCGGCCGTTGCGGCCCTGGGCGGCAAGCCCTTTATGCATCTCCTTGGGCGCAGCTTCCCTTATCCCGGGTTCGTTTACATCGTTCTGCGCCTTTTCGGCGATTTCCGCGCGATCGCTGTGATTCAGCACGTTCTCGGGGTCGCCGCCGGCGTCGTGATTCTGCTCGCCTGGAATGCCGCCGGCGCCCTTGTCCCTCCGGGCGGCATCCCGAGGCCACTCTTCCGCTGGCTGGGGCTTGTTCCCGCCTACATCTGCCTCGGCTCCTCGACCGGCATTGCGTTCGAGCAGATGATTCGGCCGGAGGCCATCTTTCCCTTTCTCGCCATCCTGGACATCTGGCTCTCGTTCCTCTTCCTCAAGGCGCGGTTCGTGGACCGCAATCCGTCCGCCCCCTGGCTGGGCGCGCTGAATGTCTTTGTCGCCTTCCTGGTGTACATGGCCAAGCCGAGCTTCGGTTTTGCCACGCTCTTCTCGACTCTCCCAGTCTGGGTCTCTCTCTTCCTTCCCGGCGCGCCGGCGCGAGAGAAGGTCCTGCTCACCGGCGCGTCCATCCTTCCCTCGCTGCTGATCCTCTTTCTCCCGGAGCAGATCCTGAAAAAGAGCGACCCATGGAACGGCATGTTCCTCCCGGAGACCCTGTTCAGCGTCCATGCCCCCATCATCCTCCAGCAGATGAATGAGGACCTGGCGGGCACAGCTCCGCTTTCATACCCGCGCCCCATCATCCAGGCAGCCCACGACCTCCTGGCCGTCGAACTGGACAAGGCGGCCCACATCACCA